>Ga0173481_10000068_pt1 | contig 15952 bp, 14 predicted proteins | sample NitcycUS073202C2_FD_136667 | JGI IMG/M metagenome (GOLD analysis project Ga0173481, IMG submission 136667) | Soil microbial communities from Arlington Agricultural Research Station in Wisconsin, USA - Nitrogen cycling UWRJ-S073-202C-2 (version... ... | reverse complement strand
ATTGATTATGTGTTCGCGCAGGCCATTTTCCATATTGTTCGAATCGGCCCAACCTAATAGATACCTCTTCTCTCCCACTTCTATTACTACTACTGCAAGTCCAGCTTGTCCAAGATCCCCCCCTGCTAAGGACTTGGGATAAATGTCATCAGAATTGGCAAAACCAATTTTAAATTGATATTGTTCTGAATGTTTGAGTTTTTCTAAACATTGCTTTGCAGCTACTATCAGATTATTACTGTCACAAGCTCCTAGAATATCTCCCATTGCATTATGGCTGTCCACAATGAGAATATGCTTGATCCCGAGTTGTAAAGCATACTTTTGTATATCTCTGGCCACGGTATCAGGTACGTCTTCCATCCCTTTAGGCGCCATTGAGAGGATAGCTATAACGACGTTGCCAAAAGCAATTCCTACTACACTGCTTTGTCCAATTTTAACTTCGACTGGCATACTGCAAGTGCTGCCAACTTCTAATGTTGTTTGTTTTGACAATGTCGCGATGTATTTCTCTAGCTCCTTTTTAGAAGGTATATTAAATGAATGACTAGAGACACTGTGCAAAACTAATGCTTTTTTAGAAAACAAAATATACAATCTATAAGGTAAATTACTTCCTCCAATTGGGCTAAATGGTCCAGGATGAACTTGAGGCAGAACAAGTGAGACTTGTTTACAGTTTACAGCTTTGAATTTGACAACATATGTGCTAAGGAGTTCATCGTGAGCTTTTGACTCTGCAATCCTCTCCATGTTATCTGTCCGATTTTCAGTCCATGCCGCAAGAAACGCCTGTAGGAGTCTGAATGTACTATCGACTCTAGGTTTTCCAGCCCTATCTGCCACAATGGTCCACGCTATGCCAATAGCTATAAAGGATAGACCAAATCCAAGTCCAACTGGGTAGACTACAATACTGTGAGAAAATAAGACGGAATTTTCAATAGCAAATAAAAAAATTAATGGCTGAATAATTGAAGCAGCTATAGCTCTACGAAGCGATGCCCCAAAGACCGATGTAAATATACCAATACGTAGGCCAATAGCCAATGACATACCTTCGATAACGTATCTTAGTGAATCTCCATTTTTAGAGAGCAATATGTCAGCAGCTGTTCCAATTAAAACCGTGAAGAACCAAAGAAGATTCGAAAACGCAGAGACATGAAGAACCTTAGAAATTTTATTTAGAGGAGAGCCACTGAGGGCAAAAAAATCAAGTAAATTTGCAGCTGTCAGGGATACAATTCCCAGCAACAGCGACCGTAAGAAGTTCATCTCATGCCAATTGCCACCATAGCCCTGGTGAATAAATACAATCCCTGCTCCACATGATATGGAGATTATGTAAGAAATTTTATAAGATGAGGGATTTAACCTTGTAAATGACCAACGCCTGTGAATATTCGATACACTATCAAGCCTAGATCTAAACATTTAGCAGTTAGTTAAACTGGAAACAGGATTCTGATCAGGATAGATATTCCGATTAAGCCTCCAGCAACGCCCAACACGATTTCAGGCTTAACTTTGACTCCTCTCGTCTCATCTTCAAAGAATCTCAATAGCCCGGCGCTCGAAGCAGGTAAAGGAGCGTTTTTTTTCTTACTGCTCATGTTGCAATTAAGTATTCTGGGAGCCTTAAATATATTCTGTTCGCTACCACCCGGTTTTTTTGATCACCAGCTATTTGACTAACATCTTTGCGGATATAACGTAGGTATGAACAAATATTGTGGAGATAATGCTTGAAGTGAGCTAGATCTAGTTTTTTATTTCGGCCCGTTAGAGAATCAATATATGAATTGCTTTAATTTATTTAGCTAAAAAAATCGATCAAATAATTAACGTTTCCTCTTAGCGTACATAAATATCAGCAGCAGCCACAGCAGTAGGCAAGGCTTAATAATAGGATCTGAGAAGATCAGCTCACTAAAAGATGGCGGTTATATGCAAAAAATGTGGTCTGCCAGATGATTTGTGTGCCTGTGGAGAACTTGATAAGGAAGACGCTAGAATTGTCGTCCGTTTAGAAACTAGGAGATTTTCAAAAACTACAACAATGATTGAAGGTATCGATCCTAAACTGAGCGATATCCATCATATTGTTAAAGATCTGAAGAGCAAATTCGCCTGTGGAGGTACTGCCAAAGATGGTTTTATAATGCTACAAGGCGATCATAAAGATGATGTCAAGGGATACTTGGTTAAGATGGGATTCAACGAATCTGCTATCGAAATTCAGTGACTAGTCTTGTTATACAATAATCCATCAAATCTATTGCTTGAATAACATGCTTATGTCATAGCCATCTGCTCAAGTTCACGTCAATATCTGTTCCATATTTACCTGTAAGCGAAAGCATTTAAGCCGGCCAAAAAAATGTCAGTTAATGCACCAGCCTTTTAGGTCTCAGAAAAAACAGATGACAAACACAGAAGAAACAATTAGAATGGCCTCTAACATGCAGAGAAGTATTACTTCGGGACGTTCGAGTTATGTAGAGATGCGAGCAGTAAGTAGAATTGTTGCTCATAATATGAAAGCAATGATAAATTCCATGAGATCGACTACGAACGATCATAGATCAGTGGAATTATCAGCAATTTCTTCTGCGATATCCAATGCTTACGAATTTACTCTAACACCAAATGGTATAATTAGGCATAATGACTTAGAAGAGCTTATTTCTGCTGATTTGGATATTTCTGTACTTCTCACTACAATGAAAGACAAAATAGAGATCGACGGTCAAGCGCATATTGATGGCGAGATAAGTCTTCTAAAAGATTTGCTGAACACAAGACTAAGATTAGTAGAACGCTTCAAAGCTTGAGATGCAGCTTTAATCCTTTGTATCTGTTCCTAATGGTAACTTCGGTCACACCGGCTGCTTCTGCAACATCCTTCTGTGTCTTGTTCTCTCCGTTCATTACACAAGCCACATATAATGCAGCGGCAGCCAATCCCATGGGATCCTTCCCTGCAGAAATCTTGCCTTCTTCAGCCTTCTTTAATATTTCAAGAGCTTTACGTTTTGTTTTTTCTGATAGACCAGCTTTGCTTGCAATTCTTGCAACACATTTCACAGGATCTACAACGGGCATTTTAAGATCTAATTCCCTGATGAGTAATCTATAGCATCTCGCAACATCTTTCTTCTTAATATTACTGGCATTAGCAATATCCTTAAGCGTTCTTGGTGTTTCTGTATCTCTGCATGCGGCATAAAGTGCAGCAGCTACTAAAGCGGAAATTGATCTACCCCTGACCAACCCCTTCTCAAGGGCCTTCCTATACACATAAGCAGCTTTTTCAATTACGGCATCTCCGACTGCGAGTTTATCCTTTAATCTATCTAACTCACTGAATGCTTGTCTAAAATTGCGATCTACTGGCTCATGAACTTGACTCCTACTATCCCATGTTCTTAGTCTTTCTATAGTACTTTTCATCGATGCGGACAATGGTTTTCCTGAAGCATCTTTGTCTACCGGTCCAATAATAGTGGCGAGACCCATGTCATGCATAGCAAGAGATGTTGGAATCCCGGCACGGCTTCTATCCTCATGTTCCTCCTTTGAGAATGCACGCCATTCAGGCCCCATCTCCTCTATTCTTTCAGTAACGACGAATCCACAATTGCCACAAAACATTTCACCACTTGAATTATCGGTGACCATCGGACCCTTTCCGCAGCGTGGACATCTGTTACTAAACATTGAAATATCTTTTACCAAATTTCCCACCACAAAATTTTAGGCGATGCTCGCAATCTTATATAAATATTTTATTTTGGTATATAAACATTATGATTAATAGTATTTCTTGCCTTCCCATTTTGCATAACTCGTTATATTACCTTCAATATGTTGAAAATTATATGAAGATCCATAAATAATATCTGATTTTTTACAACGAGAAATCAAGACACTAAAATTTATTTATAAATAGTTGAAGTTTGAACTAAAGTGTTTTAATTCAAAATGTTAATTAAAGGATTAATACAAAAATGAGAGCAGATGCCACCAATAGCAAGAGTTCCTCGGTGGATTGTAGAAAACGATCCGACTTGGGAGAAATCGACTGACTCTGACCCTGCTGTTCTAAGATGGAATAAAAAAGGAACCAACGTTCAAGCTATATCCTATCCTGCTAGCATTTACTGCGATATTACAAGAGAGGTACCGGATGAGGCAGGATTGTCAGATGTATTCTCTAGCCTTGTGAACTATACCGAGCCCGATGTATTGGCTAGTGGAGATATTGCCAGATACCTGTCAAGTAGATATCTGAATCCTAGGATGAATAGGCCATCTGGTCTAGATACCAAGTTCTAATAATATTCTAAGCCATATGATTTTGGCTAATAATCAGTGGTGGGGGTTTTTTGCATGACACTCTGTTGTCCCTATGCAGAAAAAAGAAACAGTGTCAGATTATGAGAAGACCCGGCAACTTCTAGCTGTACTACACCTGTACTACACTACTTACATATTGCAAATTCGTGTATGTTATACAATTCCCTATTGAAGTGAATATATATATTAAAGAAATCGAGAGATTGTTATGTGCGTAAAGCTGCTCTTTTGACTTTCTCACTTAGTTATATATTGTTAGCATCTATGTTTTTGAATTCAACTATAAATGCCCAACCTGAAAAGAGAGGTGCATATATTGATCAGGTAAATTTTATACGTTATCTGGATCAAAATTTAGCACTTCAAGATCTAAAATCCCACAAAATCGACACTTATTTTTTTAGTATTCCTCTTGAAGTGGTTTCAGATACTCAGAATGATCCGAATCTTAAGCTATACGAGACTGCCGGAGGTTTCATGGATCTCTTGTTGAATCCTGCACCTGCGAGAAGTACTACAGGAGACTTGAACCCCTTCTCAATTAGACAAGTCAGATTTGCCATGAATTATTTAGTAGATAGAGATTTTGTAGTCAATGAGATTCTGAAAGGTCATGGAAGTCCACGTATAGACCCATTTGGAATATATTCTCCGGAATATCTCAATATAATTGATACAGTTCAATCATTTGGGTTTAGACATAGTCCCGAATTGGCACAACATATGATAGCAGAAGCTCTTACACATGCCGGTGCTACAAAGGATAACAGGAGCGGCAAGTGGATTTATAACGGAAGACCAATAACAGTTAAAATTTTGATTCGTGAGGATATATCTTACAGAAAGTCAGTTGGAGAAGCTATAGCATCAGCTTTGGAGAATTTAGGATTTAATGTTGTGAGAGACTATGGGGATTTAAACAAGGCAAACAGCATAATATATGGGTCAGATCCTCAAGATATTAAATGGAATATTTACTCTGAAGGATGGGAATCCTCTGCATTTGCGAAGTACAGTCCAGGTACTAGCGCTCAGATGTACGCTCCTTGGAGTGCACAAATGCCCGGTAACCAAAACCCGTCATTCTGGAACTACAAAAATGCAACAATAGATACCACTACACAAAGAATCTCGTTTGGAAATTTTAGTTCCCAAAATGAACGAAACAATCTGCTACGCAGCGCTGTAAGAGATGGAATTCAAGAATCTGTAAGAGTCTTCATAGCCACTATACTTGACCCATATGTAGCGTCACAGAATGTCATCGGTTTAATCAACGACTTTGGAGCAGGAATTCCAGGACGACTATCGTTAATCAATAGCAGACTAGCAGATAATCGCTCAGCAATTAACGTTGGAATGAAAGAGATCTATGTTGGCGCATGGAATAGCATAGCAGGATTCAAGGATAGATACAGTGTAATAGAAGCTGAGAATATTGGAGATCCAGCAACTTTCGTTAATCCATATACCGGAGAAGTAACACCTATCCGTACACCGTGGATATCTATCGAAACGAATGGACCACACGGAAACATTCCAGTTTCAAGTAACGCCATTATTTGGAATCCTATCAAACAACATTGGGATGAGGCTGTTAACAATAATAATATGTCTACAGCGACGAGTAAAGTCACGTACGACCTGAAATATAGCAAATGGCATAATGGAATAATGATGGATAAAAGTGATCTACTCTATGCATACTACTTTGGGCATGAATGGGGAACAAACACTGGAACTAATGATAAAACAGTAGACTCTGAATACACAAGTCAAGCCGCTCAGGCTATCAAATATGATAGAGGTATTAGATTCATCACTAATGACAAGGTAGAATCATATATTGATTTTTGGCACTTTGATAATAAAGAAATTGGAGGAGCTGCGGCGGTGTGGGCAGGAGAACCCTGGGAAATAACTGCGGCATCAGAACGCCTAGTCATCGGAGGCAAATTTGCGTTTTCAAAGACAGATTCGACTTCAAAGAGTGTAGACTGGCTTTCGCTTGTGATCCCTTCTCATGCAAATGCTCTAAAAGAGGAACTGCAGAAAATGAAAGCTGAAAATTATATTCCAAATGCATTAAGAGGTATTGTGAGCATAGAAGAAGCAAAGAAAAGATATGATGCAAGCATTAACTGGATAACACATCGCAACAATGCTATAATCGGAAATGGACCATTTTATCTTGATAGTTACAATCCTTCTGGAGGAGTTATAACACTTAAAGCATTCCGCGATCAATCATATCCATTCTATTTAGGATATTGGGGAAAATACGAACATCCAAAATTAGCCTCAATTGAAAATATTAAGGACATACCGAGGTTCATCAGAATAGGTCAAGCATTTAACTTACCACTGCAGGTCAATGTAGGTGGAATACCCAGTGCTAATGCTACAGTAAATTATTATTTCTCTGATAGTAATGGAAATGTTATCATAAGTGGAGTGGCAAAACAAACAAGCGGAACGGTAGGTAGGTTTGCAATTGACCTGAACGGTGACGATACACGAAAATTATCTGTTGGTCCAAACACCCTAAAGATGTTTGCTGCCAGTCTTGATGCCTATAAACCAGATATAATTACAAAAACAATAGTAGCCATTAAAGCGAGACCACGATAGCAGTTTTCACTTATTTGTAACTAGTTCGTAAGATATGGTCCCAAACTGTGTTAATGTAGGATTAAAGTACACATGTTTTGTCACTAAGTTAATTGAGAATGCGATTAGTAAATATCGTAAGATATGTCCTAGCCTTTTATATTAATCGGTCTCTGGACTTCTGGATGCAAAAGCAAATAGGAGAAGAGAAAGAGCAAATGATCTAAGCACCGGCCATGCCGTTACGAAGCTCTATTCCTTTGTGGTTGTCATCGGTCGCATCACTGGCTGCCTTGTGCATCTCTGATAATGCACAGCCCATCTGCGCCTCTGGCTTGTTTTTTCTCATCAAACCCCTATAAAGACCTGCTTCTAGAGTTTGGTTATGAGCCTTTTCCCATTCTTCTACTGGAATACTGAATTTCTTTTGGATTCTGTCTCTGTACCATTCTGGAATAACATTAAATGCGCAAAATGGGATGATTCTTAGATCTGGTGTAAGATAGTGTATATCACATCGTTGTAATCTTTCCAGATCTTCGTTATACTTGTCCTGGAAATGCATCATTCCCAAGAACAGTGATCTTACGTGCCATGAACCAACTGAATCAAAGTTGCGTTTCAGTAATATGCTTGAGAACATCTTTGCAAGATTTAGGCCATGAGGTTGCTTTTTTCTATCAACAAACTGATTTAGTTTACGTACTACCTCCAGCATTGTCCAATACCTATTTGTGCCAGATTTGATTTCATCAGCTTTTTCCTCGAAGTACTCTAGTAAACCCTTAAGATCAACAAACTTCGTCAATGGTATTAGCTTCTTTGTTTGGGTGTCTTCAAAAACATATGTACCAGCACCGCACGCGAAATGAATTGATAGCTCGTATTTTGGTTTCTTACTGAATGCCTCAATGACATCAGTCATAGGCATACACGATGGGACCGGGAACCATGCATCAGTAGTCACTTCACCACCAGTCTGCTCCTCAATTCGTTCAATGCAATCTGGAATAGTTATCCTATATTTTTCACGTTCTTTCTTAGTCATCCTTCCAGTCAACGATACAGGCTGAAAATTGACCGCATGAACAACATCCAAATTCTTCTGAGCATAGTTAATGATCCCGCCTAGCTCATGATCATTGATTGATTTGATAACCGTCGGAACGAATACTACAGTCATACCACATTTTCTGGCAGATTCCAGAGCGTATGGAACTTCCCAGTGATTCTTAGGATTGGTTCTCGCACTAATACCATCAAATGACAGATATAGATTATTTACACCTGCCATTCTGATTTGTCGCATTGTCTCTGGGGATAACGCAAGCTTTATGCCGTTAGTATTTAATTGCACATGGTCAACGCCCTCTTCTCTCATGATTTTGATAATGTCAGTGATATCATCCCTGAGCATAGGCTCTCCACCCGTAATCTGAATGGAATTGCCTGCTATTGGTTTTTGAGCTTTTAGTGTCTTCATCATTGCTCTAACTTGCTCATGGTCAGGTTCATATAGATAAGCACCCTCGAGACCCTTTTTAACATAAAAAAAGCAATACCAACATGTTAAATCGCATCTATTGGTAATGATCATATTGGCTAGTCCAGAATGTGATAGGTGATTTGTACAAAGCCCGCAATTGGTTGGGCACGCGCATTTGTCTATCATAACGTTTGGAGCTTGAGCGCCCTTTCCGTCGATCCAATACGTGCTAAATTTCTTATACATATCATATGAACCGAAGTATAGCTCCTCACATTCACCGTGCGTGGGACAAGCCTTTAACATGTATACTTTCCCATCTCTCTCAAAGACTTCTGCGTCCAAAATCATATTGCAATCTGGACAGATGCTCTGTGTATACCTAATCGTTCTCCTATCAGCAGTATTCCTACTAGAAAGGTTCGAAATTTGTATTAGTTCCATATCAATTACCTATGCCTTAGCGTCGCTGCTTATGTCAGCCAATTTTGTATATAAACATAACCTTACCACTCCTACGGTGATTAGTCTGCTTCAGTTAGAAGCTGGAGAAAGGTATGTATTTATATCTATATATAGATATAAGCTCGGATACAATCTTTTGATTCATTATCTATCTATATTGGTTTGTTCATATTCTGGAGGTAAAAGAGTACGACAATAAAAATACCTCAAGGGACAACAGCTTTATAGTTTTGTATTGGTCATCTTATATATATATATTTGTCTGCAACTTGTAACAACAAAACAAGCTTATATTACAGCATTTAATTCAATTTTATCGTAAATACATGAGTATTAGCGAGAAGTCAAGGAAAGCAATGGAAAGCCTTGGCTTGACAGGTTATGAAATTAAGGTTTACCTGTCGCTTTTAGAAATCGGTTCCATGACTGCATCTGATATAAGCAAGAGATCGGGAGTTCCATATTCCAAGATTTATGAGGTTCTAAACAGTTTAGAGGATAAAGGGTGGCTGGAGTCCAGTAGCTCGCGGCCACAGAAATTCTTTCCCAAATCACCGTTAACTGCCATTGAAGCTATGCGAATGCGGATAGAAAATGGAATCAAAGATAATGAAACCTTGATCCTGAGCGAGTTAATGCCAGTATATGAGAAGAGCGGCATCAAAGAGCGACCAGAAATCTGGGTGGCAAGAGGAATTTATAATATTGCAGCCAAAGTAAACGAGATTATACAGATGTGCCAAAAAGAATTACTGATAGCTTTACCTCAAGTTACCGAAGACTTAGCAAAACCAGTACAGCCGATGCTTAGAATGCTATACGAGAAGGGCGTCAAGATTACTGTACTTGCTTCAGAAGGAACCAACCCAGAAACTGTACGTGCGTTGTCTAGAATTGCACAAGTTAGACTAAAGAATAACATGTTTGGAGGAGGAGTAATTGGCGACAGCAGACAAGTGATGATATTGCTAGACGAAGGAAGACTGGAGAAAGGTAGCTATGAGCCAATTGCAATTTGGGCTGACCACACCGGTCTGGCTCGCTTCGCAAAGGATTATTTTCATTATCTATGGCAGGATGCAAATGAAAAACAAAAAAATGACAATAATAATGTCAGGTCCAATTAAACGGCGATTGTATCCTGATCATATGCGCGCTATAGATTTGCACTGACCATCGTTGATAGTGCCAATTTGGCGAGATCTTTGTTTTTATCCTCGAGTGCTTTATACTATAGTTGGACAAACGATGACGAGACTAGCCCTTCTGACTTACCGATGAAGTAGATCTTGAGTTAGGAGTTTGTCCGAAGTCTATAGACAACAAGCCTTTATAGGTTGAATTTTAGAAAAGTCACAAACTTGATAAATGGCTAAATAGCTTTTATAAATATATTGGTTCACATACAAACTGCTGCTTCGTTAGAAAATTTTAGAAAGTTCATAATAGTGAGTACATGCAGGTCATTTATCCCTGAGAGTTATCTAAGAGACTATGAAGTTTTTCCAGAGCGTGAGGAAGGACCAGGTGCAATCTATATCGAAGCAGTGGATAAGGTAACTTTAAAGAAAATTCGTGAAATGACATTTGTAAATGCCAAGGAGATACTTGGAATAATATATTCTTCAAAGAGCGGTAACACACAGCTTAAATGGAGGCAGACTAGGAAAAAGTCAGGCAGGGTACAGGGGACTGCTTCAGCCAATGCGTTAGTAAATCTCGTGGAATCAGGTGTACTAACTCAGGAATGGGTAGACAATTATCTAAAGTCGGCGCAGTCCAAAGAGGATAATAATTCTTCTTCCTTGGCAAAAGAAAAAATGGTATAGCAAAATAAAAATATCAAACAGATAAACTATCATGATCAGTAAAGAAGTAAAAGGCTCCTCCGGAAAAGCCTTGATTGCTATCCCAGAAGATGCAGATGATCTTCTCAGCCTGCGAAGAATAATAGAACACGGAGATCATGTAATAGCTGACACGACCAGAGTTATTAAACAGGTTAAAGAATATGCCAGACCTGACAAAGGAGATCGTATTAATGTCCGTCTCTCCATAAATGTTGCGAACATAACCCTTGATGATGTAGTCAATAGAGTGCGTATAAGCGGTAACATTGTCAACTCCAACAATGAGCTTGTCCCAAGAGGAACGCACCATTCCCTAACAGTGCAGATAGGAGATACAATAGTGATTGACAAGCATAGAAAATGGAAAGATTTTGAGATTAATATTCTAAAGAAATCCGGAAATAATTCGAGTTTTGTCCTAGTTTCAGTGGATACGCAGGAAGCGGCGATCGCAAGGGTTACCGGAACCCACTTAGAGATAATTCCAAATATATATTCGGGACAAAGTGGCAAGCGCTATCAGCAATCACTAAAGAATAATCCCACTGTAGATGCATTTTTTGGAGAGATAGTAAAGACTATTTTTAGTATCTCAAAAAGATCTATAGAGGAGAACGACCAAAATCAAAGAATGATAATCTTTGGACCAGGAGAGACTAAACGTAGGTTATACAATTCGCTTATCGGAAAATACCAGTTGAACAAAGAACAAGTTTCAGTAGTTGATGGTGTGGATGTCGCCGGAGAGGATGGAATTTTTGTCTTTCTTCGTTCTCCTGCCATGAAAGAGTCAATGTATTCTAGTAAACTTGCTATGGTCTCTTCAATATTAGATGAGATAATGCATCTTGTTCATAAGGGTGAAACCAAGTATTCCATGGGTATGGAAGAGGTTTCCACAGCTGCATCTAGAAACGCTATAGAATCTATTGTATTCTCAGACTCTATCTTCAAAACCGTTGATGAAAACACTGTTATAAGACTGTTAAATTCGGTGGAGACTCATAGAGCAAAAATATTCGCAGTAGATTCATCCACAGATATTGGTTTGAGAGTTTCGGCCTTAGGTGGAATTGTAGCATTGCTACGCTATGCTATTCCTTTACGATCCACTGGATAATGATAGAGAGAGACACATATACTATAGATTTGCTTTACTTGTATGACTTTTTCGTCGTCGTAGTTCTAGTCGTTTCTACTAGCCATGATAGATAAGTTTTGGAAACATCGTCTATCTTTATTTCTAAAATTTCTGGCACATCGTAAGGATGAATTTTTTTAATTGCATCCTTCAGTCTATTTGCACGTAATTTTGTAGTTTTGAAAAAAACTACAAATTCCTCTTGGTTCTCCAGTTTGCTATTCCAATCATATATTGATCTAACCTTTGTTAAACTTATACAAGCACATAATTTTTTTATAATGATCAAGTCGTTTGCTATATTTGCGATTGATTCTTCATCGGGAAAGGTAGAGATAATTAGAACCCCTGAATGCCTTTTCTGCTTTACCATATAATGCTTATCACACAAGGTATCCAAATTTTGCTAATAATAATTCTTACGTATTGGTCGCTAAATGTCTGAGTCATATACTCAAAAATAAATAATATCCATTTCAAATTCATCATCATTTTCCCAACGTCAAATCTTTGCTTGCTTATTTGTTATCTACCTACCATTTTCTAGACTCTTTCTGACGTATGTAGTAAAAAAGATATTGTTGGGCGTAACCTGCATATTTGCCAAAGTACCTTCTGATATTTTCAGAAAGGATTTCGTACTTATACCGGTATAGTAATTTTTCATCCGTCTTTAACGTTCTCTGTTTATTGTCATTTTCTTTCTTGTTTTCGTTTAAGAGCCATGGGTAAAATAAAGAAAGTACGCGCGTGATCCATACATCTATGGGAAAAGCCTCAAGCTTGTCTAGCGAGAATAAAAGTATACAATCAGAGATTTTGTTGCCTATACCATATATTTTCAATAGCTCCTCTTTTGATGCATTATATTTGGCGCGCTTTAAATAGTCAATGTCGATATTGTTCGAAGCAATAGCATTGGCTACTGCTTTGATTGCCTTTACCCTGTACCCTACAGCGCAGGAAAGTAATTCGTTTGTTGTTACTTTATTTAACCGATCAGCGTTGGGAAAAGTAAAGAATTCTCTTCCGTCAATACTTACTGGATCTCCGAATTTCTTGCAAATGTTGCTTAGCATTCTTCGAATCATAGCTATGTTTGTATTGCTTGCACAAGCAAAAGAAATCATACACTGCTGAGGCTCCTGCCTCATGACTCGTAGTCCTGGATACATTCTTATCGCTTTTGATAATATTAGGTCCTTACCAAACCCTGACAAGATATTCTTGATGTCATCGTCAAGTCTGAAAACGTGTCGTTCCCAGTTTTTAAATTCTGGGAATGAAAGGAATTGAACATTGTCATACTCATTTGTTCCTTCTTTGTCTTGTCCTAGTATGGAAAACTTCAGGATATGATCCCCGTAAACGCCATACCAGGAATTATCGAACTTTTGCCATAGAAACATTTGGCCGCTATTTACACTGATCTCAGGATCAGTATAACAAAAAGATAACGGTGAGTTGGGCAAGCCTGTATGTGAATAGTTCAACGACACATAATTTCCTATTCATTGTTATTGAGTTTTTAGCTTTAGGGCATGTATTATATATTTACTGTCAAATTTTGTCAGTCTAATGTTTGTACTCAATTTATTGCAATTGTAGTCAGGCCGACTAGTGTTCCCTTTCTACACAATATAATAGAGCCTTCGCTTAAAGCAGGATACAAACAGACATAAATGTCTCCTTCATATCTCAATAATTTCGCCAACATTGGGAGCGCTTGCATCATATCCATACTTTTCCCTAATCTCTCCGGCGAACTTGACACATGACATTTCGTCTCCATGAACTGTGAGTACTTTAGGGTTCCCTTTTAAGCGGTCAAGGATTTCAAATAATTCACTTCTGCTATTATGTCCTGAAAACTCAAAACGCTTTATGTCAGCCGAGCACTTAACTACTTTGCCATCAAATGTGGCAACTCTCCGTTCAAGCAACTCCCTGCCCGGTGTACGTTCACCCTGAAAAGACACCAACGCAATACCATTTTTCTTATTCTTTGCTAGTTCCTGTATATAAAATACTGCAGAACCACCAACTAGCATTCCTGCAGGAGAAATTATTACACATGGTTCTTTTACAATTTTCTTTCTTCTATTCCATCCTGTAATCCACTCGGCTTCTCCTACTGACCTCTTGAATACCTCTGCGTCTCGCAAGAAAGTTGGATGCCTCATCATTATTTCATTCGCCTTGAGAGCCATTCCATCCATAGCTACCTTATGGGGAAAGTTATTTGTCTTTAGAACACATGCAATTTCTTGAGCTCGTTCAACAGAAAATGCGGGAATGAACAGTGTTCCGCCTCGTTCAACTACCTCATGAGCGTATTCGAGCAGTTCTCTTTCAGATTGGTCTCTTGGTGCCTGTTCAGTTTGAGAATAAGTACTTTCTATTATCAACAGATCGACCGTATCAAAATCCAGGTCAGCTGGCCTAAGTAACTTTGAGCCCCTTGTATTAATGTCTCCCGTATAGAACAGGTGCTTTTTGGCATGCTTCAGAAGAACAGTTGCGCCTCCTAGAATGTGTCCGGATTCATGCAGGGTAAACGTGACATCTTTTATTGTGTATGGCTGCCTATACTGTAAGCTTTTTGAATGTTTTACCATAGTTAGCAAGTCAATATATTCAAAAGGGAGATAGTATCCAGATATCTTTATCATGTCTTCAATAAGTAGTTGTGAAAGCTCAAATGTTGGCAACGTTCCCAGTACCTCTATTTCAGAAGATTGTGACAAAAACAGAGAAGGTACAAACCCTGAATGGTCTAAGTGTGCATGGCTAACTATGACCGCGTCAATATCCTTTGGTTTTACATGTACAGGATAGATGGGTTCTCTTTTTAGAAGTACGCCGTAATCAAGCAAAATACTAGCGTTCTCGCTCTTCATAAGAAATGCCGAACGTCCGACTTCTTTTGCAGCGCCCAAGACTGATATTTTCAATTCTTTTCTAAATTACTTGATTCGTTGATGCTTTAAGCATTTCACTTTTACATTCACATTAAAGCACTGCCTCGCGGGAAATTGCCAATTCCATAGGAGTAGTTTAAAACAATTAAAGATATTAGCACCCTCCTCCAAAACTTGAAAGCGAAAATGCCATACTAAAATCTGACAATGCGTTAATTCAACAAGTGAAAAATCTCAACACTACTAAATCTCAGCTTGAGAAAGAATTGACTCGATATCAGCATTCTGGTATCGATGTTGATTAAATGAGATATTCAGACAATAACATAATTATTGAGAAATCATGACAAAACGAAAGACGAATGCAGGAGACTGAAAGAAAACAAATTTGACTCTTGTAATATTCACATACACTTGTACAAGCGATTAAGCGTGGAGCAAAATGATTCATCGTCTCTGCTGAGTCTACCCAAATGCTTATTACATTATCATTTAGTGTTCGTACACTTATAGGTGCTTCCATAGCTGCTTTGTATGTATTGTATTTCTTTTTAAACTAGTATTTACTAATTTGTTTAATTGTCATTTTCTACATGAGAAATAAACTATGGATTTTTTACTGCATTGAAAATTTTTACCTACTCATAATCAGCTATAAAATTCAGGCTTAGATGAAAAGGTATGTGCTTAAGACATGGAGCAAACAAGCAAACAAACATGTCTAGTGCGAAAGGAATGGAGGAGTGAGTTGAATTTTTTCATGCATTTATACACGTTGATTTGTCATCCTACTCTTTCCCTTCTTCTTCTTCCTCATTTAATTCTGGCAGTTCTATGGATTCTCCCAACTCTTCTAATTTTGCAATTATTTTTTGAATGCCTTTGTCCTCTTCTTGCACTATGTGTCTTAAGCTTTCATCAATTTCGTCTTTCTTATCATCAACCTGCAGCAATCCTTTTACTTCTTTAAGTTGTGATTCTTTAATCTCTTGCCACTTTGGAGTATAGACTTGTTTGGTATATTTTGCAATGCGTTTTAAAAACTGGTAAGGCACACTCTACTTCTGTATAGTCTATAGAATCGGATTTACCTGCATATTTTATAACTGACTCT
>Ga0173481_10000066_pt1 | contig 16057 bp, 16 predicted proteins | sample NitcycUS073202C2_FD_136667 | JGI IMG/M metagenome (GOLD analysis project Ga0173481, IMG submission 136667) | Soil microbial communities from Arlington Agricultural Research Station in Wisconsin, USA - Nitrogen cycling UWRJ-S073-202C-2 (version... ... | reverse complement strand
GATTAAGGTTGCAGCTGAAATTGCACTCGCAAGCGCAAAGCCTACTGCGGCATAATCTCTTACCCTGTTACCTGCTGCTCGAGTAACTCCTGCGATAATGGCTGCGCCAGCAAACGGCAGAATCCATACTAACCAAGCACTTATTGCAAGCCCTTCAAATCCAACTGTTCCAACCACTTTTTATTTCACCAATCTTATTTCCCATTCATTCGTTCTTTCTTTCTTATCCTCTGGTTCTTTATTTTGTTCCATACAGACAAGCAACCCCATCTACTTTGTTGTCGTTGCTACTGCTCCTTTCAAAGCGCTTGATATCTTAATTAGTCCTGTATTATAATTATTGTTGTTATTATTGTTATCTTCATATTGGTTACTAATACCGTAATTATAATTGTGTATTACATTATTGCCAAATTTCTGGGAATTTGCCATGACATTTTTGTAAGGATGTATTCCTGCGACTTCTATTGCTACATTCTTGCTACTAGCAGACGCTATACTACTACCGCCTACTTCACTCGGCCCTCCCGAACCTGCGCCGCCTCCGCCATTGCTGCTGCCTCCTCCTGATGTTGGCAACGGCAGTACATTAGGTGTATGAGCGAAAATTCCTTGAATATATCCTGCAATGGGATTAAGAAATGGAGTAGGATATACTCCAATAACAAGTGTTAGCGCAGCTAGGGCTGCCATTGTTACTGTAATATACCTATTTGCATCCCTGACATGAACTAGTTCTTGAGGAATCTTGCCAAAGAATATACGCTTGTACATCCATAGAATATATGCAGAAGATAAAACAGTTGTCAAAATGCCAAATCCAAATAATGCAATTCTTAGAGAGTTCATATCGTGTATACCTGTCTGCAAAACACCGTTAAAGAGAATCCATTCTGACATAAAACCACTGGTAGGAGGGATGCCAATAATTGTAAGTCCTCCAATCATTGCAATGACTGCAGTATAAGGCATTTTTCCCCCTAGCCCACCTAGCTTTGACATACTTCTTGTGCCCGTCTGGAGGATAATTGAACCGGCCATCATGAAAAGTATTCCTTTGCCAAGTCCATGAGTAACGTACATTAAAGTTCCGCCAGTAATTCCAAGTATGCTTTCAGAACCAAGACCAAATAGAATGTAACCCATTTGGCTTATGCTAGAGTAAGCAAGAACTCTTTTGATATCATCTTGCATCAATGCCATTGCTCCACCATAGATCATCGTAGCAAGACCCCACATGTTGATGTAAAGACTATACTGGGCATAGCTACCAGTTAATAGTTCTAGCCATAACCGCAACAGTCCGTATGCCCCAATACCGATCATTGCCGGTGATAACAGTGCTGAAACAGGGGTAGGAGCCTCTGCATGGGCATATGGTAGCCAAATATGTAAGAGAAATGCTGCTAACTTTACACCAAGTCCCACAACTAGAGCAAATACGATAATTGATAGCCACTGAGCGGGAATCTTTGCAACATTAGCTTTGACTGTAGCATAATCAAAGCCTCCTGCAAAGAACCCCATTGCCAACAAGCCAAGTAGCAATACGACGGCTCCCACATGAGTCCAAAAGAAGAACATAAGAGCAATTCTAAGTCGTGCACCGTAACCATAGAATGCTATCAGAAAGAACGATGGAACAAGCATTAATTCAAAAAATACGAAGAATTCAATCAGATTAGTTGCAAGGACTGTACCGATCATACCCATTGAAAACGTCATATATAGTGCAAAATAAAGTGCCATCTGGTTCCTTACGTATTGCTGTTGGTCTCTATCAACAATAGACGTTGCCTGACCACTTGAACTGCTGGTGCTGCCGGTGCTGCCTCCGCCGCCAATATGGCCATGCACATCTTCCATGATTTTGTGAATCATGTAAGGCTTAGAGTAAAGCGCAAGAACAGTGCATAATATGTAAATTATCATAGCAAATGGAAGACTCAGACCATCTAATCTAAGACCAAAATTGCCAAATTGACTCCAAGGATAACTTTCCACGTAAGCCGACTGTCCGCCATGCAACGTGGCCGCAGGAACAAAAAGGAGTGCGGTTGATATAGCCAAAATACCAAATGAAAACCACGTTACAGCATTAATGCCAATTCTTTTACCAAGAATATAAGAAATGGGAGACAGGAGAAGCGGCAAAAATGTCGCTGCTAACAAGAAATATGCCATTTTTGATATGTCTATCCGTGCATACTTTTAAATTCTTCGACATCAATTTCTTTGTATAGTCTATAAGCTATAATAATTATGCCAAGTCCCACCGCGACTTCTGCAGCCGCAATAGCAATAGAAAATAATGCAAACACTTGGCCCTGAGCATTAGAAAGGTTTCTTGAAAAGGCAATCAAGTTCAGATTTGCTGCATTAGCAATAATCTCAAGTGCAAATAGCATGCGTACAGCGTTGCGTTTGACAACAAGGCCGTAAATGCCAATGGCAACAAGAACAACTGACACTATGACATAATCAATCAGTTCGGTCATTTGTCTGCTCAATCTCCTCTCTACGAGCTAATGCAAGTGCTCCTATCACAGCGCCAGCTAAAGTTAAAGCTAATAAAATTAAAGCTGGCGAATAATAAGTCAGCATTTGTTTACCTATCGCAGTAAAGTCAACGGCCGGAGCTTTAGGATTCCCAAATGTCTTGCTGTTAAGACCAGATACTATAATTAGAGATCCCATACCTGCCATCAAAATTAGCATGAGAACAAAACCAGCTGATTTTCTTCCTTTGTCTTCTCTTCTGCTAAAGAGTGCTTGGGTTCTAACTAACATAACAGTAAATATGACTAGTACTGCCACTGCTCCAACATAAACTGTAATTTGAAACATGGCAACAAATGGTGAATCTAAAAGAATAAAAAATCCCGCAATTCCCAACATAGATACTGCAAGAGCAATTGCGCCATAGATCAGTTCATGGCTTTCTAGTGAAATTATAGCAGAACCTACTGTCAACACTGCCACACCAATAAATACTGGATCAGCCATGCGATGCACCCTTAACATCGTCAATTTTTAATTCAACGTTGCCATCATATTTTGGTTTGATTGCAAGTTGTGCAGGAGTATATATCAAATGCTCCTTAGTAAAAGATGAAAGCTCATAGTCGTCTGTCATATATAATGCATAAAATGGACATGCATCAACACATAAACCACAGAATACGCATTTGCCATAATCAATCTGTGGCATTATGGATTTCTTGTTGTGCTTCCACTGTTCATCTACCTTTACCATTCCAATTGCTTCTGCAATACCTTCACATGCAATTGCACATAGCTGACATCCTGTACATTTATCATGGAATAAGATATGCCTTCCACGACTTCCAGCAATACCTACTCCACGCTTAGGATCAAACTGATAACCATCTCCAGTAAACTTGAGCTTTTGCTCAGGATAGCGTAAAGTAAATCTTTTGATTAGAAGGTGTTTAGAACCTGATTCCATAGCCTTTAGCATTTCAGATGCTGATGACGTTGCTCCTGTACTTGGTAATCTTTTCAATGCGCTGTTAGCAGCCCTCCTGGTCCTAATATGCCGCCGTAAATTAAAGCTAATGCTATAAACATGTTTATGAATGTCAAGACTATTAATTTATACCATCCTGTATGAAGTAGAATGTCTATTCTTATTCTAGGGTTGATACCTCTTATAAATAACATTATCATGATTATAACAAATGTCTTTAATGTAAACCAAAATATTGCACTAGCTGTCCCACCATTAAAAACACCTTGCAATGTTAACAGTTGGAGTAGAGGTGGCGCAGTTGCAGCACTAGCAGCATGCATTAATTCTTTTGGAAAGATTTGAGGTCCTGCCCATCCTCCAAGGAATAATACAACAAATAGTGCAGACAAAGCATATACTTTTATGTATGAGCCAAGCTGTATCAGCCCGTAAATCATACCTGATGTTTCAGTTAGCCAGCCTGCAACGATTTCGCTTTCAGCCTCAGGCAAGTCAAATGGAATTCTTTCAAGTTCTGCCAATGAAGAAATAAAGAATACAAAAGCACTGATTGGAAGGAAGAAAATAAACCAGTAGGGGTGTTGTGCGTTTGCAATATCAGTTAGATTAAGTGAGCCAGCCAAAAGTACAACAGAAAGTGCAGAGAGAAAGAAAGGAATTTCAAAAGCAATCATCTGATGTAGTGCACGTAATCCGCCAATGAATGGATATTTGCTATTGCTTGCCCATGAAAATAGTAATGCAATTAATGGAAAGAATCCGAGAATTGCAAATACTGCAATAAGACCAACATTTACATTTGCACCCACCCATCCTGGTGCTACAGGTATTAATGCAACTACTGCAGCTGCTGTTGCAACATATGCAATCGGAGCGGCCCAGAAAATTGGTTTATCAGCTCCTGATGGAATTATAATTTCCTTTGATACGAGTTTTAAGCCATCTGCTAGTAACTGCAGAATTCCTTCAACTTTACCACAATAAAGCGGACCTATTCTTAGCTGCATTTTAGCTAGGAACTTGCGTTCAACAAAGATTGTAACCGCTGCCATCAATGCTGCAAATGAAAAGCCTGGAAATACTGCTATCCTAAATAGGTCAGTGTGAATTATGAAATGAACAATCGGCAAGGTACGTGTAGGGTCTACCACCATCGACAGGAATAGATATGGTGTAAGAACCTCGCCATTTACAGGTGGGAGTGGCACATAGAATAATATGACAAAAATTAGAGGTAAAGCTATAAGCGAAGCTATAATTATAATCCAGAGAATTAGCCAAATAAGACTACCAACAAAATTTCCGAAGCGGAATCCTTGTGGAGCAGTTGCCATACTATTATCGGTCAGCCTCCACAGGCCAATAGTTCAATGACCAGTAAACGGATGGCATATCTGCTAATTTTGAGCCAACAAGCAGATGTGGCAGCGCTATCATATTTCTAAATGAACCAACAGACATCTTTACCCTATAAGCCTTTGGACTACCGTCGCTAACGATGTAATAACCAAGAGCACCTCTACCTGATTCTACCCTTCTGTAGGCTTCACCCGGAGGACCCTTTGGAGTTGGTTGTAGTTTTGCTCGAACTTCTCCTGACTCAGGCATTTTATCCAGTAATTGCCTCATAATATGACAGGATTCTTTCATATCCAAAAGGGGAACATATGACCTTGCAAAGGAATCACCACTTTTCATGTATTGGACCTTGAAATCCATTTCATTATAAACATCATATGGTTCAGCCTTCCGTATATCGTATGGTACACCGGATGCACGTAATACAGATCCTGTAACGCCTAGTTTGATTGCATCTTCTTTAGTAAGAACCCCCACGCCCTCGGTCCTTTGTCTGAAAAGAGGATTATTGTAGAAGATATCCTCATATTCTTTTAATCTCTTTTCAAAATATGCAATATTTCTGAGGCATTTATCCTTAAAACCATAGGGCATGTCGTTTCGAACGCCGCCAGGTATATTAAATGCATGTGTTACTCTTGCGCCAGTCAGAGCATCCATAAGGTCAATGAATAATTCTCTATCCCCAACGGGCCACATAAACATAGTAGAGTGACCAAGAAAAATTCCATAAATTCCAAGCCAGTACAAAGTATAGATCTGACGATCAAGTTCAGATGCGAGTGCCCTTAAGAATTGACCTCTTCGTGGTACTTCAATTCCCACTAGCTGCTCTACTGCTAAACTATATGAATATATGATATTGGAAGAATCATGGATTACTGGACGTTCAAGGTGTGGAATGTTTTGAATAAAGGTACGATATTCACACATTTTTTCTTCTCCTCTATGCACATATCCAGGGTCAGGATCGCAGTGGACAATATAATCACCATCAACCGTAACCGTAAACCTAAAATGTCCAGAGCCTGGATGCTGGGGGCCTACGCTAAGCCTCATTAGGCGGTCGTCTTCAGACTCTTTTACAATCTGAATTCCTAACTTATTAGGATCATCGTCATCGATCTCGTGTTCAAGGTTTTTTGCCACATCCATATGTTCTCTTATTCCACCTTCTATACTAATACTATTGTTATTATTACTATATCATCTTCCGCGGATTTTAAACTCCTTTCTCAACGGGGGTAAATCTGCCCAGTCTTCAGGTAGTAGAAATCGTTCGTTTCTAGGATGACCTTCAAAGTACACACCAAGCATTTCATACGTTTCTCTTTCATGATATTCAGCACTTTTGTATACGTTAATCAATGTTGGCAATCGTGCATCATCACGATTGGTGCGTGTTGCGAGAGAAAAAACATGTCCTGCAATATCATCCCTTGAATATGAACCTAGTTGATAGATGACTTCGATTTGGTCATCTTTTGGATAATCCGTACCAGAAACAGCCTCAGCATGATCGAATCCTAAATTATCACGAATAAAAGTTGCAACTTCAACTATGTCCTCCGGATTTACACTAATTTTGATTCGCAGCGGTCGAATGTAGGATACTTTAATTTTATCATTTCCAAATTGAGATATTATTTGAGAAACAAGTCCCCTTTCAAATGGTGGAGGTTCTGGCTCCTGTTTTGCTGGTGGTTGAGCAGCAGGTTTTGCTGGTGGTGGAGAGGAAGAAGAGGAAGAGGAAGACGGTTGTTGGGTTATTGAATTAGTGGGATTTTCTTTTGGATCACTAGTCATATTTATTTGATCTTCGACCTTTTGATCTTTTCTTGCAGCAACATTGTACCTTGGATCAAAGTTTCAGGTCTAGGGGGGCATCCTGGGACATACACGTCTACTGGTATAATCCCATCAACTCCAGGAAGCACGTTATACGAGTCAACGTATAAACCACCTGTAATTGCACAAGCACCCATCGCAATTACATATTTTGGCTCAGGCATTTGGTCATAAACCATTCTCAACCTTGGAGCCATCTTTCTATTCACAGTTCCCTGTACAACGATAAGGTCACACTGTCTTAGTGAACCGAAGGCCTCAATAATGCCAAATCTTTCAACATCATATCTTGGTCCTGATGCTGCGCCAAATTCAACACTACAGCATGCAGTCTCAAGATGTACAGGCCATAGAGACCAGATTCTTCCCCAGTTGATAGCATAACCTAGGGGTTTGTCCAGTGCTTTTACTAATACATCACTAAGCTTACTGACCATGATATTGAAGTTTGAAGGATTAACTAGATCCTTTATCATTATTGCTTCTCCTCATCCTTTTGTCCGTCATTTGAGTATTTAATGCTTGTTGGAGGACTTATTTTTTACCAAATTCCTTTCCTGCCTGATAGATATAGGGCGTAGCCCATTGCAGCAAACATTACACCTAAGAATGCCATAATTGGCAGGGTTGCAGATCTAGGAATTAAAAATAAAGATGAGGCCCACGTATAAAGAAAAATCGACATGACATCAAATACGACAAACATCAAAATATAAGAGTAATATTGCATCATAAAGTGAGAACGGCCTTCACCACTTGGCATTTGACCACATTCCATTGGCAGAAATTTAACTGGATTATATCGGCGTCGAGGCGATATTAACCTGGATAGAATTAGAGCAGGAACCGCTGCTAGCACACCAAATCCAAGCATATACATAACAGGAGTAAATTGCTCGATAGTTCCTGCCGACAATGCATAACTTGCTAATATATAAAGATATAAAAATCTTGCTTCAACGTCTTAACACTATATCAAACAGCTGCCTAGCAGCAAGTCTAGGATGATTTAATGCAAGTTTTACCATTTTGCTAGTTGTAAATTCCGCTTTAATAAAGTCCAAAAACTCCTCTACAGACATGTCTCTCAATATTTCGATCTCTTTATTCCACGCCTCATCACTATGCCCAATCCACCTTGACTGAACCTTGATTGCTGAATTTATTTTTGATTCTATTTTACTTCGCCAGATCCGTTCATACTCAATGAGTGATGCCTTAACAGAATTCTCTGATAGTGACATTGCCCCAATTTCTCCAGCTAGCCTACCAAATTCTATGGCATACCTAATGCCTTCTAGGACCAGAGGATTAGCCTGTCCTGCGGAATCTCCAACCAATATTAACCCATCAAAAACAGTAGATTTTCTAAGTCCTTCGTTTGGAATAACTCCATAATGAAGCTCAATTGGTGTAATTTTTTCCATTTTATACAATGGATTTAATTTCTTTTCAATTATTGAATTTAATTTTTCTAATGGATCTGTCTTGGATTCTGGCCTGCCTATACCAACTCCAATTCTCACCCGATTTTTTGATAATGGGAAAACCCAGGCGTAACCGGCCTCAGAATATTCTCGACCTACCATAAGAGTCCATGTTTCTCTGTCAACATTTTCACAATAACACTCATACTCAGCTCCAACTCCGTATCGCTTCCATTCATTAACTATGCCTAATCTCCGGGCAATAGAACTATTGAAACCACTTGCATCTATTATAAGTTTAGAACCTATTACCATATCTCCTTTAGGAGTACTTGCTTTTAATCCTGAAATCCTCTTCTTAGAGTCCATAACTACATTTATGACATTACTCTTTACCATAATTTCAGAACCTGCCTCTGCAGCTAAGAATGCAAGATGTTGAAATGCGCTCCTAACGTTTAGTACACACGACTTGGCAGTGCTCCCTCTGATGGTAACTTCATTAGATGGCGATATGAAACAATAGTTTTTTATAGGGTTATAATGTTGTCTAGTAATTCCAAGTTTTTCGATTTCTTCTATCCATGTCACGCCACTAGTTCTGATATTATGTGCGATTGATTCGTCCTTTTCAAATAAAATCACTTTAGCTTTAGATTTGGCAGCTGCGTATGCTGCAGAGAGTCCTGCAGGACCGCCACCTACTACTGCTATATCATAATCTACCATTTAATATATACACTCACTTGCCTACTAGATCATCCAGCCAACCAGACAACAAATTAACCAACCAACTTAACCTGCAGTGAAGGATATATTATCAAACAGCATGTAGGGAAGAATTGAGTCTGAAAGGATTTTTCTTTCCTCTGAGATCCCAATAAGATCATATAGTGCGTCAAATATATTGCCAGCCACCATCACTTCTTTTACAGCATATTCAATAATTCCATTTCTTATATAATGCCCACCTTTTACAACACCTGAAAAATCTCCGTTGACAGGATTAACGTTTCCTGAGAATCTGTTAATTACAATACCTCTATCGATCTCAGAAATTAAATTTTCCAACTTTGATTTTCCTGATTTGACAATAATATTACTTGCTGATACAATTGGTGGTGTCTTTGGGGAGCCTCCTGCATTACCAGTACTTTGGGTATTATCTTTATTAGCAGTATAAGTATTGTATAGGAATCTCCTCAAAATCCCATTTTCAATTATGGTATTACGCTGATGGGGCACTCCTTCTCTATCAAAGCTTGAAGATACCAAGCCACTTACATTAGTAGCGTCATCTTCCAAGGTCAAGAGATTCGAAGTCACAGAGTTTCCAATTTTTCCTTCAAATTTACTTGCTTTCTTCTGTACTGCATGTGAATTAATAGAATATGCTAATACATCCTGTATTAATTCAGTTGCAGCTAAAGGAGTTAGTAGCATCTTTCCTCTGAAACTATCAATTTTTCGTGCATGAAGTGAGTTTATAACTACCTTAGCAAATTCTCCAGCTGTTGCAACTACATCGATATCCCTGATATGATGGGTACCGCCATATTGTAGATCAAAGTTGGATACCTCATTGTCACTGTCATTTAATGCCATTCCCATAATTGACCACGAAAATGAGCTAATAGTCTCTGCCACTCTTATACCATTAGAATTCAGCAGTCCATGGCACATTACGGAACTTGAAAAGTTACCACTATCTACGCTTACCCTCTTATCAAAGGTTTTTGCGGTATTTAACATCTCTGTCGCTATTTTAATTGCATCAGACAGGCCAAATGATTCCGATTTTGTATCATATATACCATCAAGTAATTTTATCTTCGATTTGTTAGGCATTGAATTAAACTTATCAGCAGGGCTTAGTTTGGCAAGTTTAATTGCTCGTACAATTGCATCCTCAATATGTGGTCTTTCCAAAGTATTTATGGATGAGAAACCAAGTGAACCATCCACAAGTACTCTGATCCCTAGTATGCTACTCTTGTGATATTTTGACTGTTTCAGATCATTATTCTCAACGAAAACTTCTAATTCTCTGTTTTTGACCACATATACCTCTGCGTATTGGGCTCCACTCTTCTCAGCTTTAGTTACTGCAAAAGAGAGGCATGTGTCGTCATTATTAATATTATCTTCTCGTTCTTCCATTTTCTCTACTGCAAGCCTCCTATAATCGCGTTGCACCTAATGTGAGGTCCACCACCATCAACTTTTGCTGGTTGAAATTTTCCACAATATCCTGTTCCAACGTCATATTCAAAATCGTTTCCAACCATATCTACTGATTGTAATACATCAAAAGCATTCCCAGAAATGCTTGCTCCTTTCATTGATTCTTGGATCTCACCTCTTTCAATCTTATACACTTCTTGAGAACCAAACATAAATTCTCCATTGGCGTCAGCTTGACCGTTTCTAGGACCTTTTATCAAGTAACCATGTCTAGTCTCTCTTATGATATCATCTAATTTATCATTTCTTGGTTCAATGAAGGTATTTCTCATTCTAATAAGGGGATCATCGCTATACTCAAATGCACGTGCGTTCCCAGTTGGTTTAGTGTCAAAAATTAACGCAGTTTCACGATTGTGCAGAAAAGATTTTAGAATGCCATTTTCGATGATCGCAGTTCTACCAGTCATGACTCCTTCATCATCTACGGGAATAGTTCCTGCAGCATTTGCAGCGATATTTGACTGTCCACTATCTACCAAAGTGATCAGTTCACTAGCAATTTTATGTCCAATCTTGTCTCTGACTATTGAGCCTGAAAGGACAAAATCCGCTTCTACCATATGACCCATAGCTTCATGCGATATCAAGCCTACCATTCCAGGATCTAAAATCAAAGTTGTTTTCTCACCGGTTACATGCTTCGCTCCAAGCAACTTTGTAGCCTTCTCAGATGCTAAAGTAGCATACTCAAGAGAGTCTTTTTTTAGAAATAAATCTTGCCATCCACCAGTGATTCCGATCCCTTCTGATATAGTTACACTTTCAGTTCCCATACGGGCTACTGATACAATATTAAATTCAGGTTTAGAATCATAAATTTCCACTTCTGTACCATCACTATTAACTATGATTTTATGGTCTAAAATCTCATGATATACACAGGAAGCAAATTTTATAGTTTCTGAATACTTTCTAGCGTGCAGTTCAGCCTGTTGTACAATTTTTATCTTCTCCTCGATGTCAACGCTAGCAAGATCTGTGTTTACTTTTGTCTTAAAAAGTCCCCTAACGATATCATATTGTGCAAGTCCTGTCACCTTATTCTTCTTAGTTTCAGCAAGCAATCTTGCTGCAGAGATTGCTTTGGCAACAGAGTCGATTAATGCCTCACTTGATACATTATTTGTGCTACTAAAACCCCAGCAACCATCAACTAGAACTCGAATTCCGCATCCAGAGTTTTCAACAGTGCGTATTGTCTCTAGCTCTCCATTACTAAAATTTATCTCATTTGTAACTCTGGATAGATAGCGAGTTTCAATATATTTTGCATCTCTGTTTTTTGAGATTATAGACTGTAGATCATCAATAACTAATGAATTTGTCATTATAAATAAGGTCAACTGTTTATCAGCTATCAGATATATGTTTATCTTTTATAATCGATAAGTAGGATAGACAGTAGACAATTTTCCAATGAAGCTTATAACGTCTTAGACACTCCTTTTATAATATCAAAAACTACATTGTTTACAGAAAATCTTTTCTTATTTTTATAAATGAGATGATGTAACTTAACATTAGCTTGACTAAACACACTTTAATTATAGGAGATTCAAGCTTTATGCCAGAAATTGAATGTGGCTCCATTCAATTTGTGGTCACTTCTCCCACATATTGGAATCTTAAAAAGTATGGAATTGGCAGCAATAATAGTAGTCAACTAAATTCAAAACAAGCATGTTTACAATATTTGGATGAAATTCACAATGTTCTTGGAGAGGTAAAAAGGGTAATGGAACCAGGAAGATTCGTTTCTATCAATATAGGCACAGCTATATCCAATGATAGAATGAGAGCAATTAATGCAGACGTTCAGAAAATTATGCAAGATCTTAATTTTACATTTAAGAAAGAAATAATCTGGGTAAAACCAAAAGGTACGCAGGGGCTCTGGCAAAGAGGAGTAACTAAATTCTTAAAAACAGAACCATATCCCTGCTTTTTTAATCTAAATATAATGCATGAGTATATACTTATTTTTCAAAATGATGGTAGTCTTCAAGTAAAGCTTACAGATAAAAGCAGATTATCCGAAGAATTCGTTAAACAGGTGGCATGGAGCGTTTGGGACATGCCAATCTCATTGACAAAGGGACATCCTGCACCATTTCCATATGCGATACCGGAACGTCTAATAAAGCTGTATACCTTCGAAAATGATACTGTCCTTGATCCTTTTGGCGGTAGTGGCACCACCATGAAAGCAGCAAGAGATCAAAAACGAAATTCAATTCTCTATGAGATCAATCCGGAATATATTGAGCTGATAAAAAATAAAGTAAATTGGAATAGTAGGAGCCTAGATCCAGATGCAAAATACGAGATTAAAATTAGGAATAAACAGCAACCCATTACAAACTGATTTAAGAAAAGTCAACTACCTTGTTAGTTTGAATTGGGAATTAGAAGATGCAAACACAAGATACTTTACACATAACTATCATCCGTACTCTGCAAAATACATTCCACAGATCCCTCATTATTTGATTTCCAATCTCACCAAAAGAAATGATCTCGTATTAGACAATTTTCTTGGGAGTGGAACAACTTTGGTTGAGTCTAAGATTCTGGGTAGGCATGCAATAGGTGTAGATATCAATCCTTTAGCATGTTTAGTTGCAAAAGTGAAAACTACAAATATCCAAAAGCCTGATTTAGAAAAAATTTCGGTAATCTCCAGATCAATTAAAGAAGATATTCTTAAATTACGTGGTAGCGGTGTCTATAATAGCCCAACTTTTAATCTTCGAAAGCCAGAATCGATCATTAGTGATGATTACTTACGGGCCAATATACCACATACCAACATTCTAAAATGGTTCAACATAGATGTTATTTATGAACTGCTCACAATAAAGTTAAAAATTGACTCAATAGAAGAAAATCATATAAGAGACTTCCTTTTGGTGGCATTTTCTTCCATCCTACGTAGTGTTTCCAATGCCACTAGCGGTTTTGGAAATCTGATGATAAATAAGCAGTATCCAAAGAAGAGCAACATATATGAAAAATTTAATCAAGTGACTAACAAAATGGCCACGAACATGGAAGAATTCAATCAAGTTTTAAAAAGCAATTCAAATATCAAGATATTTAATCATGACACCCGTAATCTTAAATTCATCGCTGATGAGACAATAAGTTTCATTTGCACCCATCCTCCATATATGGCATCTGTTCCGTATGCAGAATATCAAAAGTTATCGCTATGGTGGTTAGGTTTCAGCCAACAGGAATTGGAGAATAAGTTGATAGGAGGCAGGCGTGCCAGAAGAGACACTCCAGAGAGGTTCTTTCAAGACATGTCTACGACATTAACAGAAATGAAGCGAGTATTACGGAAAAAAAAGTATTGTTGTATTATTATAGGAAATCCGGTATATAATAATAGAGACTGGAAATTAAATGAGATGATAAAAAAAGATGCTACCGACGTTGGATTTACATTATTAAAAGAAATTACTCGCAGAAAATATAGATTGACTATGGGTAAGATAAAACAAGAGTTTATCTTAATTTTTAAGAATTAGCTAAGTGATAAATTAATATAATAATAGATCTGTAGCAACTCGTTGTACAGGATATTAAAATAAAATGGATATTGTCCCAGCTTACCCAGCTCCCGAATTCAAAGATATTGTGATGTGGGCAAATTCAGAACCCATATCTATCAAGGACCTTAGAGGTAAGATTGTTCTATTAGATTGTTGGACATACACATGCATATTTTGCTTGCGTACTATACCTATAATGAAACGCTTACAGGAAAAATACTCCGAAAAATACAGTTTTTTAGTAATACAGGCACATTCTGCCGAATATGAATTTGCACGCAATATCCAAAACATTCAAAAAGCATTATCATATTACGATGTGAGCAGCATTCCAGTAGCGTTTGATACCAATAACAGGACATGGGAAGCATATGGCAATATGTACTGGCCCAAGCACATTTTAATTGATCACAACAGCTTTATTCGCTATGAGCATGCTGGATATGGTACAATAGAAGAATTTGAAAACGCAGTGGTAGAATTGTTAGAGGAGACAGGACACAGACCAAATGAAGATATAGACAGTGAAAATCCAAATGACGAAATTTTTGATACATATGGAATGCATTTTCATGGCATAGCGCCTGAGATCTGTATTGGTTATTCCAGACTTAGGCGATTTGGAAACAATCAGACAATGAAGCCTAATGAGCCTAACATGGCTATTGATCCTGGCTCTCATATGGAAAATATGGTTTACCTTTCTGGAAAATGGATATGGGAACGAGAAGGAGTAAAACTCTGTCCTGGAGCTAAAGAAAAAAATTCTGCAGTAATAATGAAATATAATTCTGCAAGACGCGTGCATGGAATTATTGGAACTTCAGACGGAAAGATAGGACGAATAGAAGTTAAGATGGATGGCAATTATTTAACAAAAGAACAATTAGGTAAGCATACGAAATTAAAAGACTGCACTAGCTATGCGGATATAGAATGGTCGTTTATGCATAACTTGATAAGAACCGAAAAACCAGAAGTACATGAAGTTCAAATTATTCCGCGTTCAGATAATTTTATTTTCTACACTTTTGTATTTGGCTGACTGCTTGACTGGGTTTAGAGCATTCTTCTCTCTAGTCTTCATATGCAATTATGCATATATTAATGCATTCGTGCTAATTAGCAGTTTGTACGTCGTTTTTCTATTTTGTTATTAACATTATCGAAATGAATTTTTTATTTATTTATTTATTAATTATATTTCCCTTTCTTTTTTATCAGGAAAGTTTTTTATTACTTTCTTTATAACTCAAAGCGTGAGTAAGGAAGATAAGAAGGAGCACAGAGAAGAAGCTAGTGAACTACTTGAAGAGAATTCCATGGCACCGGACTTCACTGTACTAGATTTAGATGGCAAAGCTAGGAAGTTATCTGATTTTCGTGACAAACAGAAGGTTGTAGTTTATTTTTATCCAAAAGACTTCACGCCGGGCTGTACCACAGAGGCAGCAGAATTTACAAGAGAATATGCGAAATTTAAAGAGGCTAATATAGAAATAATAGGGATAAGTCCTGACAGTGATGACTCACATAAAAGGTTTCGGCAACAGATGAAAATTCCTTATTTACTTGCATCTGACACTCAAAATGAAACATCTAAGAAATACGGAGTTTATGGAGTCAAGAATTTCATGGGTAGAGAACATATGGGAGTTAATAGATCAACTTTCCTTATCGACGAAGATGGTAGAGTTGTTAAGGTATATGCAAAGATAAAGCCAATATCAGGTAAAGGATTTGCCGATGAATACATCAAGATATTTGAAATGACCGATAACAAGAACAGGCCATCGATAGAAGCAAAATAATAAACAAGATGATAAAGAGAACTACTACAGATAAATAGTCTTACTTTTTCCTTTGTATGTCATCCGCCACAGACAACCCAGTTTATGTTGTATGTGATAGAAACAAATTTTTAATATATAATATTGCACCATATTCTTTATGCAGTTCCGAACCAGATGTCACATTATCAGTATTGATTATTACACGATTCATATACTGCATCTCTCTTAGATATACAGGTAGTTGACAATAGTATTGACTCTATGCTAAAGAGTGAAGTTAATCTAGTTATTAGAAAACGCCTGAAAGTCCTTTCATTGGTTCTTTATTTGTTG
>Ga0173481_10000063_pt1 | contig 16276 bp, 19 predicted proteins | sample NitcycUS073202C2_FD_136667 | JGI IMG/M metagenome (GOLD analysis project Ga0173481, IMG submission 136667) | Soil microbial communities from Arlington Agricultural Research Station in Wisconsin, USA - Nitrogen cycling UWRJ-S073-202C-2 (version... ... | reverse complement strand
CTTTTCTGGCCACCTCCTTCGGAATCGCATTGAGGTCGGGCAAGAAGCCATTCGCCTTGGTGAGCGGCATGAGATGCGAGACGCCGCCGCAGAAGCTTGTGCCGACCGGGTACACCGGATAGCCAGGGCTGGGCACGAGCACGACATCGCCGGGATCGACGAAGGCCAGGTGAATATGACCAATGCCTTCCTTGGAACCGATGAGCGTGAGTACCTCGTCGGCCGCGTCCAGCTTGACGCCGAATCGTCGTTGATACCAGTCGGCCACTGCTTTGCGGAACGACAGCATGCCTTCATAGGATGGGTACTGATGGTGTTTGGGATTCTTGGCGGCTTGGGCAAGGCTCTCGATAATGGGGGCAGGAGTTGGCAAATCGGGATCGCCGATGCCGAGATTGATGATATCGACTCCACGGGCAATGGCCGCCTGCTTCATCTTATCGATGGCAGCGAACAAATAGGGCGGCAATGTCTTGATGCGGGTCGCCACTTCGATGGGGAAGCCGGCCATGATCGACACATCTCCTTATCTACAAAGAAGCTTCGTGCGAAACAAGCCTTCTAGGCTACTTCAGGACTACGCCGGTAATCAACGCTTGAATGCGACGGACAAGGAGAAGGATAGACGGCGGGCCGGATGCAGGACGTTTGCATTGACAGGTTCACGTATTCACACTATCCTCGCCCCCGATTGTGAAGGGCCCCCTTGCGTCATGGCCACCACGCTTCGGGCGATTCAGGCCGACATCACCACATTGCATGTCGACGCCGTCGTGAATGCTGCGAATGAATCACTCCTTCCGGGGGGCGGTGTGTGCGGTGCGATTCATCGTGCAGCTGGACCCGAGTTGATGAATGAATGCCGTCTGATTGGTGGTTGCCGGACCGGCGATGCCAAATTGACGAAGGGATATCGTCTCCCAGCCGACTACATCATTCACACCGTCGGGCCTGTGTGGCATGGCGGCCAGCGAGGTGAATCGGAGTTGCTTGCCTCCTGCTATCGGACATCCTTGGCACTTGCCAACGACAAAGGGATTACGACCTTGGCATTCCCGAGCATCAGTACTGGAATTTATGGCTATCCATTCGATGAAGCCGCCAGGATTGCCATTACCGCCACTCGCGAGTTCGCAGGAAAGCCCACTGGCCTCAGTGAGGTCATGTTTTGTTGCTTCTCAGAGAACGACTTGAAGGTCTACGAAAAGCTGCTCGACGAACCGCAAGGAACTGAGAGATGAGGTTGACGATGGGTTATCGAATCCTTTGTGTCCTGTGCCTTTCTGGTGTCCTCCTGTCGGGGTGTGCCACGGAAAGTAAGGACGCAGCGAAGCGCGATGTGGCCGGGCCGTATCAGACCTGGGACGATGTCATTAAGCGATGGGTCGGCGGACAGGTCACCGACCTCTATGTGGAACTCGGCCCTCCCAATCTCCACCCCCATCAGATGGAGGATGGCACGATCCAGATGGTCTGGGACTTCGCCATCGATCGCATGCCAGGGCAGGCGGACGCCTATGAACTCCTTCCTCTGTACGGCGGCAACGTCAATTGCCAGCTCCATTTTTTTGCGGATCAGACCGGCAAAATCCTCAGGGGCGAACGCGTGGGATGTGCATAACCCCCCTTGCGGGCGCCACTCTCCTCCAGCGAGTCAGGACGGGGCTTCCAGCCCGTCGTCATTCTCTAGCCTCTCGCAGCATCATGCGTTACAATCCCACCATGCAGATGCCTATCAAGGACGTGGAGGATCTCCGGTGGCTGCTGGGCCACACGGACGGATTCAGGGGCGGCTATGTCACCGATGTGCAGATGTCGAAGCGCCGTCTGTTCGATGAAGGATCGGGCCGCGAAGTGCTTGCCGATACCGTCGTAACGGTGGTCATGCGGTATAGTCTTCGTCACATGGAACGAGTGGCAAAGCTCACCATGAGAGGGGTCACCGATTTTTCAGTGTTCGAGCAGGAGGGCGCCGACTGCTCCAGCCTCAGCGTGATTCACGCGGAGTGTACGGCCGGGAAGCTGCGATTCTGGTTTGATCCGCAAGGGGAACTGTACGTGGTTTGTGACGAGGCTCAGCTCGAGGAAGTGTCAATGCCGTCGAGTGATGACCGAACGCGTGAACCGGTCGCGCGTTGGACCTTCCAGAGTCCAACCGCCGAATGGCCGACCATCGAATGGCTGCTCGGGGAGTTGGATAGTGCCGGGATGCCCTGCACATGGAAGAAGGCCAAGGCGCCGCAACACGATGCATCGCTGATCCGGTGGGAGGGAACATTGCTGCCGGCCCATGGCGCGGATGCCATTGAGCAGTCTGCGGTGCATGTCATGCTGTACGGACCGCTGGATGGGCCGGGATTCGGGATGCTGCTGCACGTCAACGGCTCGCACGGGACGGCGGCGAACCGTTTGCTATCCTGTCTGTCCGACCTCATCGTGCGCCGCTTTTCAGGTCAGTGCCTGGTCGGCAATACGATCATTCCCGGCGGAGAATGGCTCAGTTGGAAGTCCTTGGAGCAGCTGCGGTGGACGAACACAAGGAAAACGGACCAATAGCCGGTCAGGCGAGGGCTTCTTCGTTCGTGGCTCCGGCCCCAAGCGCGCTGGGGGTGTAGACCGTCGTCCCGTTGGCGTAGGCGGCGCCTTTCTTATGCGTGATGCTATGCCCGTTCTTGCAGTTGACGCATTCGACAAGGGCCCAAAAGCGGAGAGGATTGACGTTCTGCTTCCGGGCCACGTGCAGTTCCGTGCCATCCAGAACATTATCCAATGAGAGGTCGGTCCGCCAGCCCAGATGCTTCGTCAGTGGTGAAATTACTTTCTCGACTGCCGCCACCATCTTATTTTCGTTGCTGAAATGATTGAGCATGATAATGCGGCCGCCGGGACGGCAGACGCGGATCATTTCACTGACCACCTTACGGTAGTCGGGGACGGCCGTCACCACGTAGGCCGCCACGACGGTATCGAAGGTGCTGTCCTCGAATTCCATGGCGCCGGCGTCCATGCGATGCAAGGTCACGTGGCTCATTTGATGCTCGGCCGTGCGCTTCCTGGCGATTTCCAACATGCCTTCTGAGAAATCGATGGCGATGATCTCGCAGTGCCGAGGATACATGGGGAGGGCGATGCCGGTGCCGACTCCGACTTCAAGGATCCGCTCGTTGGGTTGGACGTTTAGGTTGCGGATGGCGGACTCACGTCCTTCGTGAAATACCTTGCCGAAAATTTTATCGTATACACCGGCGTAGGACGTATAGACCCGCTCGACCTTGTGCAAATCCATGTCACCTCCAACCACACATCAGACTCCCGCTTCTGCTCGAAGCAGGGAGGAATTGCGAGAATATTCCAGGAGAATCCGTACCGGCGGAGCGCCTGAATGGAGCGAGGAACCCGCCAACCCAAAAACCTTCGCTACAATAACCAACTCCAGATAGCGAGTCAACAGAATTGATTTGGACCTAGGGAAATGCTAGGGCATTCAGCCTTGCGTCCGGCTATGATCAACCATTGACGGTTTCTTACACTGCGGAAGCGACTAGGGCCATGATCCTTGCGGGACTGTTTGCGGGAGTTCTGTTCCTCGGGTTGATTCTCGGAGACTGGCTCTATTTTGTCCGCCTGACTCCGGATGCCGGACGTTATGGGTGTGGAATTGGCCGCACCGTGGATCGATTTTCCTTACAAAGTCTGATGCGCCTGGAAGCCCGCGTCGATGCAGATGGCGCCCTCACACTTCCTCACGGCATTGCCCGGTATTACCCGGAGATCCGGCAGATTGCATTACGGCCACAATATCGGTTGTTCGCCGTGGGTTTTCGAACGGCCTGGCCGCTCAAGGGCCTCATTCACTTGATGCCCGACGAACAGGGAGTTCGTGCCGTGTGCATCAAGCGAGTTCCCTGGTCGTCAGCCATCATTACCCTGGTCTGGTTTCTTCTTGTCGGGCTGGGCACCACGGCTTTCATGATCACCTACGGAACGCAGGGCGGGTTCGAGTCGCTGAGCGGTCTCTTGATGGGCGCTGGCATTTTAGGCGTCGGGCTGCTCGTGTTCGCATTCGGGATTGTGACCGTCATGTTCTCCTATCGGCTGGAGAGCAGTCGTCTCGCTCAAGTGTACGACGAACTGAAAGCCGTCGTGGATGATCCGACGAGTGTCTCCTCAGGAAGGCCTAGGGGGATTTGACGTGAACAGGTCCAGAAAATGGTCGTACTCCGCGGGCAACCCGAGACCCTCTCGGTTCCGCGCCAACCCTGCAATGATGCCGCGATGTTTCTTGGCGAGTCCCGACGTTTCGAACGCCCGGCGGAACTGTTCCCATTTCTGCCCAGGATCTTGCGCAAGACGAGCCCGTTGAGCGTTCGGCAGGCCGTGCACATTTGTCGTCAGGGAACGGATGGCCTTCTCGACGCTTTCATAGGGAGGCGCCAGTTTGAGCTGCGAGTAGAACGTTTCCAAATGAGCGCGGAATTCTTCGCGGAGCGCCAGAACGAAATCCGATTGGGCGGCGGTCGGGTGGGTCATGGCGAAGAATGATACGGTATGCTCGTGCACACTGACAATGGCCACGGAATCACGTGGGCGCAGCAAGGTATGAGGAGGTCAACTGCGGGCAGCCGCGGCTTTGAGCGGGACCCCGGTCCATGTCCCCCCGGCATCAGTGGAGCGATAGAGGCCGCTTCCGTTCGTGCCGGCATACAATGTCCGAAGGTCTTTGGGGTCCATCGCGAGCGCCCTGATGTTGAGACTGGCCAGTCCCTCATTTCTGGTCGCCCATGTATTCCCGCCATCATCGCTCTTCCAGATTCCGCCGGGTCCTCCGACATAGAGCACTGACGGATCGCTGGGGTGGAGCACGATGCTACTGATAAACAGTTCGGTGATCGATCGCCCGATCCGTTCCCAGGTCTCTCCCTTGTTGCTCGTGCGATACAACCCCTTGGTTGTTCCCGCATACACGACGTCGGTATTGACGTGGTTGATTTCGATGGCGTTGACCCCGAGGGCCATGGAAGCCATCAGTTCGCTTTCGGGGATCAGGCCATTGTTGATTTTCGTCCAGGTTGTTGCGCCATCCTCGGAGCGGTACATTCCGCCGGTCGTGCCTCCATAGAGCACAGCGGGGTCCTTCGGATTGATGGCGATCGCGGTGACGATGTGGACCTCCTTCATCCCGTTCATCCGCTCTTCCCACTCACGTCCCGCATCTTTCGTATAGAAGGCGCCGACGGTGGTGGCGGCGTAGATTTTCTCGCTGAGAGCCGGATGAAAGACGAACTGATTGACAAATGACACGTGTTCTTTGAGGCCGACGTTGTACGGCAGCCAATGCTGTCCCCCGTCCGGACTCTTATAGACTGCGTCGCCCATCGTGCCGGCATAGACGGTTGCGGGCAGCTGAGGATCGATCGCCACCGTCGTTACCCGCCGGGCACTGAAGCTTGGAAATTTTTCCCAGGAGTCTCCGCCGTCGCGGGATTTGTATACGGCGTCATTGGTGGCCACATACAGAATCTTCGGGTTGCTGGGGTGCAGGGCAATCGACACGATGGCTTCACTGTCCTTCTGACAACCGCTGAGGCAAAGCATCAGAACGATGGCCGCCAGATGAGGGAACATCCACATACGGCAAATCGGCATGGCGCGTGCCTCGTTCTACAGCTTCTTCGAGAAGCGTTCGGCGTATCCGGTCAATTCCATGTAGCCCAGGCCGGTGATAGGCTTACCGCCGGAGGTGCCCACGCTCTCGATTGCCCCTTCCCAGTAGGTCACCTGGGTGCTGCGATTCGTCCGAAGCTCCTGCTCGTGCATGCGTGGAATCAGTTCGAGCGTAAGGTTTCTCGACGGCACGGTCAGTCGCCATCGCTGCGGATAACGAGCGTGGCTGAGCGGACTGATCCAAAAAGTGGTCGGCTCCAACGTGAAATCCTTGAGGGATAGAGGATGGGCTCCGCCGTCCCGCTCGATGAACGTGCCACTCGAGACAGGATGGGCTGACCCGTCGGCACGCCGCAGGCGATAGAGCATCACCTCCGTCTGATCGGCCATCTGGAGACTGAACCAATCCCATCCGACGAGGTCCGGACTCAAGTCGGCGGATCCGAACTCGTGGTCCATCCAACTGGTCCCCGTGACCTCGAACGATTCCCCCCCGATCGTGAGGCGTCCCCTCGTCGCCAGATTGGTCCATGAATAGTAATGGGATGACTGTCCGTTCTCGGTGCCCTTGCGGCTGATTCCTGCGGTGCCGTGCACGACCAAGGGTTTGTCAGGCACGACGGTCAACGCGATGGCGAGGTCACCCTCGGAGGCTTCGAGGATCTGCGCGAAGGCGTCACGTCCAGACGCCTGCGGCCCGTGCGTTTCGGTGCGCCATCGATCAATCCACACGTGCAAGCGCTCAGCCTCTGCTCCCGCTTTGCCGAGAGCGGCCCGGCTGAGCTTTTCCGCATAGTGAAACCGGCCCTTCTGTAGGTCACTCACGGCAAAGTGCGCGAGATACAGCTGTGTGATGGACCATTTCGAGGGCAATGTCTCGACCTGATCCTGCGGGATTCCGCGGCGAAAGAACGTGAGTTGGTAGCCGAAGGCGCGGCCGTCTTTCGTCGTGAGGTTTCCCGTGTAGTACCACCATTCGGTGCGGAATGTATCGTGCGAGCCGTGGTCGCGTGGGAATTGGTAGCGATACCCTTCTCGTGCCTGAGTGAAGGGATCGCTGTCCGCCGACACGGCGGGAACGAGAATGAGGCCGCAGATGAGAAGCAGCAATCGTGGCCCGACAGTCATCACAGCGTTTCCATGTACGAGGTGTGGCGCTTATAACATGCGGCGGCTGAAAGCCACAAATCGCCAGTAATGACGAGGGATTTCTGCGCTGCCTGCGCGCTCGAAAACGGCTATCCCGCCGTTGACAATTTTGCCGGCCATCGGCTATCGTGGCCACATGCAAACCGATCGCGAGCGGGAACATCACGAACCGGAGCCGTCCGACAAGAGCGCGCCGTTTCCTATTCCCTCTCAGATCCCGGTGTTCGCGCTTCCAAACGTCGTCCTGTTTCCCAAGACCTATCTTCCCCTGCACATCTTTGAGTCGCGGTATCGTCAGATGGTTGACGACGCCGTTATGGGCGGTCAGTGTATCGGCATCGCGCTGCTCAAGGAAGGCTGGGAGTCGGAATACTACGGCAATCCCCCCGTGTTCACGATGGGCTGCGTCGGACGGCTGGTCAGTGTGCAGCCGCTCGCGGACGGCCGATCCAACATTCTGCTCCAGGGTCTGGAGCGATTTGAGATTACCGAAGAATTTCAGGACAAGCCCTATCGCCGTGCCTCGATTTCGCTAATGGCGAGAGAAGCGGAACCCTCACTGGATCCTGCCGTTCGGCTACGGCTGGTGACGACCCTGGAAGAGTATCTCCGGTCACGTCAGGATGCCCCCACTTGGCAAGGCTGGTTTCGCGAAGACGTGAGTGACGACATCCTCGTCAATACGCTGTCCACCTATCTGGATTGCACGCCGCTGGAGAAGCAATTCCTGTTGGAAGCCCTGAGTCTCCATCAACAGGCTCGTCGCCTCAGCGATCTCATTCAATTCCTGATGCATGATCATCATGGCGCGAAGGGCTGGGGGTGATGGATCGGGCGGTCGCGATCGATGTCTCCCATCTGTCCAAATCGTATGACGGCCATCTCGCCGTCAAGGACATCTCATTCCAGGTCTATGCCGGCGAAGTTTTCGGTCTCCTGGGGCCGAACGGCGCCGGTAAAAGCACCACGCTGCGCACACTGATTACCCTTCTCTCGCCGACGTCCGGCTGTGCCACGATCCTCGGCCTGAATAGTGTGCGCGATGCCGATCGCGTCCGGCAGTTGATCGGCTATGTCCCGCAGGAGCGAGCCATCGACCGGTTTCTCACCGGCAGGGAGCATCTGGAACTGCTAGGGGCCTTGTATCACCTCACGAAGGACGAGGCGCGCCGGCGGATCGCCGAATTGTTGAAGCTCGTGGAACTCGAAGCGCACGCCGATCGTCCGGCCAAGACCTACTCGGGAGGGATGAAACGCAAGCTCGATATTGCCTGCGGTCTCTTACCCAACCCCAACGTCCTGTTTCTCGACGAACCGACCCTGGGGCTCGATGTGCAGAGCCGGCTCAAGATCTGGGATTATATCCGGCTGTTGAAGACGCGCGGCATGACGGTCGTCATGACGACCAATTATCTGGACGAGGCCGATCAGTTGTGCGACCGGCTGGCGATTATCGACGGTGGCGTGATCAAGACCATCGGTTCCCCCCTCGAGCTCAAGGTCGGGCTGGGCGGAGACATCGTCTCGCTGACGCTCAAGGAAACGGTCAAGATTCCTTCACTGGAATCGGTGTTGAAAGGCCAACCCGCGATCAAGGCGGTCAGAGCGACGTCGAAAGGCCTTGACATCCGTGTCGAATCCCCCGAAAAGGCGCTGCCCATTATCCTTGAATGCGCCAACCGTGCCGGGTGCAGCGTCGAGTTCATCCAGTACAATCGGCCGCGCCTGGACGACGTGTTTCTCGCGCACACGGGTCGACGCATCGAAGAGGTCCCGGCGAGTGATGGGCCATGAGCCGTGAGACACATTCCAAATTGGGTAGATCAACGTCATGAACCAGTATTGGCAGGAAATCAGCGCCTTAACGATGCGGTGGGTGCTCCGGCTGAGCCGCGAGAAATTCAGCATGCTCTTCACGCTCGTCCAGCCCATGCTGTTCTGGCTGATCTTTTTCGGCAATCTCTTCCAGCGCGCCGCAGATTCGCAAGTGACACAGGCACCCAATTACATCAGCTTTTTAGCGGCAGGCGTCGTCGTCATGACCGTCCTCAATAATGGCTTGGCCGGCGGCGTGGATTTGTTGTTCGACAAGGAGAACGGCTTTTTGGAGCGGCTCATGTCGACGCCGATCCATCGAACTTCCGTGATCTTGAGCCGGTTCCTCTTCGTCATGACCATCACTTCGCTTCAAGTGTTGGTCATCCTTGCGGTGGCCTTTCTGTTTGGCGTACAGCCCGCGACCGGCTTACTCGGCATCGCCGCGATCTTAATCATCGGCATGATGTTCGGCGTGGGGTTGACGGCGATCTCGATGGCGATGGCGTTTTCGGTCAAGAGTCACGGGGATTTTTTCTCTGTGCTGGGCTTTCTCTCGCTACCGATGATATTCTTGAGCTCAGCCTTGGTGCCGTTGACCGCCATGCCGGGCTGGATGAGCCTGTTGGCGAAATTCAATCCGATGACATGGGTGATCGACGCGGTGCGGCCTCTGATACTCTCCAGCTGGAGCGAAGCGCTTCCGCACGTGGCGATGGTCGTGGTGGTGATGATCGTGTTCGATGCGCTGTGTTTGTACGGCGGCGCCAAAGCCTTTCGCCGGGCCATGGGATAGGGCCGCGGCACATTGACCGTCATGCGGATGGGCTGGTAAGAAGAGAACGATGGTCATCCCAGAAAGTCAGATCCGCGCCCTGATCCGACTCCTTGCCGACGAGGACGAAAAAATCGTCCAGACCATCAGCGGCCGATTGATCGATATCGGTCCTTCGGCGGTTCCCCTCCTTCAGGAAGCTGAAATCGAACAGCCGGAAATGGCGGAACGCATTGCCTCGGTGCTCGAAGAAATCCGCGGAGGCAAGCTTGAAGACGAACTGATCGCGCAAGCGGCGTTGCCGGAGGACCGCATCGATCTGGAGCACTGCGCCTTTCTGATCGCGCGGTACGCGTATCCGTCGCTGGACGTGCCGGGGTATGTCCGTCTGCTGGACGAGATGGCGCAGGAAGTGCGTGACCGCATCGGGCCGCGCGCCTCCGGCGAGGAAACCGTCAAGACGCTCAACCGATACCTGTTTGCTGAGCAGGGATTCAAGGGCAACACCAAGAATTACTATGAAGTCGAAAACACCTACCTGAATCGTGTCATTGACCGGCGCACGGGAATTCCGATCAGCCTCTCCATCGTCTATCTGTTGATCGGCAAGCGCCTGCACCTGCCTGTGCACGGCATCGGCATGCCGGGACACTTCCTCGTGAAATATGAATCAGACCGCTACAAAATCTTTGTCGACTGCTTCAACGGCGGCGCACTGCTCACCGAAAAGAACTGCCAGCGCTTCTTGACCGAAGCCGGGTACGGCTTCGACGAACGGTATTTCCAGCACAGCGCCGTGCGTGCGATCCTCTCGCGCATGCTCAAGAACCTCCTCGCGATCTATGCGAAGCTGGACGATACTCTCCGCCAAACCCGTCTGACCAAGTTCATGGAAATCCTAGGCTGTGAGATCAAGGAAGGTGGACTGTAGCCGTCTGCATCAGAGCTCGATTCGAAGTAAATCTTTCGCCTTCGTGATCTGCCCGTCGAACGCCTCTCCTGCCTGTGCCTTGACGTCGTATCGCTCGGCAATCGGATAAAAATGCGAGAGGATGAGGCGGCCCACTCCGGCTTCACGGGCCACCTGTCCACACTGGCCGGCGTGCAAGTGCACGGGATTTGGACGACTGGCTGGGAACGAACAGTCCAGCAGGGCGAGATCCGCGTCGCCGCAGAGCCGCACGAGCGGGGAGCAATATTGAGAATCGCCAGAGTAGGCGAGCGCTCTCCCTTGGTATTCCACCCGGTACCCGAGGCAATGCAAGCCGGGCACATGAAGCACGGTGGTGGGAATGATTTTTGTGGCTCCAATGCGGAAGGCACGATCACTCAGGTCTCGGTAGCGGACCGGGAACGGCGTCTGATCAAACCCGGGCAACAATCCGAACATCGTACGGAACAGGCGGCTGGTCCCCGGCGGCCCCATCACGGTCAACGGCGGCCGGGACCCGCCTTCAAATTTGGCGAAAATGATCTCGTCGAACAGGTAGGTGATGAAGTCCGAGAAGTGATCGGCGTGGTAGTGCGAAAACAGGATATGCGTAATACGATGCCGGTTGACACCGGTTTTGACGAGATTCATGAGGGTGCGCGGGCCGAAATCCAGCAACATGACCTGGTCGGTGTGAATGAGATAGCCGGCGGCGGCTCTTGTTGGATGAACATTCGTGCCGGATCCAAGGATGGTAAGGCGCATAGCGTGGCTGCCGCTCAGATCTGCCGATGCCGGGCGCGCCCGGCGCGATCTTAGCTTTGGCCGTTCTCCCTTGATTGAAAGCTGTCGCGCATCCGGATGAGCAGCCGCCGCGCGGTCTCCACCTCCTGCTGCGAGAGGGCCCGTTCGAAAAAGGGCCGGATGAAGGCAATGTGGGCTGCGAAGACCTTCTGAAACACGGCATGGCCCTTCTCCGTCAATCTGATCTTCGTTCGGCGCTTGTCGCCGGCGACGGATTCTCGACGAATCAGCCCCTTGCTCGCCAACCGATCGAGAACTCCGGTCAAGGTGCCTTTCGTCACGAGGGTCTGCGATGAAAGTTGCGAGCAGGTGAGCCCGGTGGTGTCGCCCAGCGTCACGAGGACGTCGAACTGTGACGGCGTCAGACGGAGCGCTCTGATATGGCGGTTATCGATGCGGGAAAAGGCCAGGTAGGCTTCCACCAAGGGACGGAGTACTTTGAGGTGAGGATCGTCTTTCAGATGCGGCAGTTCCATGAAGAGATTGCAGAATAAAGCGAATACGTATGACCGTCAAGCCGCTGGTGTCGTTGACGCCATCGCCACGGCCTCCTATGATGCCGGCCCTATGACGCATCCTATCTCGGGACAGGCCAATGTCAGCGCGATTGCAATCTTGCTCGGAACCGTGATTACGGCCGTGTGGATATGGAAACGGCTATCGCTGGACACGCAGGACTACCTCATCGACCAAGCGATTCCGATCGCGCTGCTCGCGGCGGTCTGCCTGGTCATGGTCTGGATCATCGTCCGTGGCGTCCGAAGGCGTCAACAACGCCTGCGCCGGCGCGGGATGCTCTTGGCGCGCTTTGCTCGGGAGACCGATCCTGACAAGCGATTGGAAACCGCATTTGCATTGGTCGAAGTCAACAACTATCGCCTGGAGGGCGTCGAGTCTGAACTGCCGGCGCTCAAAGAATTGTTTGCCACCACGTTGCAACGGGCGGTCGGCGATAAACAGCATCGCCTCCGGGGAATGGCCGCGAGCCATCTTGGCGTGCTACAGGATTTGAGCGTCGTGCCTTTGCTCGTCAAGGCCCTCGAGGACGATCATGCCTATGTCCGTTCCTGCGCGGCGCTCGCTCTCGGCCGGCTCCGGGCCATCGAAACCAAAGCACGCTTGGTCGCGGTGATGGAAGAAGATTGGGACCAGACCGTAAGGAGCCGGGCGAAAGAGGCGTTGGAGCGGATGGGCGCATGAACCAAGATCGTCCTCTGCTCCGCGATGGGTGAATTGAACGGTAAGAGAGGAGGATTAGGCGGTTGTGTGCGAGTGCTGTTAGTTGGTCCAGGTGATGACGGCGATTTCCGGGCGGCAGTTCCATCGAAAAGGCAGGAAAGACCATCCGAGGCCGCGATTCACATACATCCGGTGGCGGGCGTTGTGATGTGGTCCGGAGATACGGCCGCGACATCCGGGCGGAAGCCAAAAGGTCGGAACTCCGGGGATCTGCCATTGACCGCCGTGGCTGTGACCGCACAGAATCAGGTCGACGGCATGTTCCTCGTCCAGCATGTCGAGGATGTTGGGCGCATGCGCCAAGAGCAGTGTAAAGCGGTCCTGTGCCGGCGGCGGAATGCATCGCAGATCGGCGCGGTGAAGCGAGGGATCATCGACGCCGACGATCGCGAGCTCACCGGTTCCGGCCGGAATGAATGTGCTCTGATTCACGAGCAAGGTGATTTTATGCCGGTCTGCCAGCTCGGTATACTCCGAGATCGGCACACCGCTGTAATGGTCATGGTTGCCCAGGGTGATGAAGACCGGGGCAATCTCCCGCAAGCGTGCCAAAAACTGGAACAGGGGCGGCACTCCTTCGGGCACGTTCAGCAGATCTCCGGTGATGAAAATCCAGTCGGGCCGAAGGTCGCGGACCGAGCGAATGACCTCGTCATGCCGGGATTGATGCCGGTCCACGTGAAGATCGCTGAGATGGATGGCTCGGCGGCCTGCAAGCGGTCCATGCACGTGGTACAGGTAGGTGATCTCGTGCCGATCCAAGCCCCTTTCCCAATGAGGGAAGAGACGAAAAAATCGATAGAACGGCTCGCTGAGGCTATGTCCAATGTACGTACGGACTCGATCGGGCCAGGAAACGATGCGTCTGATCATTTCATGACCCGATCGAGTTCTGCGCGGTCATGTGGGGTCATGCGATACCCTTGCTCATAAAGTGCGCTCATACCCTGCATGACTTCCTCCAGATTCCTGGAGCGGTACCACTGGTCGAACCGGGCGGTTAATGTCGCACCAGCGGCGCGGGGCGGAGTGGCGGCATCATAGGTGAGCGAAAGCGAATGAAACAAATCCCGGAGTTCGGCGGCATTGTATTGATCATCGTCGTTGTGGTCTGCGACCAACGCAAATTCGTAGACGGTTAGGCTTACGGACAGCAAGGCCTGTTTCTTCGCAAAATCATCCCGTGCCGTTTCCATGCCGCCGGGATAGTGGCGAGGGCAATCGCGTTCGGGCTCGAGCAGAAGAACGGGGAGGTGCCATGCGATCCCTTGCACCGCTGGTGAGGGCGGTGTCTTCAACCCTTTATAGAACCATGACAGGCAGGTGCTGGCCTGTGCGAAGGCTTCCTTGTCGATGCCGACCTGATTGGCGATGTACCCGGCAAAAGTTGGGAAGACGCCATTGTCAGCGACCAAGGCAGATCGTGCCTCACCTTCCGTGAAGGCGGACAAGAAGACGGCCAGGGTCGCTGCCGGTATGGCAGACGGGGGACGCATCACCTGGAGTATACCATGGAAGCGTACGGGACCCGATCATCCAGTCAGTTGCCGTATCTGACCCATGGCGTCGCAGGGATCGGAGGACGGATTCGCTCAGAACCAGAGGATTTCCGTGTCGATGAGCGCCCCCTGTATCTGCCCTGCGGTGAGGGTGAACACCTCTATCTCAGGGTGACCAAACGATTGCTCTCGACGCCCGATCTGGTTCGCCAGATGTCATCCACCCTCGGCGTCAAGGTGCAAGGCATCGGGACCGCGGGTCTCAAGGATGCCAGGGCGGTGACCACGCAACTCGTCTCACTTCACGGCGTGCCGGAAGAACGGGTGTCTCGGCTGAAACTTGACGGGCACATTCTGGCTATTGAAGTGTTGGGACGCCATCGAAATCGCTTGCGCCCCGGACATCATGCCGGCAACCGGTTCCGATTGGTCATCCGCGACGTGAGTGCAGGAGCCGGAGAGGCCGTACCGGCGATTCTCGAGGAATTGTCGCGCAGGGGCATCCCCAACTATTTTGGCCCACAGCGGCAAGGCAAAACCGGAGACAACTATCAGGTCGGCGCCGCGCTGCTCACTGACGGGTTTCAACGAGCGACAATGAGTCGTGCCAAGCGGATGTGGTATGTCAACACCTTTCAATCGTACCTGTTTAACCAGATGCTGTCGCGTCGGATCGATCGCATCGATCGCATGCTCATCGGCGATTGGGCCATGAAAATGGACAACGGTGCCTGTTTCCCGGTCCACGATGCCGCCCAGGAGCAGCCGCGAGCCGACCGGTTCGAGATTAGTCCCACGGGGATTCTCTTCGGCTCACGAGTGTCGTGGGCCACCGACGAGCCGGGCGAGATTGAGCGGACCGTCGTCATCGAACAGGGCTCCACGCCCGAACGCCTGATTGAGGCAGCCAAAGCCTGCGGTTTCCGGGGGGAACGCCGATCCCTTCGGGTGCCGCTGGTTGAACCTGAATGGAGCCTCGACGGGTCGGTGCTCACGCTGGCCTTCAGCCTTTCGCCGGGCGCCTATGCCACGAGCGTCCTGCGCGAGTTAATGAAAACCCCGCAGGCGGGCTGACAGGGCAACGACGCGGAATCCCAACGACCCCGGCGATTCTCGTCTGCGTGATAACATTAAAACAAGGGAGTGTGCCGATGGCTGCCCAAGAAACCGTCGTGCTCAGCGGACACATCATCGATTCGCTCATCTTGGCGAAGGTGTTGGATACCATCCTCATGACAGGAGGGACCTTCGATCTCGAAGAGGTCTCGATTGGAAAAACACGCAACGAAGCTTCTCGGGCACGCATTGTGGTGCGAGCCAGATCCGCGAAGCTGCTCTCGGACATTCTTCGGGCCATTCAGCCGCACGGTGCCTCGGTAGAAGGCGACTCCGACTGTCAGTATCGGGCGGCACCCGCCGATGGCGTATTTCCTGAGGATTTTTATGCGACCACGCATTTACCCACCCAGGTCAGGCTCGCGGGTCAATGGATCGATGTCGAAGGGATGGAGATGGATCTCGGCATCGTCGTGGATCAGAAGAGATCCCGTGCGCACGCAGTGCCGATGGCCGGCGTCGCGCGCGGTGATGCCGTGGTGATTGGACGAAGCGGAATTCGAGTGACTCCTCTGCGGCGGCCCGAGGAGCGTGACGTCTTCAGCTTCATGGAGTCGCAGGTGTCGGCGGAGCGGCCCCACGGCCACATCATCGCTGACGTGGCGAAACGCATGCAGCAGCTGCGCGAGGGGCATCGGGCCGGGAAGGACGGATGCAAGGTGCTGGTGGCTGGAGGGCCGGCGATCATCCATGCGGGAGGGCGTGATGCCTTGACATGGCTCATCGACGAAGGATTCGTGCACGTGCTGTTCTGCGGAAACGCGTTGGCCGCGCATGACATGGAAGCGGATCTCTATGGGACGTCCTTGGGCTATGGCTTGTCGGCCGGAAGAGTCGTGCCTCATGGTCATGAACATCATCTGCGCACCATCAATCGGGTGCGTGGCATCGGAAGCATCGAGAAAGCGGTGGAGACGGGGGTGATCAAGCAGGGGATCATGGCGTCATGCGTCAGGCGTCGCGTTCATGTGGTCATGGCAGGGACGATTCGAGACGACGGGCCGTTGCCCGGCGTCATCACCGATTCGGTGACGGCGCAGGCTGCAATGCGCGCGACCATTCCGGGAGTTGGCTTGGCATTGCTGGTCGCCTCTACCCTGCATGCGGTGGCCACCGGCAATCTGCTGCCCGCGACGATCCCGACGGTGTGCGTCGACGTCAATCCCGCTGTACCGACCAAGCTGGCGGACCGTGGCAGCTTTCAAGCCGTAGGGCTGGTCATGGACGCCGCGTCTTTCTTGCGGGATGTCGCAAGAGAGCTGGGAGCCTCTGCATGACTCTCTT
>Ga0173481_10000061_pt1 | contig 16383 bp, 14 predicted proteins | sample NitcycUS073202C2_FD_136667 | JGI IMG/M metagenome (GOLD analysis project Ga0173481, IMG submission 136667) | Soil microbial communities from Arlington Agricultural Research Station in Wisconsin, USA - Nitrogen cycling UWRJ-S073-202C-2 (version... ... | reverse complement strand
TTGGATATATAACAACCACACATTTATTCGGAATAATTCCACGGTTAGATGTTAATCTAGCAACGATGACTGGTGTACATCCCACTCTTGAAACTGTTGTTGCTCAACTAATTCTATTATCGGTATATCTCGCGGGTTCATTCTATATTCTTATTATTCAACCACGTAAAAAGAAACTCATTGAATCATCTCGAAAATCTATGTCTGATTTTAAAAAATAATTGTTTAATTTGATAAGGCTACATTTATAAATTAGTCCTACCTAATTAGGGTAGCCTAATATGTATAGCTTAACTGAAATCAAGAATAATTGCGATATAGATAAAAACGAAACTATTTCTTTTTTAAATAATATCCTCGAAAATGAAACATATAAAATTATTTTATCAGTTATGGAAATCTCTAAAACAGTTTATCAAATGCACAAAGAAACATCTCTTCCGTTAAGTTCAATTTATAAAAGAATAAACAAGCTAGAATCTCTTGGTATCCTATCAATCGAGAAAATAACTATTAATAAGAAAGGACGCAAATTAATTTATTATAAAAGTAAAATAAAAAACTTAACGTTTAAGCTAAATGAGAAGGATGTAAGGCTTTTAATCACTTAAATTTTTAATTACACTAAATTATTTTATAACAAATAAAAATTCGGAAACTCTTTAGCAACCTCCTATATATATAGAGTGAGTAAGAGTATATAAAAGAAGGGATATTTAAAGAATGGAAAAAGATTAATATGAAATTATTATATTTTAAGATTATCACGCTTTTTCTGCATTCTAATCAATCAGGCAATTATAAAAAATCATTTAGCCTATATTACTATGACTTAGTTCGTACGTTATTTATTACCCTAGCTTTCACAGGGATACTCTCTACAGGTTGGTTCGGTATTCCACTAGCTCCGCGCTATTTTACAGATGTACCAATAAATAATTTAGATATAATATTTGCAATTTTTAGTTTTTTAGGAAGTATCTGGGGTATCATGGCATATAGGGAATTTACAAAAACTAGAGATAATGTTTTGTTGGTTAGAGATCTTTGCAAAAAAATAGATCCAATTATTGGCGATTATGACTATTCAACTTTTAATCCTATTACTAAAAAATCTGAATCAGGTTATTTTCCGATAGGACCAACAGAATTTTGGGACAGAGAAACTGTGGTTCCTGACTGGCTAGATAAAGGAAAATATTGGCATATTATGCTTAGATTACAAATTAAAAATAAAGAAATAATTCTTAAAGTTGTTAAAGACAATGATCTTCCTTTTTTTTCTGGCAAAAAAAATGTTGCAACAACTTCAAGAGAGAACTTAACTGATAGTAAGTTAAAAAAAAAATATCGTTATGTTGTTTGTGTTCCCCAATGGTTAGTAATGAATACTGGACTGAGTACTTTTTCCAGAAATGAACTAAATTTAGACGATTCTAATTTTGGTTTATTAATGAATACTATTAATAAACAACTTGGTTTAGCATCGAATGACATTACACAACATGAAAAACAAAGAATTAAATTTTCTTGGAAATTTAGTTCGTTAGCAATTTACCTAATAAAGAGTTTACCAATTCAAATTATTTACAAAGAAATCTTTACTAAAACTGCTAAATATATACCTGCACAAAAAAAACATATTATAGAAGAAACTAATATCAATTTGGCATATTCAAGTAATGATGAATTAATCGAATCATTATTAGTTCTTGCAAGACTTAAGAATATACGTTCAAAAAGTATAGAAAAAATTAATATTCTTTTACAATTTCTTAAAAATGAATATGGGAAATTAGGCCTAGGTGATGGTTCTAAACGGTATCATAATCTTCACCATAGTCTAGAGGGAGCATATGTTAGCTTGCAGATGTTACCTGAAGAGTTACATGGCTATAATTTTTTAGAAGAAGATTATGAATATATCTTAGTAGCAAGCTTATTACATGATTATGATCCTTATCAATTTAATTCTAAAACCAGTATAGGATTACATCGATTTGAAGGTCCTAAAGTTGAAAATACAATCTTGGAACTTTTAAAAATTAGGATCATAGATGCTTATTTTAGCATGAATGAAATAGAGTTCAAAAATTATTTTCGTCACTATCAGTATCCCTTATTACCACCAATTGATTATGTTACTACTCATCCTGAATTTGTGGAATCTAACAAACCTCTCCAAAGTTTAATAATTGAAACCTTGATCTGGCGAACAGATTATCCATTTACAAAAAAAACCAACGCTCAAAGAAATTATTACGCGCTAATTGATAAAATTTCTCATTTAATTGGATCATCCGAAAAATACATACTATTATCTGAAGTTTTATCTTTAGCAGATTTATCAGTAACATATATGAGCTCGGATCCAATTAATGCATGGTATAGAGTAACTAGTCTATATGAAGAATTAAATCTTCCACGATCTGAGGCTATTTCTAGAACTGATCAATTTTTCTCTGAAATCATGAAAATTGAATTATTTCAGGAATTATTGAATAATCATAATTTTTCTGGAATTTTCAAGCAACGATGGAATTTGGTTTATCAGTTTTATCATGAGGGTAATCCATCTACTCAAATAAACAGGACAATAGAAAATGCTGAGATTTCATATTCAAAAATTAACTTACTAATTGGCATCCAAACTGGAGATATTTTATACCAGGTAGCATTAGAGCATAAAGATGAATATTTTATAGGTATAAGTACTAATGAAGATGCTGTACTCCATATTAAAGAAAAATTTGCCAGTTTGAAGCAACAAAATATATCTTGTTTTTGGAGTGATGCCAAAAAACTATTACCTAATCTACAAAGTAGGTCTATTGATAATATTTTATTTATATTAAATAATTTTCGTAATTATAACAATCATAAAGGGGAAGATTCCGAACTATTGTTATTATTCAAAGGAGTTTTAAAATCTCTAAAATCCCACGGCACATTTCAAATTCTTACTAATATCAATAAAAATAGCGATAAGGAAAAAGAAATAATAAATATTGCATCAAATTATGGATTTCATCTATTGAAAAATAACTATGATCATAAAATATATTTCCCTCAATCATATATCCCAAAAGAGTTTTTTCCAATTGATTTCGTATCATTATTAGTATTTCATCTTCAAATTAATTCTACTACTGTATGATAATATTTGCTAAGCATTCTATCCCACAGTGTTCTTAAAAGTATATAAATAAATGAAAAAGTAGACTATTAAAAAGCAATGACAAAAAAAATCCGGGTTGCAATAGCTGGAGTAGGAAATTGTGCTTCAGCGCTAGTTCAAGGAATCCAATATTACAAGTCTGTACATGAGCAGAATTCTATTGGTTTAACTGCATATGAATTGGATGGTTACACTCCTGTAGATATTGAATTTGTAGCAGCTTTTGATGTTTCAGATTCAAAAGTTGGCCTAGATCTTTCTGAGGCAATTTTTTCTAATCCAAATAATGCTAAAAAGATCACCAATGTTAATAATTTGGATGTTAAAGTAAATAAAGGAAAAGTGTTAGATGGTGTAGGTAGACATCTTGGAGAAAAAATAACATTATCAAATTATCCTACATCAAATATATCAGAAATATTGAAAGATTCCAAAACAGATATCCTTTTGAATTATTTGCCCGTTGGAAGTCGTGAAGCAACAAAATTCTATGCAGAACAGTGTTTAGCAGCAGGCGTTTCGTTTATCAATGCAATTCCTGTTTTTATTGCATCTGAGCCTCGATGGCAACAGTCATTTAAAGATAATAGTGTTTTGTGTGCTGGTGACGATGTTATGAGTCAAGTAGGAGCCACAGTTGTACATAAAACGTTAATAAAATTATTTATTGACAGAGGGGTTAAAGTGGATGAAACATACCAATTGAACATAGGTGGTGATATGGATTTTTATAATATGCTAGACGAAGATAGATTAGAGGATAAAAGAACAAGTAAAACCAGTGCAATTGAAGCAATGTCCCCCTATTCTATTCCTATGAGGATAGGCCCATCTGATTTTGTTGAATCCTTAGAAAATGATAAAGTTTGTTATGTTAATATTCGAGGTAAAAAATTTGGAAATATTCCAATAGAACTAGATTTGAAACTCCGAGTTGCTGATGCATATAATAGTGCTGGAATAATGATCGATGCAATCCGTGCAACCAAAATAGGACTAGATAGAGGATTATCAGGAGCGCTAGAAAGTGTTTCAGCATATTGTTTTAAACATCCTCCAATCCAAATGTCATATACTCAAGCAAAAGAAAAATTTCTACAATTTATTAATGGTGAACTAGACACATAATAATTATTAATTTAAAAATTCATGTTATTAGTTTATATTTTATCTCAATCCAATAAAAATATATGACAAACTCCAAACTCAAGATCTTCTTCATTTTTACTTCAGTAGGGCTAGTTTCGTCATTGTTTGCCAAAATGCAGTAAATTATATAAAATAAAAAGTTATCTAATCTATTATATTGCAATAATTTTATTATTGCAAAAGTCGTATTTATTATTTAAATGTCAGTGGTTGTTTGTAGCATCATTCCACAAATAGTTAAAATAATCTTTTGCATATCCTGCTAGCCCTGGATGTTCTGCCCATATTGCAATAGGTTCAGATTTACCCTTAAAATTGCCTTCTTCTCCTAATAAAATTAAAACTTGAGTGCCATCCCCTATAACTCCTCCACCAAACATATTATTTTTAATTCTTACATCTGCAATTCTTGAAATCATTTTTATAATTTCTGTACTCGTTTCTTCTGAAACAAGAACTACAATTCTTATACCTTTGTCATGTAAAGTACGTAGCATAGGTTGTAATGGTTTAGCTATTTCTTGTGCTATCTGTGGTAACGCTATTAACAATTCTCTTTGGCTATTCTGAATGATCTCACTTACTTTACCTGCAATGTTATAAAATCCTCTTACTACCCATATTTCTGGTTTTTCTTTTATTCCACTTTTTTCATAAATAGGCATTAGTTCATTTCTAATGATTTCCTCATTACTTTTAATTTCATTTTCTTTTTGGAGTCTTATTGCATCTAATGCAGTAGCAGGAGATTTCGGAAAAAATGTTTGTGGTCTTGAACTATCTGATTCAAGCCAAACTTTATTTTCCAAACTATTCAATACTTCATAAATTTTTGAATATGGGACTCCTGATGTTTTACTTATATCTGCTGCTGTCATAGAACCATGCTCTAATAATGATAAATACACTTTAATTTCGTAACTTGTCAAGCCAAGACTTTCCATTGATTTTCTCGACTTGTCGGTAATATTCATTGAACCATTTTTAATTAATTCAAGTAATATATGTATGTTCAATTATACTTTAATGTAAACTCTCTATTTTTCGATTTTTTTCTTAGGATTCAAATGTTTTCATGTTTTTGATGTACATTTTACTTGTCGTTTAATGTTTCAATGTATATATAGATCCAATCAAATTAAATAACCTTCTACCATATTTTTATTTATTATATTATTAAAGTTAGCCTATCTTTTTTAACCTTTTCGACATTCTAAAACCAATTGATATCCTTAATCGGAATTGTTTCCGTAATCTTTACATAAATTACAAACTCCTTAGTATGTGTTAGAGAAGAATGTTACAAAATCAATTAAAATTTTTAAATATAGATACCAATTGTTGAATCTATTGCTTTATAATTGATTTTGAGAATATCGTTTCATTTCATCCTAAGATTGTTTCCTATGATAAATATTAATTAAGAAAAATTTAAAATGTCAATTATTCTACTATCTTACCTATTTTATATAATAATTAAAACTCTATGTTTAAAAAAGATGAAATTATAGAAAATATATCTTTAAATAAGTAAAAATTAACTATTTGCCGATCAAGGAAAGTTTAATAATCTATTTAATTTTTTTTTTTATATGCCTAAATTCAAATCAACTCAAGATATTATTCGAATTATTGATAATAAGGATCAAATACGTAATTTTGGTGTTATTGCTCATGTAGATCACGGTAAAACTACTATGAGTGATAGTCTTTTAGCTGCATCAGGAATTATTTCTCCTTCCGTAGCCGGGCAAGCATTAGCTCTAGATTCAATGAAACTTGAACAAAATAGGCAGATGACTATAAGAGGAGCGAATGTAACACTATTTTATGAGCACGAGGGTAAGGAATATGTTATAAATATGATTGATACACCAGGGCACATTGATTTTACTGGTAGAGTTACAAGAGCTTTACGTGCAATTGACGGTGTAGTAGTTGTTTCTGACTCCGTAGAAGGTATTATGACTCAGACTGAAACTGTAACAAGACAAGCTCTAGAGGAAAGAGTTAGACCTGTTCTTTATATAAATAAAATAGACCGGCTGGTAAAAGAATTACGGCTAGACCCACCTGCCATGCAAAAATGGTTATCCAATATTATCGCAGAGTTCAATAAATTAATAGATATTTATGCAGAACCTGCATTAAAAGAGAAATGGAAGGTAAGCATACAAGCCAATAATGTAGCCTTTGGATCTGCTAAAGATAGATGGGGATTTAATTTTAAAGTAGCCCAAAAAAAGGGGTTTAGTTTCAAAGATGTGTATGATGCATATACCTCTGATGATCCATCTAAGATCAAAGATCTTTCTGAGAAAGCACCTCTTCATGAAGCAGTTTTAGGTATGGTTGTTCAACATCATCCTCCGCCACATATAGCCCAAAAATATAGAATCCCAAAGATATGGCCAGGAGATCTAAATTCTGATATTGGAAAATCATTGGTAAATTGTGATGATAAAGGTCCTGCAGTAATGATGGTGACTACAATTAATGTGGATCCTCAAGCTGGCAGAATAGCAACAGGAAGGTTATTTTCAGGTACTATTAAAGATGGAGATGAAGTTTATTTAATCGATGCCAAACGGCCTGGAAAAGTTCAATCCGTAAACATCTATATGGGTAATACTAGAGAAGTTGTTAGTGTTATTCCTGCAGGTAATATTCCTGCTCTTTTAGGTTTGGATTATGCAATTGCTGGTGAAACAATTTCTACCGTTAAAAATATTGTTCCCTTTGAATCCATTAAATATGTTTCTGAACCAGTGGTAACAATTGCTGTAGAAACTAAACATCCAAAAGATCTTCCTAAGCTCGTAGAAGCTCTTCGTAAAATAACGGTAGAAGATCCAAATCTTATTATCAAAATAAATGAAGAAAGTGGAGAAACCCTAATGGCTGGAATGGGAGTATTGCACCTTGAGATCGCTACCTCACTATTACAAGAAGCAGGCTTATCGATAACTACCTCCCAACCCTTAATCAATTATAGAGAGACGATTCGTTCCAAAGGTGGACCTATAATGAGTAAATCTCCTAATAGACATAATAAGATATTCATGCGAGTAGAACCACTTAGAGAAGATATTATTGAAATGATTAAAAATGGACACATAAAGGAAGATATGGATAAAAAGGAATTAGCTAAAATCCTGAGGGAAAAGGGATGGAATGCAGATGAAGCGAGGAATGTGAGCGCTATTGATCCATCAGGAAATATGTTGATCGATGAAACTAAAGGTGTTCAATTTATTCAAGAATCAATGGATTCTATCAAATCCGGATTTGATGACGTAGTTCATTCAGGAGCCTTAGCACACGAGACTCTAAGGGGTGTTAAATTTGTTCTTAACCATTTTGTGCCACATGAAGATCCTGCTCATAGAGGATTAGCACAATTGATGCCCGCAACAAGAAGATCGATGTTAGGTTCTATGTTAATCGCAGATCCAGTACTTTTGGAACCTATATTAGGAATTGAAGTAAAATGTCCTCAAGAACAAATAGGTACAGTAGCAGGAATTTTATCTGGAAAAAGAGGGAAACTATTGAATGTTGACCAAAAAGGAGTTATAGCTATTATGCAAGGCGAAGTTCCAGCTTCTGAAACTTTTGATTTATCAGAAGTTATGCGTGGCGGGACCGCAGGTAAAGCAATGTGGAGTACTTATTTTAAAAGTTGGCAAGCTGTGCCCCAGTCAGTTATAAGGACACTTATTTCTGACGTCCGTAAAAGAAAAGGGCTTAATCCAGACCCACCCAGTTCTGATGAATTTATTGACAAAGAGTAATATAACAAATTTTTACCTATTTTTTATATTATTTTTAGAATTTTGATTGTAAACGAATTGGACACAATTTAGTTAATTCCAATGTATCAAACTAGTTGCTTTTTCATGCAATTTTTTATCAAAAGCTTTTATGTCTACCTCTTTAAAGGGATTTATTTTTTCTAACACAGGAGGAGCTCCATTGTTATCTAATGTTGATTTATTTTTTAGTTCTTCGAGTATCTTTTCTTGTAACTTTGGATGACATATTTTACTATGATATATACATCCTAATGATCCATTAATCATCTCTTTTAGATGTGCTTCTCCTTTGTCCTCATGAAAATGAGGATTTCTGGTTTCAACTTGCATTACCTCTACACCTTTATCCATCGCATCTTGATTTTCTGTAGGTAATATTCCACCAAATTGTTCAAGTAGATTCACAATTTCGTACGTTTCTACAGAGAACCCTGAAGAAAAATTAAGTAATTCCGCAAGCTTGAGAGACATACAATGTTCCCCTGAATTTCCAGTTCGCATTACTTCAGTTTCAAATCCTGTATAATATGAAACAAGAGAATTTAAATAGTGATTAGTAATTTCGGATACTCTCCCCCATTTTGAAAAATAAATTCCGCTTTCAGAAATCTTAGGTTTATAAATCCAGGAAACCCTTATCATCTTATAAGGTGTATCAGACATTGCAATGCCAGATGCAAAAATTTTTACATATTCATTAACAGCACCAGGTACATAATTATCTCCATCAATGAAACCGACATATTCTTTATTAGCCATTTTAGCAAGAAGCATTCCTAATACCATTCCTTCTGCTTTGCCATTTCTAATGAGTTGATCAGAACCTATTAACTCATTGTAATTCAATTCTCTTAGAGTCTCTGCAAGACCTTCATCTCGTTGATGAATAATTAAAGCATTTTTGTTAGCAAATCTATTAAATTGTTGAAGTGACTCTTTTTCTAATTTATATCTATCAACGGGTTGGCGAGGACTATTTGAAACTATAATAGTCATACAATCATGAGGAATTCCACTTAAAACCCCCTCTAATAGCTTCAATCTTTCGTTTTTTATGGGAATCACTATGGCCATCTTACTTTCTATCTCTGAAATTTGTTCATTCCCAACTCCTGTGATATTTTCTGATACTTTTTTTCCTTTATCCGAACCAGAATCAAGCTCAAAGACTCGCTGGACGCCATGAAGGCTTATTGATCCAAATCTTTCAGTAAATCTAGGTAAATCTAATTTCATATATTTCTCTCCTTTTTATTAAAAACTTAATTAAAACGGGACTTACATATATTTAAATCAGTTTAAAATTAAAGCACTAACTCGTTTCAATTGTAGAAATTATTTAGAACCTCAGTCGATATTATATTACTAAACTTATTGTGAATTTTTAGAGATTTTTCTTCTTTATTTTCCTCCTCTAATACCTTAAGCAATTTAATCAACGATTTTTCATCGATGAATGACTTTAATATCCTCTCGAATGATTCATCCCTCAACTTATTAAAGAATTATTACTATTTTATTTAACAGATATTAAATCTGATATAACTAAAATTTTACCTCTTTTTTTTACTGAAAATTATTATAGTTTTTTATATATAAACGTGAGAATGAATAACATAAAAGTGAAGTCAAGAGAACTTGTGGAAATATTAAAAAATAATTCTATTTCTAAAAGTCTTGGCAATTATAAATGGTGCAATCATTAATGCAGGAATACTTATAACAATAAATATAGTTTGAAGCGATGCTAATAATGATATAGTGGTAGTTCCAGCGCTTAAGCCAAAAATTGCTGCTATTATACTACCTGCACAAGTAGGACATCCAATAAATAATCCACATGTTGCACCAATACCACCTATAACTCTTGATTGATTATTATCTTTTAATCTTTTTATCATAAAAGTATTTAATGATATATTAAAGCCTACCAAGAAAGAAACAATTAATACTAATACTATATTTATTGGAATTAGAAAGATAAAAAAATAATCAGCTAAATAGACATATGTTATAGGTACATACCCTATTGAGTTACAACATGGAATTATTTTTATTGAGGGATTAAATTTGCTATTTTCTACAATATTTGATCCATTTTCAGTAAAGACAAATATCTGAGAAAAAAAACTAAAAATAATACCATACAAAATTCCAGATAATATAATTATTAAAATATATTTTTTTTCTTTAAATGGTAAGGAAATAAAATATTTTAAATTTTTTTTTGCTAATTCCTTTGAAACATAAAGATTCCACAAACCGAAACAAATAGCTATTGATGAAATAAATGTTATTATTAGTATTCCTATTGATATATTAAATAAGGCAGGAGTAAACATGATTATATCATTAAAGTTTGGATTAGTAAATTTTGAATAAAAAACATAAGAAAATATTAATGATGAAATACTAAAGATTATTATTCTTAGGCCTTTATTCATTAAAATATTCACTTTTATTGTCATTGTTATAAATTACTATACTAAACCACAATACCAAAAATAAATTTTATTATTATATGAAAAATTTATCTCGTAGTTTATCCTAATATAAATAGAATGAATGACATTTTTTCATCAAATGATGAATACATTCCAGTAGAAATTAGTAATATTGGTTACGCCGATCATTTGGGATTGGAAGGGTTTTTAATTTTGAAATCCATAGAGGGAAAAGAATTTCCTATTAATGCATTTTCAGGTGAAGTTGCAAAACATATACTTAGGTTTAGAGAAGGAGACAAGAATACTATCCCTACAATATACAATCTAGTTGAAGAAATAGCTGTAATGCAAGATCTTTTATTAATGGAAGTGAGAATATATATGAGCGGATCGGTACTACGAGCTAACCTGTATTTTAGAGGAAGAAAGGATACACTTATTCTACGAAATTATCGGGCATCTGATGCGATTGCCTTAGCTTCATATTATGATGTTCCTATAAAAGTGAGAAAAAACTTATTTGAAGACGAATTACAAACTACAGAATAAGCCGACGAGAAAAACTTATTAAAAAATTCATTTAAATTGAAATTAGAAATAGGAACCAAAATACAATCCTCATTATATTTTCGTTAAACAGTTAAAGATTAATATATTACTTCTTTTCTATTTACACAATTAATATTTTTACATAATTTGTTTTAAATTATAATAATATAAACGCCAGGAAGAAAAATCAAGTATAATGAATGCAAACATTCAATTTTTAACAAAGAAATTAATATCTCCTTAGTTTTTATTATAATTTTGTTAAGCTATTTTTAGAATAGAGATGTACTGAATAGTATTATACTTCTTACTTTTGATTTACATGAAGATTAATGAGTCATAAAGAGTTATTGGTATTTTGCAGTTTATAGTTTTTTGATAAATTAAATTTTATTGTTATTGTAAGAATTAAAAATAATTAGTGTCTTTTTATTAGTTGTTTATTAATTAATAACACAAATTTATTAAATACTTTGTTATTTGTTTTCAATAGTTAAAGGAATAAATACATATAAATACATATATTCAATTCAATTGGTTGTAGATATCTTATGAAACTAAAATATTCAAATTGTTTTGTAATAATTGGATTTTTTTTTACAAGTTTCTTTTTAGGAAGTGTGTTCGTTGTGGCTTCTTATGGTGTTATGAATCAAAACCTGTTGCAATCTACTACTGGTGGCTCTTTAGATGTAAATATGACTACTTCTCCTGAAGTTATTGCACCTAATAAAGAAGTAAAATTCAAGATCAATTTTCTTGAACCTGATACTGATAAAATCCAGGTTCATGTTGATTATGATTTTCAAGTCTTCAAAAATGGGAAAGAAGTATTTTCAGCAGCAAAACAAATCAATCAACCTCTTCTCCATACAGCAGAAGGTTCTGTTACTATTCCATTTATGTTTTCCTCTCCAGGATCTTATTCAATTAAGATACCTGTTTTAGGGATAAACTTTATTCCGATCAACCCAGAATATGCTGAATTCAAATTTGTTATAAATTAATTGAATACCTACTAATTTTTTTATATAACGTAACATTTTTTATTTTGAACTGATTCTATACTTTATTGCTTTGAAAGAAGAAGAAGCTTGGAATCTAATAAGACCTGTTTGTCGAGAATTGGATGAATTAGTTAATCTAGGTCAAGTCAAATTCCTATCTGGCGTTCATAGTGAAAGAGAAGGCTCATATAAAATTTATCTTAAGTGCAGTAAAATTCACCTGTCCTCAAGAGGTCTTTTTGATAAAATTGGAGATATTGAATATCAAAACAATAAACTACGAATAGGTTTTAGTAGTAATAAAATACCGTTAAATCTTATGATTGATATGACCAATGATATGGCAAATGCTTAATTCTTATGTGTTATTTATGCCAAACTGTTATTCATACTTTCGAGAAACTTTTGTAGATGAGTGACTAGATCTTTTAAAACCTCAATTTTCCTAGACGGATTATTTGCATAATTTATAACCTGATTAATAAATTCACCAATTTCAATTGTTTCTTCTCCTAAAACCTCGATTCCTTTAGAAGTTAATAAGTAGGATTTTCCTGGTATTCCATACTGAATACCCGATAAAAAATAGCTTTGATTCTCATCCATTTTTTCAGCAGTAATTCTATATTCTTTTATTACTAGATCAGTAGCATTTTGAATATCGTTTTCAATTTGATTAATCTTATTTGTTAATGCATTAATACACTCTAAAAGCTCCGAAGTCACAGTACTCTTTGATATTGCACTTCTTTAAGAATTTATAATTTTCCTTATTCTATCTGTTCAAAAAAAAGTTACTTTTTATTTTAATTCCTTTTCTTGTTTTTCGATCTTTTTTAATTCTGTAATTAAAAATTCTTTATACTTTTCACGTTCTTGTTCAGTCATTTTATCCAAATTAGAACTTAATGTCGAGCCTATAGATGATACTCTATCAATTAGATCCATAGCCATAAATCTTCCTATACTTCCAAACCTAAACATAACATCTAATTGTTTTTGTAATATCTTTTGTATTGATTGAATATCTTCTGCAATTCCAACACCTTTATGTGTAACTTTGTATTTTCCATTTTCAGTCTCTGAAATTAGTCCTTCTTCTAATAATCTGCCTAGCATAGGATAAATAAGACCTGGAGATGGTTTCCATTTTCCGCCGCTTTCATAAATTGCAAAATCTATAATTTCTTTGCCACTCATTGGTTTTTCTTTTAACAAGTTTAAAATATATTGTCTGGAAAACCCTCTAGGGATAACACTGTTTACTCTCGAAAACCAATGGGAAATCATATATTCATAATATCACTAGCGATTTATTAATTTTTCCCTGTATCGAGTTCTGCTGCAAGGATATGCAACAGAACTCTGAATCAAACAGAACTTTAGCAGAATATATGAATAGTATAATTAAAATGAAGTATTAAAAAAATATATATTGATTTTTATTAAAGGTTTATCAATGACTATGAAATGCCCTGTGTGCGAAAACATTATGATATGGCTAAATGGGTCTATTAGTCATGACCCTCCAATTAAATATTATTCCTGCAGAGAATGTATGATAGGCGTTTCTAAATATTCTGAAACTAATTACGACATTTATGAAATAAAAAATTAAGAAATAATTTTTTAAATCTATTTATTAATTAATAATCTGTTAAAGTAGTGAGATGTATAATAAAACAAAAATCTCTATAAGAGAACGTCTAGCAGATGATGATGATATTATTATCCTTCCAGGGGTATACGATGCTTTAACCGCTAAAATTGCCGAAAATGTTGGATTTGAAAGCGCATTTCAAACAGGGTATGGAACATCAGCGTCTTTGTTGGGAATGCCCGATTTCGGGTTCTTGAATGCTGGGGAAACTCTGGAAAATGCAAAAAGAATTATTAATTCTGTAAATATTCCGATTCTAGTTGATATAGATACAGGATATGGAAATCCTTTAAACGTTTGGAAAATTGTTAAAGATTTAGAAAGAATCGGTGCAAAAGGAATTTTTTTAGAAGATCAAGTATGGCCTAAAAGGTGTGGTCATATGACTGGCAAAACCGTTATCCCAAAAGAAGAATATATTCTTAAATTACATGCTGCAATAGATGCAAGAGAAGATAATGAATTTATCATAGTCGCAAGAACGGATTCGCTTGCACAATTTGGAATTGAAGAAGCAATAGAAAGAGGAAAAGAGTACAAAAGAATTGGTGCTGATGTTATTTTTATTGAAGCACCGAAAACCATTGACCAAATGGAATTGATTGCAAAAGAAATCAAGGCTCCTTTACTAGCAAATATGATTGAGGAAGGAATAACTCCTAATCTAACTGCTGACCAACTAAGAAAAATGGGTTTTAAAATGGTCGTATTTCCATTATCTGCATTATACTCAGCTACTTTTGCAATAAAACAAACCCTTCAAACCTTAAAGAAAATGGGTACAACTAAAGAATTGAAAAATAAAATGATTACTTTTCAAGAATTCAATGATCTTGTCAACTTGTCAGCATATAGAAATTTGGAAAAAAAATACTCATCTTAGGCCTATTTCTTATTATCAATTATTTTAGTTCACTAATCTCAAAAATTATATAGAATACTGGATTTAGTATTATAATAGCTACTAATGCAAAAACTTAAACCAAATCTTATTGAAAATATCTCAATTTTGAAAAAGGATGTTAAAATAAATAATCATCATGATATCCTCTTTAAATTAGACAATAAAATAAAACCAAATAGAAATACTAAAAAAAATATATGGATTGAAGCATATGGATGCTCTGCCAATATTGCCGATTCGGAAATTATTGCTGGCACTTTAAATAGTTATGGGTATAATATAGTGAATTGTATTGATGAATCAGATCTTAATATAATTGTAACATGTTCAGTTAAAGATTCTACTGAACATAAAATGCTTCACCGCATTAAGCAATTAACAATAGACAATAAACCATTACTAGTAGCAGGATGTCTTACCAAAACTGAAAGAAAAAAAATAGAAAAGATCAATCCAAATGTCAGTTTAATAGGTCCCAATGCTTTAGATAGATCAGTGGAAGCTGTTAACCTTACATTTTCAAAGAATAAAATTGTATTTGTTGATGACTCACCAGAAGAAAAAGTAAACTTACCAAGATTAAGAGTGAATAAATCTATTAGTATTGTAGAAATCGCCTCGGGTTGTTTAAGCAATTGTTCTTTTTGTCAGACTAAACTTTCAAAGGGTAATCTTAAAAGTTATCGTCCTAGGTCCATAATTAGCCAAATAAAAAATGATCTTAAAGATGGTTGTAATGAAATATGGTTAACGTCAACTGACAATGGCTGTTATGGAAAAGATATAAAGTCAAATTTAGTTGAATTGTTAAAATTATGTACACAAATAGAGGGGAATTATAAAATTCGAGTTGGAATGCTGAATCCAATGTATTTATCCGAGATATTATATGACCTTGTTTATGTATATAAAAATGAAGAGAAAATTTTTAAATTTCTACATATACCAGTCCAAAGTGGCAGTAATAATATTTTAAAACATATGTATCGAGGTCATGATATTAAAATTTTTAAAAAAGCTATAGACGAGTTTCGAAAATCTATTCCTGAGATTACAATAGCAACTGATGTTATAGTAGGTTTTCCAAACGAGACAGAGGAGGACTTTCAATTGACAATGGATTTAATTAGAGACTCTAAGCCAGATATCATAAATATATCGAAATATAGTCAGAGATCAGGTACAGTTTCATCAAAGTTAAAGAATATCTCCTCCGATCAAAAAAAACTTCGTTCTTCATTTTTACATAGTCTTTCTCGTGAGATATCAAAAAGAAGAAATAATCTCTGGATAGGATGGATTGGTGATGTATATATCGATGAAATAACAAATAAAGTAGTTCAGGGAAGAAATTATGCTTATAAATCAGTGATTATAAATAACGCTCATGCATTAAAACTTAGGGTTGGACAAATAATTAAGGTCAAGGTTGTTGATTCTTCTCAATATTCACTTTTTGCAGAATCCTTAGATTTCAAATAGCATTCCAAAATAGATTTGTTAATTGATAATTCTAAATAATAATATAGGTAACCGTTAAAAATGGTTATTTAATCCATCAAATTTTTTTTATAAATATAAAAACTAATTTATATATTAAAATTATTTATTGTGTATGTTTTGCAGTTGCAGATGTATAAAATGTAAAAGTATGGATTTAGAATATTTTGCGTT
>Ga0173481_10000058_pt1 | contig 16484 bp, 20 predicted proteins | sample NitcycUS073202C2_FD_136667 | JGI IMG/M metagenome (GOLD analysis project Ga0173481, IMG submission 136667) | Soil microbial communities from Arlington Agricultural Research Station in Wisconsin, USA - Nitrogen cycling UWRJ-S073-202C-2 (version... ... | reverse complement strand
TTAGCTATCTGGTAAATAAGAACTAGAACCAAAATTTATATGGCTATTCAACACAAATTTTCTCTACAGTACGTTTTCTTTTGATTTGAATCTTTTCTACAATACTTAGTATTAATTTAATTACCCACAAAACAAGTGCTATAAAATATTTACTAGTGAATCCCTTATTATTCTGATTTTGTTCCTTTAGATATGTGTGCCATCGCTGGCTTGCAAGTTTTGAAGCATATTTGTTAGTAGACAAGCTAATATGAATACGGTTTTCACATATATGAATATACTTACATATACAGCACTAACTGAAAAATTCAAAGCCGTGACATTAACAGATCACGTCTCGGCGATAGAGCTGTTCTATTATGTGTTAGAAGTATGTATAGAAGAAATAAGGTAATTAACTACATCTATCTACTGGTGCTATTGCTGATACTAGTACTGTTACTATTACTACTTCCATTTACCGAGTTCCTAAGAGAAGGAGGAGTCTGAAGAACTGTCGGATCTGTTATAATTGGTTTATATGGTAATCCATAGTGTTCTCTTAAAGTTTTCTGTTGTTGTGCTAAGGTCCCGGACGAAAATGACGGGCCCACGTGTCCAAACCATATCCAAAGAAGAATGACAGCAGCAAGAGACAGTCCCATGACCAAAATTGTCAACGCAACTACAGAAAGATTATTGTAGCCGCTAGGTTCTTGCTCTTTTTCATGATGTGCACACATATGTTATAACAGAAGAGACAACGCAGAATGCTTTTAAAAATTTTTGCATTGGATATTAATATACGTTTATAATTTCACTAGGCAGGAAGACAAAAAATCCTCTTCGAAAAAATTTCATATGCTCTTGTATACGAACTTTCGTTAAAAGGAAGAATATTTAGAATTAAAGCATAGGCTCATCTCTAATGAGTATTGAAACCAGATTTATCATTGAAAAGATGGTCAAAACAAATGCTGACAATTAGAATAAACTTTGATTCAGAGGTTCTATATAAACCGATCGATCTTTTTTCGGATATACTTGCGTCATCCAGGTATAAGATACACGAGAAAGCTTGCTCCAATTACTCCTGCTACAAGAAGAATTGTTAATATTATTCCCTTTTTGGTTATTCTTTTTTTGTTCCGGTTAATATTATTATTACTGCTTGTCAATCTATTTCATAATGATCCTTCCTTTATTTATATAATTAAAAGATGCTTCAGTTTTTTATTTGTAAGTGCTCTAAATATATCCTCAAAGATATGCCGTGTGTTTGCTTATTATCTTGTTCCCGAAAAACAATAATACTAGCGCATTCATCTTTATAATATGCCAGAAGAGGATTCACCTGTCTTAGACTGGGATAGAATAGTACACAAAAATGTAAGGTCTAGGGATGGACAAGATGCAGGAAACGTCGACGCTGTAGATGCAGATTCAATAGTGATAATAACGGAGGGAGCACGAAAGGAGTACAAGCTACCGAAGTCACAGGTTGAGGCGTTCAATGGTGCAGAAGTATTCTTGAAATCAAGCATTGCAGAATTAGAGAGGTTCAAAGTTTGATCACACACACTGGATTAGCTATGCTACTATGATTCATTCTGTTAATGGGTGACTAAATACAATTCGGTCGCTACTGAAGAAATGCATCGTTGTCTGAACATAGCGTTCACGAAGAGATTCAATTGCAAATAAGGACAACTACAAAATTCAAAAATGAACATTAATCTTGGTAGATCGAACACTTCGGACAAAGGCGATTTATGATTTAGCGATTAGAGTGCTAAAAATAATAGGTAGAGGACGTGGTGAAATACTATAACTACTTTATTGCAACTGTTCCAACCATCCAAGGATGTAACTGACAAATGTAACTGTATATGCCAGCCTTTTGAAAAGTTATCGTAAATGACGTTGAAGGTTCAGGGAACCCTTGTTCTTGTCCTTTTGGAAGAAACCAGCCCGAAAGACCTTGCATTGACTGCTATTACTACATTGTTTTGGCCGGGTACTCTAAGTGATTCATTGTTAGAGTTAGAAGGCATAGCTGCAAATTGTATAGAGTTTGGTAGTGCAAATGATGAAACTATATTTACTGTGTGTGGTTCACCTACTGTTTTCCTTTGACCTATTATTATTTTCACGAATAATTACAGTTAACGGAGCTGTAGAATTCCCTGCTCCTGATCGTACTCTGTAAATGGCACAGTTGTTCGTTGCATCTGCTGCTAAAGCACTTACAACTACACAATGTCTTCCGATTCATTTTTAAGAAACAGAAAAGTAGTAAAAATATATGGATTATGTTATTGCCGCTATGTCATAAACCAAAATATGATGATATTAGCTAATTAGCAATGCCATACAGTGCGCAGTATTTGAAAATTACATTTTTCTCTATCTTATCCTTTATAAGACTAGTCAATCATATTCTTAACATATAGATATATACAGATATATCATAAGGTTAAGATTTTTGTTAGCGTGGTGGTTAGCAAAATCCAATAGACTTATTTATTTTTTAGGTTAATATAACTAATGCTATAATTGTCTAACAACGAAATACATAGCAATGGGTATGCCCTAAGAATTATGAAATATCAGGGTTCGCTAATGATTAACGTATGTGATATAGAATTGGTAGGATCAAAATTGGAGGAAGGAGAACTTCTAATCAATATCACAAAGGAATATTTTCAGCAAGAGATAATCGAGAGTGCTCAAGCAGAAAAACTATTACGAACGTGCTCTATTGCCAATTTGGTCGGAGAAAGAATTGTGAAGCAGGCAGTACAATTGAAGTTTGCAAAAGAAATGAGTATAAGGAGAATTTCAGGTGTTCCATTCTTGATGATATTCAAATTTCAGCACAAGTATTAATAACCGAGTAAGTATAAAAGCTGTGTCACACACTATTGTTTGAAGAAATTGAAGACAACGAGACTGCTCAACAACAAAAAATAATGGACAGAGTAGATCGAAGATTATATAGACATGAGCACGAAAATAGATTTCTTTTGAAGAGATCTGAAGACTATAGTGTTTTTGACGATGTGTTTAATGCTCCTACTCTCATGGTGATTAACGACCTGATCAACCATAACGTATTGGGTTACATTAAAGGTCCACTAGCCTCTGGGAAGGAATCTAAAGTGTATCTGGCGGTAGATAAGGATCGCCAACATTTTCTATCAGTAAAAATATACCTTACTGTAAACGCAGAATTTAGAAAACGTCTTCAATATATAGCTGGTGATCCACGTTTTTCAGCTACTAAGAAAGGCTCCCGAAACTTAATATCCAGTTGGGCTAAAAAGGAATTTAAAAATTTGCGAACTGCTTACGAAAATGGATTGAGTGTTCCGGCTCCCTATAAAGTGCGCCAAAACGTTCTAGTTATGGAGTTCATAGGCGATGATGCTGGCATCCCTTGTCCTATTCTTCTTAATTCGAACTCAGTTTTATCAGAGGATTATAGAGAAATTATTGAACAGATGTCAAAGCTGTATCAAAAAGCTAAATTGGTTCATGCTGATTTATCCGAATATAATATATTCAAGTGTACAAATGGGAGGATCGTATTGTTTGATTTTGGTTCATCGGTAAATATTAAACAACCTAATTCAGGACAGTTTTTAAAAAGAGACATAACTAACATTAACAGATTCTTCAGAGAAGGGGGAGTTAAAGTTTTAGATGGTGAGTCAGCTATTCGCAAAATTACAGGTGAAAATAAGTGAGTTTCCAGCAGATAGTAAAGGTTCCTCGAGATCGAATAGGCGTAATAATTGGTAAGAATGGTAAAGTAAAGGGAGAAATTCAGGACAAATGCAATGTAATGATCGAAATAGATAGCAAAACCGGTGACGCAATAATTTCTTCGCATTCAAAGGAGCTGTCTGCAGAAATGGAACCGTTCAAGGCAGTAGAGTTAGTCACAGCTATATCCAAGGGATTTTCGCCTAGGCGTGCGTACCGATTAATCGAAGGAGATGAGGACACATTTCAATTAATAGATCTGAGAGACTATGCAGGCAAGTCTTCTAATTCTATGGAGAGAATCAAAGGACGAATAATTGGGGAAGAAGGTAAATCTAGAAGAACTATAGAGGATCTGACTGGAGCCTACATTTCAGTATATGGTCATACTGTTGGACTAATAGGCAAATCAGATCAGATCAAAATAGCTTCAGATGCAGTTACTATGCTTTCAAAAGGAAAGTCACACAAAAACGTTTACAATATGCTGCAAGAGGCTAGAAGAAAGGCCAAAATGGATAGAATGCGACTATGGGAAGACAATAATTTTCCGCTTCCTAAGTAACCTCTGGATGTTTATATAACCAAGTAGGCACAGCAATTATTAGGCTGAATCATAAGCAACTAATCATTAGCCATCTGATCAATCCAAGTATCAACACTTATTTTTGTATCTGGAGAAGTTGATTAAGGCGATAGCTTATTATGATTAATGATAAGAAGGAGTACGTTAATACATGTAGAAAATTTATGTGGTATCATATTTCTACGCTTATAAATTTCAGATATATTATTTTAAACGCTTTATGCCTCTAGACAGGAAGTACTCATTAATGTATCTATTAAGTCCCTCCACCTCCCCATCTTCTAAATATATTATGCTCTATCCCAAATTGATCTAAAATCTTTCCTACAATGTGAATTATCAAATCGTCGATTGACTTGGGTTTGTGGTAAAAGCCTGGCATTGCTGGCAATACTATTACCCCTATTGCTGCTAGCTTTATCATATTTTCAAGATGAATTTTCGAAAGAGGTGTTTCTCTTGGAACAATTACAAGTCTCCTTGACTCTTTAATGCATACTCCTGCAGATCTTGAAATTAGATTATCTTCGTATCCATTTGCAACACTTGACAATGTTTTCATGCTGCATGGAACTATGACCATGCCGTCATTTATGAAAGAGCCACTTGATGTTGACGCTGCCATATTATCATTGTTGTAATACATTGTTGCAAGTGATTTAACATAGTCAAATGTTTTATTGGTTTCAATGTTAATATTTCTTTCACCCCATCGACTAATAATGAGGTCAGTTTCTACTTTCAGATTCTGAAGAACTTCTAGTGTTTTGATTGCATACATAACACCCGAACCGCCTGTTATTGCTACTATTAAGCGCATTAATTCAATAGCAATTTCCTTCAGTAGTTATTTAATATGCCGATACTGATAAGTATGGCAAGCATTTATTTATTTATTCATGATAAAACTTTATTTTAGCCATGATAACAGTCTTTGGAACTATTGCCTTGGATACGACCAGGACACCTTTTAAAACGCAAACAAGAATTATGGGAGGAGCGGCTACATATGCCTCGCTTTCTTCCAGTATATTTACCAGTACTTCGATAGTTGGAATTGTGGGCTCTGACTTTCCTACGGAATATAGGAATATTCTTGACGATCGAGTTGACACCAGAGGAGTAATTACTAAAGAAGATGGCAAAACGTTCCACTATGATTCTTCCTTTGATTATGACCTTTACCATAGAACGTCTAACAAAACAGAGTTAAATGTGATAGCAGATTTCGAACCTGTAATACCCAACCAATATATTGACTCTGAGTATGTGTATCTTGCCAATAACGATCCTATTCAGAATATTAAGATACTAGAGCACTTTTCAAATCCAAAATTGATAGTGTGTGATACTATAGAATATTGGATCTTGAACCAGAAGCAGGACATTATAAAAATGATGAGCAAGGTAGACGGGGTAGTAATTAACGATGAAGAGGCCAGGCTTTTGTGTAAAACAACCAACTTGATTAAATGTGCAAAATTGATCATGTCGTGGGGACCATGGTTCACTATAATTAAGAAAGGAGAACATGGCTCATTATTCGTCAATGATGATACAGTGTTCCCTGCTCCTGCATATCCTATGGAAGAAATTGTAGATCCAACGGGGGCCGGTGATTCATTTGCTGGTGGGTTTATGGGGCACATTGCTAAGCAGAATAGCCTGAGCGTCAATACAATGAAGGAAGCAGTAATTTACGGAAATGTCATGGGTGCGTTTGCGGTTGAAGGTTTTGGTGTCAAAAAGTTGCTGGAAATCACTAAAGAAGATGTTCAAAATAGATACGAAACCTATCGTAACATAGTTAAGTTCTAATACATTTTGCGTTGAATAAGTCGTTATATGTTATGGCAATGAATTTCATAGAATTTGTCTTTTATCCATGGAACGAGTTTTACTCTATTATTTGAATACATTATGTCAAACAAATCGCTAGTAATCATAGGATTATTTGCTAACATAAAGGTAACCATAGGATGTAAAAATTTTTAAGGATAATTATTGGTTGTATGCAAGGTAAAGGTTCCAACGTATTTTCAATACCTAAAAGACAGGATCAAGCTTGCATTCATTGTGATATAGTAATAATGCTATGGATTGTAGAGTTGGCTGGCAATTATGATCATCTTTTATTCGCATAATATTAACGGTTAGACGTTACAGTTACTTAACATTCAATAATTAGAGTTGCTTGTGTATATCATGGATTATCAAAGGTTATGTGAAGAAATCTTTGCATTACATGATGATATACGTTATGCAGGTGTAGTAGATGATTCAGGATTACTGATCGCAGGAGGAACACGAAAAGGAATTGATTCAATTGTAGATCAGAGTAATGAGGAATTGTATTTGGCTCAGACAGCCCTACGTAAATCGATGAGGCAGAGATTTGATGGGACGATGGGTAAAGCGAGGTTTGCCTACGTGGAGCGTGAAAAGATCTCTATCATAACTTTCTATATGAACAAGAATATAATCATTGTAACCCTGGAGCCTAATGTTGACTCACATACAGCCATAGATATCGCAGAAGATACGTTAGAACTCTTAAACGATAATAGAAAAACGGGTCAATCACAGATCCCTTAATCTCCCACAGTCATTTTACCTCTCGTTTCTTATTTTATTATAAGTGCATTAAACCAAGATTGAATAACTCTGCTATAAAGCTGGAGAGGTTATCATTTCTTCAAATTATGCATCACTTGAAGGTCCTTTTTAAACAAGTCTAATTCTGCTGGAACTGTTATATCTATGAAATCTTTAAGTGAGAGCGGCTTCCCTGTTTCCTGTGATATAGTCTCCTTCTTTTTATTCCACACCATTGAGTTAAAGTCCATTATAGTTCTCGTGTAGCCTGTCATCTCTAGATCGTCAGATTGCGGTTTTGGCATAGGCTGTAAGTGGATACTCCTACTAGAGTAGATGGTCATCCATAATTCTTCTGTGATAAACGGGCATATTGGCGCCAATAGCAATAAAATTGTTGCAAGACATGTGTGTAATGCAAATACAGCAGATCTTTGTCCATGTTCATCGTTAGTATCATAAAATCTGCCTTTCACCATTTCCATATAGTGTGATGCAAACAAGTTCCATGTAAATTCTCTGATTGCATTTGCTGGAATAAAGAAGTTAAAATTGTTAAAGCCATTTCTACATTCTTCAATGAGTTTTGATAATTCTGCAAGAATCCATCTATCAGATGAAGCTAAATTATTAGGACTATCCGGTTTAATATCAAATGAGGAAATAAATCTTGCTACATTCCATAATTTTGATAAAAATTTCTGTGCACTTGCAATTCTCTGTTCTGAGCATCTAAAGTCATAACCCAGAGTAACTTCACTTGCAGACCAGAACCTGAAACTGTCCGCACCGTATTGATTAATAATTGGAAACGGATCAATTACGTTCCCCTTACTTTTGCTCATCTTTTCGCCCTTCTCATCTATACCGAAGCCCATAACCCACACATTCGACCATGGCTGTTGACCTGTTAATTGGAAACACCTCAGCAAAGTGTAATGAAGCCAAGTTCTTACTATATCCTTTCCTTGTGGTCTCATTTGGGTCGGGTAAGAGTAACTATGTAACTTTTTGTCCTTTTTATATTTTGTAATAAATAGAGGAGTAATGCTTGAGTCCATCCAGGTATCAAATATTCTATCCTCGCCCCTAAACTCATTATTGCCACATTTCTTACATTTCTCAAACGGAGGTTTCTCTTTCCATGGACGATAGTATTTGCCCGGCTCCGGAAGGTTTGGGGTTTGGCAGTTATTACAATACCATATTGGAATTTCGGTGCCGTAAAATCTCCTTCGTGAAATAGGCCAGTCAATCGCTACAGAGTCTAACCAATTAAGAAGAATTTGTCTGTGCATTTTAGGATTGAATTTGATTTTCATAGCCAAGTCTCTTAAATATGGAATATAATCTAGCTGTTTTAGATAAAAGTCCTGTAACGGTATTATTTCGATCGGAGTTCTACTGCGTTCACATAATGGTGTTCTATGTATTATACTTACTTCTCTTTCCACAACGCCGGCATTTCTTAAGTCTTCGATTATTTTAGTTCTTGCTTGATTTACCCGTAAGTTAGCATATGATCCAGCTTCAGATGTCGTTATTCCATTTTTATTCAGAGCTACAATTTCCTTCAGTCCTAGCTCTCGAAAGATCTGCACATCATTCTGATCTCCATAGCTGCATACCATCACTATCCCTGAACCAAATTCAGGTTTTGCCGAATTATGTGGAACAATCATAACTTCTCTATTAAATATAGGTATTATCGCAAATCTTCCATGTAATTTTAAGTAGCGTTCATCTTTTGGGTTAACTATAATAGCTTGGCATGCAAAAAGTAATTCAGGTCGTGTAGAAGCAACAATAATACTACCTTCATTTCCTTTGACCTTAAAATACATGTAAACTAGCTTTGTTGGAATATCATCATATATGACTTCTTGATCCGCTATTGTAGTTCCACAGTCTGGACAATAGTTATTCGGTCTGTTTGCCAAGTATACCAGATCACGGCTCCATAGTTCAATAAATGTACTCTGTGTTAACGATCGAAATTCTTCCGAGTCAGTCCGATAATACTCTTCAAAGTTGGCACTTAGACCCATGCGTTTCATCATAAGTACCATCTCAGATTCCAGATCGTCTAAAGCAACTCTACAGAGAGCAAGGAACTTATCTCTGTCCGTTTGATGCATTCTAATTTTATATTTTTTTTCCGTGTAGATCTCCACTGGCAAACCATTCCTATCTATGCCTATAGGAAACATTACGTTGTATTCCATCATTCGAGCAGTTCGAGCAATCATGTCTATTTGTACATAATGGGCTGCAGCCCCAATGTGCCAAGGTCTTCCTGAAGGGTAGGGAGGAGGAGTATCAATTACAAAAGGGTCTTTATGTTCTATTGCTGAAAATCTGTAAATGTCTTGATCGTGCCATCCTTTTGAAATGATCCTCTCTATTTCAGGATTCCACGATTTAGCTGCAATTTTTGGCTCCATTTTTATTTTCTTTATAACATGCCTATACGGTTATTAACGTTAGTATAGTTGTTATTTCTACGTAATAATGAATAGCTAATTATTGACATCGCACATACTGGTATAAAGATATTCACAGCGTATTCGTCTTATGCATGAATGTTTGGTATTTTCTTATGGTCAGACTTTTGGAGCCGATATCTAGATGATACCGAGTAGATCTAATATGATATCTGAATAGCACGTTGATTCGCATCTTCTAACATACCATGGTGGTTTACATTTCTGATTCTAAAGAAATTCAACGAAAAATATAGTATTGAAAATCCGCAATTCCTACAGTACATGATTTAAGTATCAGAAAAGCGAGGTAATTGGCACGCTGTAAAAAATTCTTTTTATAGATTTCAATTTATGAATTAGCAGATATTCTAGCGGCACAATCTCAATTTTTAACGAATATGCATACACTATTTCAAATTCCAAATTCGTATATATAGACCTTCATTTAGCATGTCCATATAGAATTTAAGAAAAGACCGGATCTTTTATGCCCAGACAACGGAATGCCTCAAGCCTTTGTGTACATGAATAGCATTCTCTGCAATGTGTTTTGCCTTCATTATGGCAGCTCCATGTTAATTCTAATGGCACATCTATTTCAAGTGCAAGACGGATTATTTTCTGTCTATCCATGTCAGCCAATGGCAGTACTATCACAGGCGGCTCACTGCCACTTACCAGTCCTCCTTGTCTTAGCAGGGAGTTTATCTTTTTGATATATCCTTTTGTTGCATCTCTGAAAAATTCAGCATCATGACTGTTATGTCCTCCTATAATCCATTTTATCTTGAGAAATTCTGCATAATGTGCAGATATCGAATAGAATATCATATTCCTTGCAGGAATATACGATGACAACCTTCGATCACAATCATTCTTGAAAGTAGAACCAGTACAAAAGTCTGAGTATTCTTTAATGAACGGAACGTTGATCTCGAATAGATTTCTAACAGCTGCTCTCCTAGCTAATTTAGCTGTAGCCCTCTTTTCATTTTCAATTCTTCCGTGATAATTAAATGTAATGGCTAGAACGTCAGAATATTTCTTTTTGGCCCAATAAAGGCATGTAGAAGAATCTATTCCACCCGAAAGCATTACAAGTGCTTTTTTTGATTTGCTCATTGTCTAAACTTTTTTACTTCTGCTATTATGTGAGCTCCTTTATTCACACCTTCGTAAACGTATACACCTAACGCTTGTACATTTGATGGCATTTTGGGTGCAAGTAACTTTATTATCTCTGTTGATAGAGTTTCCACAGTGGCTTCTCCTTGAAGAAGAAAAGTTGTTATTTTTGGTACCTGGAGATCGAAATATCCTTTTGGTCCTTCAAACGCCACATAATAATGAGTATCATCTTCTTTCTTTAAATACTTCTTGCTGATGAAGAATTTATGATCAATTATGTTTAATGTGTCTTTGATTATTCTCTTAGCTTCTCCAAAGTCTATGACAAGATTATCTTCCATTTCTCCGATAATCTCGACCATAACTGTAGACGTATGCCCATGTAGGATAGAGCATTTTTCTACAAGAGGCAAAATATGTGCATAATCAAAAGCAAGCGATGGATCTTCTATAAATATAGAACCCGTCTGAGCGCTTCCAAAATTGAAGAAGAATAATGAATCGAGTTCATTTGTCCTCCCTGCAAACTTCGAATGACCAAAGGCGATAATATTAAGATCAGGAATATTACTTTGTATAATTTTGAATTTCTCAATATCAGCTTCAGAATCTATAACCTCTATGTATCGATCATGAACTTTAAAGTCAATCGTGGCAGATGTACTGTCTCTAAGGTTTACTCTCGCATCATATTCATAGTTATGCCCTAAATAGGACAGGATTTTTGATACTGCAAGCTCAGTCCTGCTTCGTAATAAGTTTCCTTGCCCATCAATATACCGAATGTCTCTGTCTAGCTCAAACCTTTCCATCTGAATATTTCGTCACCAAAAATTCAACACATTACATGTAATTCATTTATATATACTATTGGCATTAACATATACTTTAGATAGAATTATGCTTACGATTATCATATAGATGTCAACATCATATTTTTAGTACATTGTAAATTGACTGTTTGTTGATCCACTGCCAATACTGCTTAAAATGCATGAGGCTCGCACAAAAAATTTAGCATGCTCACCTTGCTTCAATCTGCATGTCAAGGCTCTCGGACATCGAGGAGATATGATCTTGTTAATCATTTTTATATCTAGCAGATATTACTCTGGTCGTTGCTGTCTGATTTAAAGAATGCGCTATTTAAGGCAGTGGAAGACTCTATAAATACTGACATTCAACTAGCGGTTGCTTTTTCTGGTGGTATAGATAGTACATTACTGGCAAAAATATGTAAAGACCTTGGGTTTAAAGTGACACTGTTGACTGTAGGGTTTTCACATTCACATGACATTGAGTTTTCTAAAGTAATTGCTTCAAAAATTGGTTTACCACATAATATTTATAGATTAAATGAACAACAATTCTACGAAGTTTTATCCTACGTTCGGCATAAAATAGGATGTGGGAACGTTTCTCATATCGAAAATTGTATTGCGTATTTCTATATTGCAAATCTAGCCAGGAGGAATGGAATGCAGCTCGTTTTGGCAGCGAATGGTTGTGATGAGCTGTTTTGCGGGTACAATAAGTATAGGTTGGTTTACGATAATGGAGGAATATGTATTATGGAATTAATGGATGAAAAAATTGCAAATGAGCTCACACTTATGAAGGAGATAGAAACTGTGACTAGGGAAACCGGGGTAAACATAAAGCAGCCTTTTCTAACAGAGAAATTTATTTCCTTTGCTAAGAATATTTCTGTTGATCAAAAGATAAGGGGATCTAATGATCTTGTTCGAAAGCATATCTTGAGAGAAACTGCACTTTCGCTCGGAATCCCAGAAGAATCCGCAATGAAACCGAAAAAGGCAATTCAATATGGCACAATGATTCACAAGAAATTTAAAATACTAAGCAAATCACAATATGGAAACTTTGATAGGCAACATTGAGGCTTGCTGAAATAGTACAAAGTACTCAGGACAGCATTTATGAGAAGTTAGTACGCCAGTTGTGGCCCCAATACTACTCTATTTTGCTTTATCGAATACGTTCTTATATTTTATCAGTATATAAGAATGGTTGCCATCTAAAATAATGATAGTGCGATCTAACCCTGGTAATGATATATTTGAAATCATCTAATGACTAAGCTCTCAATGACACGGCGAGATCAGAATAATGAATAGCTAATTCCCCTATTAGAGCTGCCTGACTGTACCGTGTAGCAAAGACAGCCATCCTTGGTTCCTATATTATAAAAGGAAATTGGATATGTGATACATGATGGATCATTATTTGGTCTCAAAGCATTATATGGAAAATACACTATTGATTCCTTATGCGTCGGATCAGTTATGCCAAACATCAGTTGTGAGTATTCAACGATGTATCTTATTGGATATGGATAATTCCCTACCCTATTCCACCACTCTATTCCCGTAAAGTGATTGAATCCTTGATACTTAAACGATGATTGTTCTTCTAACCGCAGATCATAACTTTCAATTTGATTTGTGTTTTTATCTTGTAACAAGTAACTTATGCATTTTTTCTCGTAATCGAGAATTATTTGACGTAGATAGGAATGATCAACTGTTGGTTGTATTTCTTTGAATTGGTACTGGTTTACTCCATTAAATATCGCATCAAATTTTCCTTGATTGTTAAATGAACATATAAGGTTTAGCTCAGCTGCAATGTTTTCAATGTTAAATAGCTCAAGCAGATAAAGCATCCAAGATTTGTCAGGAATTTTATTTCCAATATCTGCAACTAGTGTTATAATATCAGATATTGCAACGACTTGTGTAGGAAATAAAACCTTATTACTATTACTATCAATAATCTGACAAAATGAACCTATCCAATAATGCAATGGTTACCAAAGAATTAAGTGTTTCTATGTATATATAATATATATTCATTCGCACACCTTATGACATTTTCTTTGTTATTACGCTTATAGGAGAATTTTTTCGCTTGTTATATGGTTTTGAATTCCTATCCTCAGATAATGATGCGCTCCATTAGACAGACAGACAGTCACATATAAAGTCCCCGCGGTTACAATAAAATTTATCGAAATTTTAATTTCTAAGGTATCTCTATCATATCCTGGGTGTAGACATCTATGAAAGTAAAGGTATACTTTTGCAATGAACCCATTGATACTAAGCTTAGTATTTTAAGAAATAATAAAATAAGTAGACAAGCATTGTACACTATCTACGATTTAGTATGGGAATCTGAATTCAAGAATATTTTAAATGTAGGACGAATATGGCTAAAGTTCAGGAATGAGGAGAGACCATTTGGCATACCTTTGAGATATAAAAGGAGCCATGACAAAATTGACGTGGGAGACATTATTCAAATAGCTAATGATTTTTATATGGTAGATCGAATAGGCGGCAGACATATAAAAGTAGTCGACTAGGACAAACAAATTTTTATACATCTAAAAGAAAATTTCATCAAATTGTAAATGCTTCTAGCTAAGGGATTTGAGCATGGCTAGCCAATTAAAAGCCCCGGGAACCTTTTATTATTACCTATTAAGAAACAATGACAATGTCTCTCTACAAGAGAGATATGTCGTACAAGAAGTACTATATAGCAATATTAACCGAAAATGTCTTGTACATACAGTTAATATTCTTAGTAGAGACAAGATATATGCAAACATGTATAATGCATGTTATTTTTTAATGCGTGAAACTTTTTATAAACTGGCAAGGTTATAAACAAGTATATGAACAATAATCGCAATAATACAACGACCATTCCTTCTATTGATAAGATTCTTGTTCCTATCGATACAACTTCGCTATCTAGAAAAGCAGCAAACTATGCGATACATTTTGCAGAAATAGAGAAAGCCAAGGAACTAATTGTGCTCCATATCATCGAAGATGTAAAAGGAGGAGGTGCAATAGCTCTTCGAGCAAAATACGGGGATACAAAGCTAGTTGAAGGATTTAGAAAAGCCAAGAAGGACTCTGCAGAAGAAATAATTAGACCACTAGAAGAAGAAGCCAAGATAAAGGGAGTAAATATGAAAGGTGAGATAATATATGCACAAGGCAAATCAGTGGTCAAATCTATAACTGAATATGCTAACAAAAACGATGTGGATATTATTGTTATTGGAGGTGGAGATTTGTCTAAAAAGTATTTGGTAGTTGGTGGCAGTGTGGCCAATGGAGTAATTAAGAATTCTAAATGTCCTGTTGTAGTGATACGTTAATGTTATTCGTTGATATCAAATATCTGAATATGACACATAAAGCTGGACTTTGTAAGGCCACAGTAGTATACATATATTACATCTTTACTAATGACTATAAAGTCAAAGTCTTTTTCGCCTCATTAATCCTTTCTAATATCTCTTTTAGAAATATAGCAGCAAACTGTTCGAAGGAACAAGTACTATAATTTTCTTTATATCGTTGCTTCCTTTTTTCGTATTCATCCTCAAGCCAATGAAAATCTGATTCTTTTAATTTGATGACATAATTCTGAGTAGCATATTTTGATTCAAACATATTGAGCATAAATACACATGTAAACTGAGCAAAACTCTTTATTTTGTATTTTCCCACATATTCTTCTCCCAATTTTTTATGGTTCTCTTCTAGCCATGTTTTTACATCTGATCTTATGGTCAATGACGTGTATTGTCCTGAAAAATCTAGCTTTAAATTATGTGCTCCAACTTCGTAATAGCCGCGCTTTATTTCATTCATCATGATAATGAGTGTACTGGGAAGAAACATTCCAGGATAATGCTCATCTGTGATCTTCTGCAGCCTTGAGAAAACAGCAGGCTTTAATCCAATAGTAGAATATCCAGTACTTGGCATAGATCTTGTCGTGATGAGTATTCTTATTTAGGTTTTTTCTATATGCAAAAAGTACGTGTCATAGAGTATTTTTTTGTATTTGTTTTGTATTTTTCTATTCGCTTATCTTTTGTATCCTGGAGCATCCGCATATCCTTTAAGATCTTCTCCTCTTATAACGTCTTCTTCTGGAGGGACATAATCTACTATACCAGGTCTTCCTGGATATTTCTTCTGTGTCGCAAGAGCTACTGCTATAAACAGTGCAAATGATACTACAGGTGGTATCATTGTATCTAATCCAGCAAGCGCTGCAGGAGTAATGAAAAACATTAGCAGTCTCAAAGCAGATCCAACTATCAGTGATGCAATAGCAGCAGGCATATTTGCTTTCTTCCAGAATAAACCTAAAGTTAATGGCGCCAAAGCACCGGCAAACACAATATCAAAAGCCAAAATCAGATAAACTCCAGGCTGAGGTAAAACATAACCCAAAACAAAAGCTGCTATCATCATAGGTATAGTGAATATTCGAGTAGTAAGCAGCAATCTTTTATCATCTAAGCCAGGTTTCTTTAACATTCTCCTAAGTATGTCTCTTTGTATTATATTCCTCGACATGACACTAGATATGGCAAGTAGACCTCCATTTGCTGTTGACATAGAAGCCCCAAGTACTCCCATGAGCAAAGCTGCACCAATTGGAAATGGCACATGATTAATGGCCAATTCAGGATACGCTGTAAAAGGATCTGCTAGTTTAGGCAATAAATATAATGCAACAATTCCCATCATACTTGTTGGAATCACAGTCAGAAAAGTCAAGCCAGCGCCCATCAACGCCCCTCTTTGTGCAGTCCTTCCGTCTTTTGCGGCAAATACTCGCTCCATAAAATCTAAAGCTACGATATCTCCTAATCCCAATGCCGCTATTGCTGCCCAATTGGCCAACGCTCCATTTCCAATACTAGTCAAACCAGATAGATCCAAATATCCAGGAGGAGCACTTCCAAGTATAGTTCCAAAGTTGACACCAGAAAAGCCGCCCGCAAAGAAGATAAATGCTGCCCAAAATGCACCAATAGCAAGATAGATCTGAAATATATCAGTATATGCTGATGAGAAGAGACCTACAGCATAGGTATATAT
>Ga0173481_10000057_pt1 | contig 16531 bp, 13 predicted proteins | sample NitcycUS073202C2_FD_136667 | JGI IMG/M metagenome (GOLD analysis project Ga0173481, IMG submission 136667) | Soil microbial communities from Arlington Agricultural Research Station in Wisconsin, USA - Nitrogen cycling UWRJ-S073-202C-2 (version... ... | reverse complement strand
TTCTATGAAATTTAATCCTTTCTAAATTCTCTTCTACAATTCTCTTCTACTTTTTGAGTTCTCAAGCCTTTATAACAAAGTTCTGTATTATCGTTGCATTCAGACAGTTGCCATTCAGTAGCTACCACCTTCGTTATAATAAGTGGAGCAGTAAATGTTTTTTACTCTGTTAGACTAATCTCTCACGGAACCGCACAACATTTAGCTAAGATCATTAGGAGATTATAATATCGTAATAACGTGAAAAAAGTAAGTTTAGACAATATGCTAGATCATCATTAACACTATTAACCATACGCAATAAAGATTTAAAACCGAATTTTCCGCAGAAATTATTTATCGCCGAGTCCAAAGCATTTTTAACTTGTGTATGCTTCAAAACAATACGAGATAATGATTATTATCATTGTACAATTTGAATTGCTATGCGAAAATTCACGGAATAATGATTGCATAGCCGGAATTAAAACACAACTGTGTGAAATCACCTCCTGCGCTATAAAAGCAGGAGCACAAAATGAAACGAAATTCCCATCAGGGTCCACAAATAACATAGCAAAATTGGCTCATGATCCTGGTACCAATAGAGAATCAAGCCTTATGACAAGATGCATCAAGTGAGTTGAACCATTACAGCAAGGAATCATGGAACTTAGCAGATATCGGAATTTAAAACTGATTCTGAGTGCACTATACGCCGTATGGCTTAGAGAATTCAAAGTATTTTTGAGAGAAAGAAGTAGATTAATTGCTTCTATTTTCACGCCCTTACTTTGGCTTTTTGTCATAGGTTCAGGTTTAGGATCTGCTAACCCTTCTGTCGGAGTAGATTATCAAATATTCATTTTTCCAGGTATAATCAGCATGTCAGTCATATTCACTTCAGTCTTCTTTGGCTCCTACATAATTTGGGATAGGAAATTTGATTTTCTAAAAAGTGTAATGGTTGCTCCTGTTAGTAGAGAAACTATCTTCGTAGGTAAAACGTTCGGCGGTATGACTACTTCATTAGTTCAAATATCCATACTTCTACTAGTGGGAGGACCAATAGGAATCCAATTCAATGCTTATTCTATAATTCAAATAGTTGCAGTTGTTCTACTTCTTTCATTTGCGCTCACATCAGTTGGACTTACTATGGGTAGTTATATTGAGAGTTTAGAGGGGTTTCAGCTTATAGTCAGCTTCGTGGTATTTCCACTTTTCTTTCTAAGCGGAGCGCTTTTTCCACTAAAGAATCTTCCTGAATGGCTTTCATTGCTAACAACCCTGAATCCGGTGAGCTATGCAGTGGATGCATTAAGAAACGCCATGATGCTAACATCAAGACATACATATGCAGAAGATATCAGCATACTGTTTGCAGCTACAATAGCATTAGGACTATTGGGGACATTTTCATTCAGAAAAATGAAGGCTGTTTAATCAGTAGAGTATTACATGAATGCTTAATTGTATCAAGAAAAATAGATGATATGTCATGGAGTAATTTTTAGCTCTCATTTTTTATCTACAATCGCATATCAAATATTGTTTCTCTCTTCATTGCATTCTCAATTCTAGCCGATGTAGTTATACTAAAACTAAACCAGTCAATGATATGGTGGCTTTAGCAGAAGTTGAAAATCCGCTAATATTTGATTTATAGATCTGTGTAGGATCCACATTTAACGATATTGCGGCTAAAGTACAGTCCGCGTATAATTTGCAAATTATTACTAATGTAAGAGTGTGGAAGAACCTTAATAGAGATATTCTCAATTATAAAACTTTGTCCACGATGTTAATTGATATGTAACATGATAAAACAAGTCCATCACTCGTTTAAGAGAAAACTAAAAGACAAATATGGCATTAAATTTGAACTTCATGGAACCCTAGCTACTGTTATATGCTACACTATTAAGAGAATAAGTAGATAAAGCCTTACCGACATCTTAACACCGATGGTTTATGACATTATTGAATCCATAGTGCATAACTCATTTTTCGTAAAATACGGTCTTATAGGGTTATTCTTAAATGGAATGCTATCCTCAATAATCCCTATCCCTACAGAATTAACAATATCAGCGTTACTATTAGCTGGTAAAGACAAGCTTATTGTATTTGCAGTATTGACAATCGGTTCGATAGTAGGCGGGTTTATAGCTTATTACATAGGTTTTAGTGGGAACAAGTTCTTAAAAATTCTTCACAAAAAACCTCGCAAAAAATACGAAGATACGAGCGGTGCCTTGTTGGAAAGATACGGATGGCTAATTATATTTTTTTCTCCGTGGATCCCTATAGTCGGAGATATCGTACCAATGATTGCAGGAGCGAAAAGATATAATTTGAAAAATTTTATAATAGTTATGATAACAGGTAAAGTGTTTAAGGCAACGGCAATTATATTCTTTAGCAGCTGGATTTTACCATTTATTTTTTCATAGGTATCCATCACAATATATCAGAACATACATAATCTCTGTCTTGCTAATACGCACAAATTTTAATACACAAAAATAAAAGGGGTAAAAACACGGTAAAGTATGTAAAAAATGTGCATTTCTATCATATGAGTACGATAATATCCAGTCATAGAAACTCTAACGCTGTAAAGATTAAAACTCGAAGTATGACTTGGATTTATCACGCTTTCCCTTTATTTTCTTTGTTGTTTTATTTAGAATGGATATCGTACAATAAGTTAAACACGAATTCTATACAAAAACAAGCCCCGTTATATATATCCCAGCAAAGCTCTTAAGACTAATGTGAAATGGAGTTCTTTGTTAAAGTGTGTCTGTACCTGTAAGTCTTTCTAATGGTCAAATTTTAAATATAAAAATTAAAAGAAGTACAAGATCAAAAAGTGTACGGCTAGAAGCAGATATCTACGGAATACATGTTGTTGCTCCGGCTAACTATGAAGTTCAAAATATAATAAGATTCATACATACTAGAAAGAATTGGATTTCCAAAATCTATAAATATTATGCAAGGTTTGTCGACAAATTTGGACAAGAAAGTGTTATCAATGAAGATTCAATTGCTTTTCTTGGGTCCATCTATAAACTGCAAATAGTAAAAGATAAAATTCCATTTAACGTCATTTCAGATAACCTCAAGTTAATAACATTTCATGTCAGAGACAGGCGTAAATATAGAGAAGCTATCAGAACATGGTATAAAGGTCAAACTTCTAAAATAATATTTGAGCGTCTTCCTCGAATCTCTAGTGAACTAGATCTTGGGTATAATAGAGTCTTAATAAAGAGTCAAAAGTCAAAATGGGGTAGCTGCTCCAAGAATAAGAATCTAAACTTTAATTTATTTCTAGCAGCCCTTCCTTCTGAGATAATAGACTATGTAATTATTCATGAGTTAATGCATCTCAAAGAGCTTAACCACTCAAAAAGATTCTGGGAATTGGTCAATATGGAAGATCCGGATTACAAATATCATAGAAAGGTGCTAAGCAGATATAGCTGCATAACTAATCTATAATAGCACAGCAAACAAGCAAACTATTACAAAAAATTAGCATTATCTAAGCAGTACTTTTTTTGAAAAAAATTATTTTGTGCCATTAAATGCTAGGACTTGCTTGGATCAGTTAAACAATTATATCAAATTTCCAAGTTCTTGTGCCAGCCTATCAATATCCTCTTCATTATTATAAAGATGAGGTGAGACTCTGATCCCTCCTCCTCTAGCTGACACAATTATTCTCCTTTTTTCCAACTTCCTGACAATTTCATCTACGTTGTGCATCTTAAATACAATTATCCCGGATCTCCATTTTTCTTCTTTTAATGGCGAGATAATCTCCAGATTCAATTCATGTAGTTTTTCGACTAGATATGAAGTGAGACTGAGAATCCGTCTTTCAATCTGTGTTATTCCAATTTTGGATATATATTCAATGGCTGCCTTTAATGACAATATATTTGAAAAGTGAGGTGAACCAAGTTCAAACCTTGATGCGGTATTAGACATATTTATCTTACTATTATCAAATATCTCTCGTTGCTTCTGTCCAAATTGACTAAAAAAAGGCGGATGAAACTGATGAATATCTTCTAGATATTCTTTTTTTATAAAAATAGTGCCAACTCCAAAAGATGACAGAATCCATTTATGACCATTGGAAGCCATAAAGTCAACACAAAAGTCTTTGACGTCAAAGTGTAAAGCGCCAAGAGATTGTGTTGGATTCACAACTAGGTACAACCCACACTTTGTAGTTAGTTCACTGAGATCTACCAAATCTTGACGAAATCCAGTTGAATACTGTACATGGCTTATTACTACAGTCCTAGTCTTAGTATTGATCGCATCGGCAATATCCTGTTTCAGTATCCTTCCATTTTTAGCTCTCACAAAATGGATATCCGAGCCTCTATTTAACCACGGTAAGACAGAAGATGGAAATTCAAGTTCGTTTGATATAACGCTGCCCTTAGCGGAGAGCATATGCGCTATTATATTCATACCCTCGCTTGTAGAATGAGTAAAGCCTACTTCGTCTGAAGATGCATTAATAAACTCTGCATATACCTCTCTTGTTTGCTCCATTTCTTCCATCCAATTCTCCCATAGGGTACCCCCGTGATTTAGCATACCCTCATAAAACCTTAAAGTTGCTTCAACTACTGGTATCGGTATAGGTGAAATAGCTGCATTTGCCAAATAAGTATAGCTTTTAGTAACAGGAAATTCCTTCCTTATCTTTTCCCAGCTACTCATATTTGCATTTTTTCAGACTATCTTATACACATATTAAACTATAGCAAGCAATAATTCTATACAGCAGCAGAAGAAGAAGAACAACTCCTAGGGCAAGGCCAAATGCTACAATGTTGAAGCTATGCTATCACATACATACATAATGTGTAAAGCTATGAAGATATGGAAGTTTTAAGCGAACTCTTTCATTATACGAAGATAGTAGTAGTATTGCAAATGTCCAGATTATACACAATAGTTTATCTATATAGTGTATCTCGTATTATAAAACACAAGGTCAATATTGAACTAATTGTCAGTGTGTAGACATATTTAGTAACATGTGGTCCGAAATTTATCGTCCTGCCAGAGTACAAGAAATGATAGGAAACGAGGACGAAAGACTAATGGTCATGAAATGGCTGAAAGGATGGGTTAGTGGTAGTAAACCTCTGCTTTTAATTGGGCCACCCGGTGTCGGCAAAACAACACTCGTTCACGTATTAGCCAGCCAGCTGGATTATGACTTGATTGAGATGAACGCTAGCGATACTAGGAATCGAGAAGAATTAGAACAGCTAATTATGCCGATACTTGTAAACACAAGTATCTTTGGAAAAAAAATGTTATTGTTTTTAGATGAAGTTGATGGAATTTCTGGCAGAGAAGATACAGGTGGAATGGAATCCATTGTAAGGATAATGAAGCAGCCTACTATTCCAGTTATCATGGCTGCAAATAATAAAGATGCAAAAACCAAAGAGCTGGCGAAAGTCTCCAAGATCATAGAGTTCAATCCTGTTCCTCCTAGATTACTTATGTTATTTTTGGACCATGTTCTCAAGGATCAGCGCAAGAAACTGAGCCCTAGCGAAAAGATTTCGATTATAGATAAGAGTAATGGAGATGTTCGTTTATTGTTAAACAGTCTACAGGCAAAACTATCAGGCTATGATACAACAGCAAACACGAAGATTGATATTGATATTGCTAAGGCAGTTAACGGATTCTTCGGATCTGAAAACGAAGATACTGCTAGATCATTTTTGCTAAGCGCAGATGCCACTTATCAAGATCCGCGCTTTGGTATGTCTACAGAAGAAAGACGAAAGGATATGCTTGGTGCATTGTTTTCAAGTGTTGTTTTATCGCGAATTGATCTTGAAACCCTTGCTGCTATCCTAGACATTCTATCGAGAGCAGATATTATAGTAGGCCGAATAGGAAGAAAAAGGCAATGGAGTCTTCTAAAATATATCAACAATATAATAGCTAATGACTTATTTAATAAGAGTTGCAATAAAGCAATAAGATATAGTCAGTATCCAATGAGATGGGACGTTATGGGACCTATATTTGCGCGCAGTCGATCATTAAGACCTGTGCTGGAGGATATGGCGCATTTAACGCATACTTCCACAAGTGTATTCGGCTCTTTTTACTTACCGTATCTTATTCGGATAGTGATTAATACGAAGATGAACCCTAATGAAATTACCGAGGTATCAAATATGGATGAAAAAGCAGGCATAGCGTTAGCTAAAGAGATAGAAAGAATGAGAAAGAGATAATAAATATAAGAATAATACTTGCCAGAAATAGCGAATTTACTACCGGCTAATTAACTGGATGTTGTAAATAGTAAGAGAATTTGCTTTGATAGTATACTATTATTGTTTGCAAAGTTTACTTGCAGATAATAAGAGGATATGAAATATAAGAATAAAAAACTCATAGTGGCTCCTACTTCAATTGCTTCTTCAAATTTGCAGTTAATATACAGTATAATCTAACAAATGTATATACTAATAGTTTTTATCATCATTTAGAGAACTCCTACAGGAAAACTTATGGGCAGAAAAGGTCATGTAATACTTAACCTTTCAACTGTTTTAGGAAAGGGCACAAGTTCAATATCAATTATAACTTCTGTTTCATTCGTGTTAGTTTCACTATTCTATGCGTATACTGTAGGCTCATACCTAAGGCTAACTGTTTACCCTTTTGAGAACCGTATAATTTATTATGAAATTTTTCACTCCTATATTTTCAGTCAATTTATTGATCATTTAATAATTATTTCCATGACCGCAGTATGGTTTGGACTTTCATTGCGCGGAAAGCCAAGATTCTTTCTACCAGTAATTTATTTTGGCATATTGACGGTGCTAATAGCAGCATTAGGCGTTCATCTATTACTTGAAATTGCAGCGATCATATCTATGCCTATCATAGTATTACTTCTCATATTCAACAAACTTGTATACCAAAAAAAGATGCAAATTCTAAATAACGATACTAACTTGTTGTTAACAAATTACTTTGCAGTAGCAGGAATAGTCTTAGGAATTATAGGTCTCTTCATTTCCTTGGCACCACTCTTTTCCATTTCCCATTATTTGATGCATGTTAGAAATTATGAATACGATGTGTTCCTGTTATTATCTAGCTTTTCAGCAACTTCGCTACTTTTGTTACTAAGCTATGTCCCTGTGAAGATATTTGTGAATGAATTTAGGGCTGCAATATTACGCATAACGCATATTAACAATGCCCGTTCTACCGTGACTAATAATAGTAACAGTAATAGTAATGGTCTAATAAATTCCAAATGTAAATTCATTTACATCTCGCTATTTATGCTCTTATCACTGGTTATAGGACTCATTCCACATCAGCCGCAAATCAATTTAGATAATCGGCAAATAGGTGTAGACACAGACTATTATGTAAAATGGACAAATGCATTGACTCACGCAGCTGATTATAGAGAGTTTATCCATCAAGCATTTGTAGTACAGAGTTTTGGAGATAGACCGCTTACACTCATATTCTTATTTACAATTGCCAAAATTCTTAATGTTGCTAATTTCTATTCGATTGTTGAACATGTACCCTTGATCCTTGGTCCTCTGCTTGTTTTAGCGGTATTTTTTTTGACACGCGAGCTGACGTCAAATGAAAAGCAAGCTTTATTGGCATCTTTTTTAACATCGATATCATTTCAAGTAACAGTTGGTATATACACAGGTTTTTATGCAAACTGGTTTGCCTTAATAATTGGATACCTGTCATTTGTATTTCTTCTTAGATCCTTAAGATATTCAAGTAATAAGCTGAATTTAGCCATATTCTCACTGCTCCTAATAGCTTTGCTGTTCGCTCATGTGCATACATGGAGCGTTATAGTCGTGGTTATGAGTGTATTTCTGATAATAATGATCAAGGCAAAACATTATTATAAAAAGAGAATAGTTTTACTATTTATAATATTATCATCTTCCGTTGTCTTAGATATTGTTAAAACGTCTATTACCGGTTCGATGACTGGCATCGAGAAAGATATGGAATTCGCTAAAGCAACAGGAACTGGTCTAGAACAGTTTATCATTCGATGGAGTAATCTGACACGTTCAGTGTACTCATTTTTAGGTGGCCAATTCAGCAATTTCATAATTTTTTCTCTGGGTTTGTACTGGCTTTTTCAGTCAAATACTCGAGATATCTCAACTGTGTTCCTGATGATTTTCTTATCGATTGGGCTTATTGCCTTTCTTATCGGTGATTACAGAGTCCAAGCTAGGATATTCTATGATATTCCTTTCCAAATTCCGGCAGCTATTGCTTTGTCATGGTTGCGAAAGTCTGTGACAACAAGTTTAATTTCTATTCCTATTTGCATATGGCTGATAGGCTTGGTGATTAGGTCCGTATCTAACTTCCCTTCGCCTCATTTTTCATAGTTTCCAGACCAGTAAATTCCTAGATTTGAAGATGCTCTTCATATTGTTCAAAATATGTGGCAGACCTTCAGACCAATTTGTCTAGATTAAGTTAATAAATCAACCTCGAATGATATTTTGATGGTTACATTACATAGGCGAACCTATGCGGATAAGACATTCGATATCGCTATTGTCATAGATTATTCTTAATGGAGGAAAATAGGAAAAAGACTTATTTGTCCTACAAGCTAGTTAAGAAAACACTTTTGCTCAAGCAAGATAATGCCGATATATTTCTTCATGAGCCAGTCAATAATCGCGTATCAATAATTATTCCCACCATGAATTCAGCTAAAACATTATACAAGTGTTTAGAGTCTATCAGACTGCAAAGCTACAAGGATATTGAAATCATTGTAATCGATGCACATTCTTCAGATAACACAGCAGAGATTGCATCTAATTTCAATGCTAAGATATACCTAGCTACTGGCGAAAGAACAACTGCAAAAAATTTTGGCATATCAAAAACAACTGGTGATTTTTTGTTTTTTATAGATTCAGACATGATATTACAGCCAACGGTTATTTCGGAATGTGTTTGTATATGCTCATGTGATTGCATGGTTGTAGGAGTAATAATTCCAGAACGTTCAATTGGTCCCGGCTTTTGGGTCCGGGTTAGAGATTTTGAAAGATCCCTTTATGCTGGATCAAAAATAGAATCGGCACGTTTTTTTCGTAAGTCATTTGTTGTACAAGCCGGTGGATTTGATGAAGATATAATATTCTATGAAGAGAGCACGCTTCATCAAAAACTAGAAATGCGAGGACTGATACTGAATAAAAGAACGAAATCAGTCATATTACACGATGAAGAAGGATTCGATTTAGCAAAATGGCTTCGTAAAAAAAACTATTATTCTGCTAATGCAGCATTATACTCTAGCAGATATCCAAAATACGCTGAGATACAAACAAAGATCTACCATAGGATTAGAATCTTCATAAGTAACTGCAATTGGAAAAAATTGATTCGGCATCCAATGCTCAGTATCGGTCTAATATTATTAAAGGCCTTAGAGTTTTTTGTGTCACGGATATAATATCTATCCTGCAATCCTAGTAAAACAAAATATATGCACGTTCACGATACAATAACAACAACTTCCCTGCCCCCTCCTTTTGTAGATCCGTTATTAAAAAGAATGCAATAATCTGTTAAATGCAATGGAGATAAACTATTTACCATTTAGCATGTATGGCCTTAATATTACAGCAGCAAAGGATGATCGATGATTTTATCACTAAAGTGTCATCGTTATAATGTAACAACTGGATTATCAAGCGGCATTGGATTGGACTCCTAGTTAGTGTTTATGGTTCTGTCAAAAATATCTGCAGTATTATCCCAATTAAATTGCCTTGAAAATTCAAGTGCATTAACACTGTATTTTCTTAAGAGTGTAGGGTCGTTTAATAAAGACAATGCAGCGTTCGCTAGGCTCTCTGGAGAATTGTCCTTAACCAAAATTCCTGTCTCCCCATGTTTTACAGAATCTCTTAGTCCTGGAACATTGTATGCTATGACAGGAGTTCCCATAGCATTGGATTCAGTGACTACCAATCCCCAGCCTTCTCTCACTGCTGGTGCTAAAACAAGATGGGCTTTGGATAGCATTTGATACTTCAGTTCATTGCTCACGTGTCCATGAAAAATAATATCTTCTATCTTAGAATTTCTAAGCTTTTTTAACATATAGCCATCTCCTATCACCCACATCTTCGCATTTGGAATCTCCTTTTTGATTATACAAAATGCTTCTATAGCATGGTGCGGCAATTTTACTTTTTTCAACCTGCCTAGAAAAACAATAGTAGGCTCAGGTTGTTTGTTTGGTACCTCAGATAAAGGTAAAACACTTAGCCCCTGTGGTACTAACAAAATTTTTTTGAAACCTATTTGTTCCAGATCTTCTTTAGATGAATTAGAAACAGTAGCCGTAAGAACATCTTTGTAATAAGATAACCATTTTCGCTCAAGATAATAATAACCGATCAAATTTAATGGAAAATGTGTCTCATATATCCAAAACTCTCTTGCAAGCTGATGAATCAATGCTAATATTGGCTTATGCCTAACAAATCTTGGAGTTAGGAATGGTTTTGTGTTTATCTCATCGACAATATAATTATAATCATTCCTGTGTCGCATGTAATATTTCCGTGCTCTACCATACACACTGTACCTGCTCCCTTGCCTTATTATATTGACACCATCTATCTCCTCTTTTTGTAAGCCTTTTGGAAACTCAGCACTAAAAAGAGTCACATGGTGTCTCTTTGTAACTAACCTGCGCATTACCTCATGAGTAAATACTTCCGCTCCTCCTGCGTTGGGGTTCTTAATATCACTCCAGTTAAACCATAAAATCTCCAACAATAATTTTTGATTCGATAAACCTATAAACATTAACCGAATCTAACCAGTATTGTTAGGAGGATTAGGTAAAGTCGCTCTATTATAGCGACCAAGGTTTTTACCTATCAGCTGTTACAAATCTGGTATATTTGCATAGATATGATAAGGATGGGAAGCAACACTTGCTTCTAGATTACTGACTGAATATCCATATTCGTAAAAAAGATTCAACACGTCATTATTTGATATACCATGCTCTATTAAGATAGAGGGATGGATCTCGCATATTATATTTTTTACAATATGCCTTTGGAGAGAATTCCCTAGTCCTTTTAGAGCAAAGTACTCATATCCTTCGATATCCATAATTAAAATGTTTATTTCTCTGATTTCCAAATTCGAGATAATGTTATCAAGAGGTTCTGTCCTGATAGTTTTACCTATTCGATCGCAGCTGCCTTCATACACTTTATGCATAGAAGATCCTGGACCTTCCAGAAGAACGCCATACGATGATTTATCTCCCGCTGCGACATTCATCACTGTTACGTTTGAAAAGCGATTGTACTCCAGATTCCTACTAATTCGCTGACAATTCCTATCGTCTGCTTCTATCGCTATCACATGTTTTGCTTTTTTTGCTGCCAAAAGTACATAATATCCTATCCATGCGCCAACAACGAATACGACATCGCCTTCTTTCAAAAGCGCTAGGAAGTTTTGAGTAACCTTTGTCTCATATGCGTTAAAAGGTATCGCCCTTTCAGCTGGCTTGGAGAGATCTACCTCCATTAAAATCCTATCGTAAATCCTATATAATTTCGGTGTTTGGTTTTTCGTAAAATAGTCATAGATAGGAAAAACGATCTTTGCAAATTTTGAATAATAAAGTTCTTCCAAAAGCCATCCAGGAATCAAATGCAAGATTTTCAAGATAACTCTAACCAATTAGGTTTTAGTTGAGTATAAAAATCTGTCAACTATGACACCTGATTTATCATGAAAATGACGATATAATAATTTGAGTTGTCCGCAGCTATTTCACTTATGTTATATAAGATTATGACGTCTACTATAGTGTTTCTTTTCTTTACTGTCAACCACTATCTCACCTCAAGTTTATATTTATTACCAAATCCTGGTCTATACATTCCTGTTTTAGAACCATGAAGCTGCGGTACAATACTTTTGACTCTGCCTTTGACTTTTGAAATAGTAATGCACCAACGTTAATGTGTTTCAAGGAGTCGTTGGCGGCTTTAACATCATTTTGTGATATTACTACTTCTATTTTGATCATGGCTTCCACCATAGTTTAGGCATTAAGATTTTTTCAATGTTATTGCATCACATTCTTATATAATTTAAAAAGCGAAGGATTTATTTACTTATCTCATTAATTCGGTTTTGTTTTAATGTTTGATTCTGTTATGCAATTACTATCAGTAACCTCTATAATTATTCTTTTAATCTTGCCTCCCATTCAATTTGTCTATCGTAATTTTGCATATGCCAACGTTTTAGAAGTCTCCCAATCATCTGTTGATAGACCGACAATCAATGATCCAAGGCTGAAAGTTGATACGATTTTCAGAGGACTTAATTTTCCTACAAGCATGGCATTTCTGGCAGGTAATGACATACTAGTTTTAGAGAAAAATAATGGAACGGTACAGAGGATAGTAAATGGTAAGATCTTAGCTGAACCTGTGCTCAACGTTAGTGTCGCTAACAAAGGCGAAAGAGGAATGCTTGGAATTGCCACTGCCAAGAATTCAACTCGAAATCAAACTTATATTTTTGTATATTACACACAATCTGGTGGTGGAAGAACTGGCGATGATGCCACACGAGGGATACAGCCATTGGGAAATCGCCTTTACAGATATGAGTTAATAGATAACAAATTATTGAACCCCAAATTGTTTTTAAGTCTTCCAATTTCTCCTAAGACCCCTAATCATAATGGGGGAAAGGTGATCATTGGACCAGATCAATACGTCTACCTGATCGTAGGTGATGCAGATAAATTTTACAACCAATACTTTGATCATCTGCCATTGGCCACTAAAGCTCAGAATATCCATAATAGCAGGGATCCGGATGGACCTGGTGGAATACTTAGGCTAACCCAAGATGGCAAGCCACTACTAAAGCAACCTATTTTCGCCACTAATCAATATCCTCTGAACCTGTACTATGCATATGGAATTCGAAATAGCTTCGGACTGGCCTTTGATCCCATAATAGGAACGCTTTGGGATACAGAAAATGGTCCAGATTATGGCGATGAAATTAATCTGGTCCAACCTGGTTTTAATAGCGGATGGGGGAAGGTGCAGGGCATGTGGTATAATAATGGAAGTCGTGAAGGTCTAGCTATACAGAACGTCTCGGATCTTAATAATATCTTAGTAAACCTTGAAGGTAAAGGAAAATACAGAATTCCTGAATTCATTTGGAACGAAACAGTTGCTCCAACTGGGCTTGTATTTCTCAATTCAACTAAATTGGGTAAACAATATGAGAACGACATGTTTGTAGGAGATTTCAAAAATGGCAATCTTTATCATTTTAAACTTAACCCAGGCAGAAAAGGATTGAGCCTGCATGGCATGCTTGCAGATAAAGTAGCATCAAGTCCTAAAGAGCTCCAAGATCAGATATTTGGAAAAGGCTTTGGCGGAATTACAGATATTAAGATGGGGCCTGATGGTTACCTTTACGTTCTTTCATACCACTTGGGATCTGGAACTATATATAGAATTTCGCACAAATAAATCGACTCGATATTTTGAATAGATAAACTATTGTTATTTTGAGCTGCACATCATTTTGTAATGCCCTTTTCAAGCGTTTTATTGTATCTTGTACTGCTACACATGCACAACACAACATAGTAATACTCTTAGAGGTGAATTGAATAAAGCTGTTCAACATCATCACATCACATTTGGCTTGGGCTGTTTTCGACCTGCAGGCGGTTATGATAATAATGGTAAAAGGCTAGGCATTCCTAGATGTCAATAACCTTGTTATACTAGCTCTTAAGCCTTTCTTGCGGCTATACAACAATAGATAAATCGAAGAGATACAAATGATAAAGACATACACAGCTAAACCAATGTCATAATTTTTTTGGGGTTGAAAATATAACCTTATGTTAAAATGTCCTGCCTTGTCCAAATACCATCCATTAGCAAAACCGGCTATAATAAAATGGTATTTGTCCGGTATCTGTTCCTTGCCATTGATGAAAGCTTTCCAACCATCATCATATGATTCAGCAAGTAATAGATAGAACGGCTTATAATTATTTTCGACACTAACAATATATTCAGTTGATGAAATCTTTTGATACTTAACTGGTTGCTGTGTGGCTTGCTGCATCAGTACAAAAGCGTTGTAGCCATCAGCAGAATTAATAAAACTAGGTCTAGTAATATTATTTATTGGTGATCGAGCCGATGAGTTAGCAATTATAGATACAGAACTAGAGCCTCCATCACCTAATACTTTGAATATTGAATAATATGGAGTTTCCATCACCCTATTAAATTGTGAGCCTTTTAATTTTTCTCCTATTTCTTTTGATTGATTATTCATATCTTTTATGTTCCCAGATATAGTATCAACATCGCAAGCCTGTTTTCTTAGTATTACATATTTTATTCCAAGTTTCTTTATGTAATTCGCGTATTGCGGGTCTGACACTATGCTGCTATCAGATAGACTTGATATAAAATTACTTTCGTTTTGAAAATTTACCTGGTACACAGTAGAAACAGTGGATATGCCCGAAAACCTAAGAATATCATTTCCCCAGTAACTACCATTACCATCACACCATAAGATGCTTGCAAGAGGATAAACCAAAACTCGTGATTTTCCGGTATCTATTTCATTGTCTTGCTTTAGGTATTTCACTGCTTGCATATATTTAGATGGCATATCTGTGAATGCGGATATTGGATATAAATTGGCCTGAGGCTTGCCAACATTAATAGGTATGAAATTTCCCGTAATAAATGGCCAGGTCCAGTATACCAGAATAAAAACTACAATTACGATAGGAGCTATTTTTAGAAATTTGTATGTAAAGAATATTCTTAATTTAAATAGTTCTTGTGCAGAATAGCAAAATAGAATTATCAGAATCAGCGCAAATTCAGTTTCGAATTTGTGATACGGGTCACGAAAAGCAAGTAGCAAAGCAGGAGAATTTTGCAATAAGAGATATCCTGTTTCTCTTAATAACAGGATAGATAAAACAACTAGAATGCCTATGAACGGATACATATTTTTCATAATACTGTCCTTAAAAAATATTAGTCTAATTGCAAGCGTAACTATTATAATTGATGCAACCGCTATTCCAACAGCTGACGATAAATTTGGAAGATAGATGTGTTCATAATCAAACCAAATTAATTTTTCATATAGCGGGGGAAGTGCCGTCAGCGAGAAGAGTGAGGGCAAGCTAACGTGTCTTGTGTTACTAAGGTAGATACTTTTTGCAGTTTGAAGATGTGTATCACGTGCAGCTGACAGTTCCTTTGGTTGAGTTTCAAATGTACTCATCAAATAGCCTGAGAGTGGTAAGATAAGCAGTCCGACTATAAGCAGGTTCTTTACCGCCGCATTTCTAAAAGAAACCTTACTTGAAAAATATGCTAGAATACCATAAGATATACTTAGGAGCAGCGTTGTGAATGCAAACGATGCATAATACGCCACATTTGCAAAACCCGGAAGACTCAAAAATTCCGTAAACAACAAAACAAGAATATATCTCCTCGAATTTTCACCGTTAATTATTTTTATAATACTTAGAAATATCACAGGAAGCATAGCGTATAAAATTATGTTTGCATTTAAGATTCTCCATATATAGAAAATAGAAAATGGATTAGCAAGATATGATATGGCAACTAATACTGAAAAAATTTTGTTTATACCCAAATACCGAGCAAAGATATAGGAACCAAATAGAGTTACATTACAAATAATAAATAAAAAAACAAACTGAGTTATCACTAAATTATATGTTAAAAGGTAAAAGGGCGATAAAAAAAGATACCACAGCGATAGAAAAGTGCCGGAAGGATCGAAATATCCAAAATTAGATATGTCTCTCCAAAGCGATCCGAACTTGCTGACCAACGATAAAGTATCAATTGGATAAGGTGAATCATGAAAAATAATAGGCCTAAAACTTCCAACATAATACTGTAGATATAAGCTAATAAATGAAATAAAAACAAATAAGAAATAGTGGCTATGTCTTCTTATTTTGTTGTTGGTATCTATTGTGCTCATTTAGGACTCAGCTTGATATTACAAATTGAATAACTATTTACTTAATTATAAGCACGTATCTAATACTGACTTATATAATTAATCTTGTCATCTAGGAGTATATGAGAGAATGCTACAGAAGGACTGTCCTCTAACTGCTTTAATCATCTTTATAACAGAATATTACCTGCATCTAGAGAAAATGCCCTGACAATATGCGATTATATATCTTCTTTAAAGTCAGAGATTAACCCGTCAGATCATTACAGGAAGGATACTATAATCTTACTTTGCAACCTATCAACGTTCTTTAAAAATGCTAAAAGCTTCAAAGAAATAACAAGAGAAGATTTGCTTTCATTTCTCGATAGTT
>Ga0173481_10000056_pt1 | contig 16541 bp, 18 predicted proteins | sample NitcycUS073202C2_FD_136667 | JGI IMG/M metagenome (GOLD analysis project Ga0173481, IMG submission 136667) | Soil microbial communities from Arlington Agricultural Research Station in Wisconsin, USA - Nitrogen cycling UWRJ-S073-202C-2 (version... ... | reverse complement strand
GGACGGGTCCAAGCCCAGCCGCATCAAGCTGCGGATGGATCATCTCGCGCGTGTGTTACAGCGCGACGACAGATTCACGGCAACCTTGACGACGATCTGGATTTTTTCTTGAGATCGTCCCGATTTTTCGGTGACGCGCGGCCAGGCAGATGCCCGCTAAGGGGCTCCTCAGGCGACCTAGCAGATCGGCGTGAGTTGCCCTAACTTTGCTGTCACTGAAGCCGGGGGATTTTGCAAATTTAGCGCATTTCGGTGCAGTTCCAGACCCGGGGTGACGGGATTGCCGGATGACCAAACAATATCTCGAGGATTTCGCAGCAGGCCAGGTTTACCGGACCGACCGGCTGCAGGTCGACAAAGGACAGATTCTCGCTTTCGCATCGCAATTCGATCCGCAGCCTCACCACCTTGACGAGGAGGCCGCCCGCAAGTCGGTTTTTAAAGGGCTTGCGGCAAGTGGATGGCATACAGCCGCAATGACCATGCGTCTCCTGGTGGAGAGTGAATTCGAGCCTGCTGACGGTATTCTCGGAATGGGCTTGGAAGAACTGAGTTGGCCGCGCCCGGTCCGCCCAGGCGATGAGTTGCGCGTGGAGAGCGAAGTGCTCGAGGTTCGGCCATCCAAGGTGCGAACTGATCGGGGCGTAATCCGGCTGCGAGCCACGACGTTCAATCAGAATGACCAGCCCGTGCAAATTTTCACAGCTAACCTGCTTGTCCCGCGCAGACCGGCTTGAGGAAATTATTTCCCGCCCTGCCCTTTGTCGTCGGCGCGGTTATTTTCCGGCGCCGCTCGCGGCAATACGGGCGCGCACAAGATCCAGATGCATGCGCAAGGTATATTGCATGCTGGCGTATTTGACCGGCAGCTGCAGTTCGCTCGCGCTTTGATAGAGCCGGTCAAGCTTTGCGTCGAGGACGCCCCGGGGCTCCTGTCCCGATGCCAGCTCACGCTCGATCGCCTTCATCTCGTCGTAGAGGCGCCGAATTTTGGACTGCATCAGCCAGTCATAGCCCTGCGGCAGCAACCTGAGCGCGGGATAAAGCAAAACGAGAACCGGAACGAAAACAACCAGAAATCTTTCGACCAGGGCCGCCATCCAGAACGGAAGATAGGCCTGAAGAACGGGCCGGCCGCTCTTGTAGAAGCGCTGCGCCTCCTCGCTGAGCGGCAGATCGACGGATTCCGCAGCGGGAAACTGGCCGGCCTTCTGGAATATTCCCGGAGGAGAGTGAATCGCAACCGCGGCGTTGAGCAGAAGATACTGGATGGCCGGATGCAGGTCGCTGCGGACCGCAAGGCTCGCCTTGGCAGAGAGCAAAACGACATCCGCGGGCGGCCGGTTGGCGGCGAGATCGGCGACACCGGCCGGCAACACGACCTTGCTCAAAAACGGATAGAGCGCGACGAACGCATCCGGCCGCGGAACGCTGGCGACCTCAATTCCATCCGCCGCCATGAGACGCCGCACCACCGGCGAATCCCAGCCCAACACGACAAAGGCAATGTCGATCTCGCCGGCGATGAGCTTGTCCGCCGCCTCCTGCGGCGGGAATCCCGACAACTCGCCGACGACGGCGTCGACCTTGGTCCGTTTCAGTATCTCAAGCGCCAGCGCGCGGCCGCCGCTTCCTTCCGGGCCGATCGAAATGCGACGGCCGCGGTATCGCTCAAGGCCTTCGCCAATCCCGCTACGATAAAACAACCAGAGCGGCTCGAAAAACAAGGTGCCGAGCGACTCGATTTTTGGCGACTCTTCTTTTGTGGTTGTGCCGCCCTGGATGAATGCGGCGTGCACGCCCGACCGGCGATTGCGAAGCCGCGCGAGATTGTCGAGGCCGCCCGTCGTGTTGACCAGCCGAAGCCTGACGCCGGATCGCGCCAGGATCTCTCGGTAGCGCAGACCCAGCTCATGATAGGCGCCGCCCGCGGGACCGGTCGCCATGGTCACCGTACGCGGAGGCAACGTTATAAAAATGAAGAGTCCCGCTACCAGCAGAATGGCGGCGGGCACCGCGAAAACAATCCAGTGCCAAAATCTTTCCAGGCTATCCCCCGATCAGCATTGACGACGGGTCATTCACTCACTTTGTCGTCGCCTGCGCCGAACCCGCGGCGGTCCGCCAAAGCACCGCGCCGCCGAGTGATGAACGCGCGCCGCTGCATGTCCGCCTCTAATTCAGGAGACAGACTTTAACGGCTCAAACGGGTACTTCGATAGGGGCTTGGCAGCATCAAACCCTTGACTGTAGCGCCATTGCGGGTCATTGGCGACATTTCGCGCGCGTGCAACATGTCCGCTACCTGCCTAGCGGACATCGCAAAATCTTCGACCGTTATTTGTTTGACCCAAAAGCGAACAGGGCGCGGATACCGTCGCGGATGGGCTAAGGCTAGCTTGCCGGTGTTCTTTCAGCACCCACCCTGGAAGGATGAGATTTCGCTTCGTCCATTCCGTTGTCTTCATTACGGAAGTGGCGAAGAACAAACAGGCGGATCGCCGAGGACAGATTGCTCTGTTCGCGCGCAACGTCGATCTTGGTAACCAGTTCCGACAGCGTCACTTGCCGGTCATGCGCGATTTTTTTCAGGTCAGTCCAGAAGGCATCTTCAAGGCTGACGCTGGTCTTGTGCCCATCGATGACGATGGACCGTTTGATGACCGAGGATTTCATTAGGGCCCCCGAAACCCCCTTGCCCACTATCGTTATAGGGCAGATTCGGAACCGGGCTGAAGTAGTTCGTTACCGCACAAAAGCGTCTTTTTGTGACGGCCAACACAAGAACATCCTTTGTAGCGCGTCTTTTCGTGATGCCCGACACAGCGGCACTTGTTCCTACAGGTAACTTAGCCCCAACTTACGAAGGGGGGTTGTCATGAACCACGAACAAGATGTCGCGACGCTCATCGAGCTGCTGAAAATGGCAGCCGAGCGATGGCCTCGTTCTGAAGCCGACCAGGCGTCCCAGAGCGAACTATTTCACGAAGACCACTCCTTGCTTGAGATGTGGCCAGAAGCCTGCCGACGCACCGGGGTCGGAAGTCGTGAATTTCCGCCTGGAGTCATCAAACTCTGGAAACAAAGATTGGGCAGGGCCAATTGAAAGGTTCTCGCGGCGTCGCTCGGCAACCTCGGTAGACAATTTGAGCTGAATGTCCGCTTGCGGTCCTTAGCGGACATTACGCCCCTAAATTGCTACGGTTGCAGATGGCGGATATCAAAATCCTCAGCACCCACGCCGTCCAGGAGGTACTGTGCGAACTCGGGCCTTTGTTCGAGCGCGCGGGCGGGCTTAGCCTCGCGATCGATTACGATCCGGCCAATGTGCTCAAACGCAGAATCGAAGGCGGCGCAGCGTTCGATGTAGTGATCGCCACGCGGCCAGTGATCGATGCACTGGCCCGACAGGGTAAGGTCAACCGCGAGGCCTGCACAGACATCGGCCGATCCGGCCTCGGCGTCGCGGTCCGTCAGGGCGCAGCAAAGCCGGACATCACGACTGTAGATGCGTTGAAGCACGCGCTGCTCGCTGCGCGCTCGCTGGTGCGCTCGAAGGACGGAACCAGCGGTTTGTATTTTGAGACACTGCTTGATCGACTCGGCATCGCCGACGCCATGCACGACAAGATAGTCCTCGGCCCGAGCGGGCGCATCGCCGAATTGGTCGCGCGCGGGGAAGCGGAGATGGCCGTGCAACAGATCCCCGAGCTGCTACCCGTCAAAGGCGTTCAGTATGTGGGGCCACTACCGGCGGAGCTTCAGCTCTACACGGTATTCGCAGTAGGCGTCGGCAACGCCGCCAAGGATCCTGCTGCTGCCAAAGCCTTCGTTGGTACTCTTGCCACACCGTCCGCCGCCGCGCTGTTCAACGCGAAAGGTCTTGAGCCGATCCCGCGTTGAGCGGTTATGCTGGCCCCGTTGGCGCGGGAGGACAGCATGCGACCGTTCGAAGGGATCCGAGTGATCGACGTCACCCATGTGCTTGCGGGGCCGTTCGCCGCCTATCAACTGGCCATCCTGGGCGCCGACGTGATCAAGGTCGAGCATCCAGACGATCCCGACCAGAGCCGCGGCGCCGGCACGGATAAGGAACTCAACCGCCGCAACATGGGGACGGCATTCCTGACCCAGGCCTCCAACAAGCGCTCGATCACGCTCGACCTCAAGCAAGCGAGGGATCGCGACATTCTGAAAAAACTGGTCGCGACTGCCGACGTGTTCGTGGAGAATTACCGGCCGGGCGCGTTTGATGCGCTCGGCTTAGGCTACGACTCGCTTGCCGCGATCAATCCCCGCCTGATTTATGCGTCGTTCTCGGCTTTCGGCCAGTCGGGGCCGCGCGGCGTGCAGACCGCCTACGATCACGTGATCCAGGCCACCTCCGGTATTATGGCGATGACCGGCACGCCGGAGGTCAATCCGGTCAAGTTCGGATCGCCCGCGGTTGACTACGCCACCGGAATGACCGGCGCCTTCGCACTGTCTGCCGCGTTGTTCCAGCGGCAGCGCACCGGCAAGGGCCAGCGCATCGACATGGCCATGCTCGACGTAGCGCTCATTCTGATGAGCTCGCATCTGACCGGATATTTGCGCAACGGCGTGCACCCCAAACCGAACGGCAACCTTAATCCACATGCGACCAACAGCGCGTATCAAACCAAAGACGGGCTGGTGATGCTGGGCGCGAGCAACCTAAGACAACAGCGCCGGCTGTGGGTTCTGCTTGAGCGACCCGATATGATCAAGAAGACCAATGAGGAGCGCGAAGCCGACCGAACACGTGAGGCGCAAGTGCTGAGCGAGATCATGCTCATGCGCACTGCGGACGAATGGGAGAACTTTCTGCAAGCGCGCCACGTGCCGGCGGCGCGCGTGCGCACCATGGGCGAGGCGGTGGCCGATCCGCAGATCAAGAGCCGCGGAATTGTCCATCACCACGCAGGCGGCAACGGAGTTGATGGCGGTTTCGGCGTGCCGCTCGGGGCGTTTACCTTTGCGCACGGCGGCCCGCGCATCGACACGCCGCCGCCCGCACTCGGCCAGCACAACGAAGAAATTTTCAAAGAGCTCGGCGTGGGCTAACGCAAATCACTTCGCTTGCGCGCCAGACTTCCTCACCAGTGCCGACCATTTGGTTTCCTCGCGGTCAATGTCCGCGGCATATTCTTCCGGCGACGTCGGCAACGGCTCGGCGCCTTCGGTCGCGATGTGGCCGTGTACTTTGGGATCGCCCAGGGCTGCGCGCAGCGCGACGTTGAGCTTGTCGACGATCGGTCGCGGCGTCCCGGCGGGCGCGACGATGCCATAGTGCAGCACGGCTTCGAAGCCCGGCAGACCTTGCTCGGCCACGGTCGGCACATCGGGAAACGAGGCCGAGCGCTTCAAGCCGGTGACCCCGAGCGCGCGCAACTTACCCTCTTTCACCAGCCCGATCGCAGGCGGCAGCGAGGAGAAATACATCTGCACATGCCCGCCGAGCAGATCCGTCAGCGCCGGCCCGGAGCCCTTGTAGGCAACATGCGTGATCTCAATGCCGGCCGCTTCCGCGAACAGCACGGTGCCGAGATGTATGCCGCTCCCGGCGCCGGCCGAAGCATAATTCAGCTTGCCAGGTTGCGCCTTGGCGAGCGCGATGAGCTCCTGCACGTTGTGCGCGGGCACCGACGGGTTTACCAGGATTATGAGCGGACTGGTGGCGATCAAGCCGACCGGCGCGAAGTCCTTGCGCGGATCGTAGCCGGCGTTCGGATACAGCGTCGGGTCGATGGCGAGCGTGCCGGTGCCGCCGAGCCCGAGGGTGTAGCCGTCGGGCGCGGCCTTGGCGACCTGGCGGGTGCCGACCGAACCGCCGGCACCACCGCGGTTTTCAATCACCAGCCGCTGACCGAGCGACTTGCCCATGGGCTCAGCCACTGCACGCGCCAACACATCGTTGCCTCCGCCGGGCGCGTAGGGAACGATTAAGGTGATAGGACGATCTGGATAGCCGGCTGGTAAATTCTGCGCGTGCCCTGCAAGCGACCACGTCGCCACAGCGCCGGCTACAAGCAGAATGAAATCGCCGCGTCTCATGTCGGCCCCCAAGGCTCAGGACACGGCATAGTAACGACTCAAATCAGGGCGCGGAAAGAGGCCGCGGCCAGAGTGCCGACTGACAGACAATCACCATGAACGACGGCAATGCACTCGGCCCCAGCGATCGCGCCAACAGCGGCGGCAATGCGTACGACCCCAGCGGTCACGCCAACACCGACGCCATGACGCGTCCGTCAAGAGGTTGAAGTCAGCCATAATGCCCGTGGGTAGCGGCGCAACTGGTGCAGCTTGCGTGGTCGCCGACGTTGCCACAAAAATCAGGCCTGCAACCGCGATTGCAAATGTCGTACGTAGCATGTGTCTCTCCCTTCTGGGCGCTTCGCTCGTCCTCCAGTCTCTCGACGCAATTGTTCGCCTCATTGAAGAAGGGGTCGAGTTGGACTGAGGTCCAATTTGGAACCACGCCCCCTGTCCGCTTTGGTCACAAGCGGACAAATCGCGGCGCAGTCGTCATGTCCGTTAAGTGCTATTCGATCACATCGTCGGCGCGTTGCTGGAGTTGCGACGACACCTGGACACCCAGCGCCTTCGCCGTCTTGAGATTGATGACAAACTCAAAATTGATCGGCTCCTGCACAGGAAGTTCGGCGGGCTTCTCACCTTTGAGTATCTTGTCGACATAGACCGCCGTGCGGCGAAACTGATCGAGATCGTTCGGCGCGTAAGACAGAAAGCCGCCCGCGTCGACATAGGCCCGATACGGGTAGATCGCGGGCAATCGGCTGGCTGCCGCAAAATTCACAATCTCCGAACGGTGCGCAAGCAGGAAGCGATCCGCCAGGACGATCATGGCGTCAGGTTTTGCCTTGGCGATCGTCGTGAAAGCGGCGTTAAACCCGTCGGCGTGACTGAGCTCGATATTCGGTTCGGCGGCAAAACCAAGCGCGGCGCCGGCTGCGCGCGTCTGCTGGTAAAAATCGAAAATTGCAGGATTGGCCGAATTCCACACCACCGCCACGCGCGAAAGCTGCGGGACCACTTCCTTCAACAGCTGGACGCGTTTGCCCTCCAGCTCCGGTCCGGAAACGGTGAACCCTGTGATGTTGCCGCCCGGCCGCGAGAAGCTTGGAACGAGACCGGCCGCCACCGGATTGCCGCTCGATGCGAACACGATCGGGATCGTGCTGGTTGCCCGCTTGGCTGCGAGCGAGCCGGGCGTCCCCGCGGTTACGATCACATCCGGCTTGAGACGAACCAACTCGGCTGCCAAAGCCGCGAGGCGACTGTCCCGCCCCTCGGCCCAGCGGAATTCGATGGCGAAGGTGCTGCCCTCGACATGCCCCAGCTCGCGCAGCTTTTTCCGGAAGGCATCGACGAGATGAATCTCCTGGGATAGCGACGAGGTGCCGAGGAATCCGATCCGCGACGTCTTGCCTGATTGCGCGCGCGCGCAAACCGGCCACGCCGCAGCAGCACCGAGTAGACTGATGAAGTCGCGTCGCCTCACCGCGCCCCGCCCCCCGGGGATGAAGACACGGCATGGTAGCAGCACACATCGGCAGGCTGGAAGGGGGCTTGGTCTACGAGCTATCCGCCCGAATAGCCGCCGATGATGGGCAGCACTTCGCCCGTGATGTAGCTCGAACAGCTAGGTGCTGCGAGGAAAACAAAAGCCGGCGCGATCTCCTCCGGCTGCGCCGGGCGCCGCATCGGCGTGTCGGCGCCAAACGTCTGGATTGCCTTGGCTGACCGGTCGGCCGGATTGAGCGGCGTCCACACGGGCCCGGGCGCAACCACGTTGACGCGAATGCCACGATCGACGAGATGCATGGACAACGAGCGGGCAAAAGCATGGATGCCGCCCTTCGTCATCGAATAGTCAAGCAGATTTTTGCTGCCGAACAGACCGGTCACCGAGCCGGTCATGACAATCGCGCCGCCTTTTTCCATCACGGGTACGGCGGCCTTTGCCATATTGAAGTAGCCATAAAGATTCGTCTTGATCGTGCGATCAAAATGCTCGTCGGAAAGATCCTCGAGCTTTCCGACGTGCTCCTGGAATGCCGCATTGTTGACGAGAATGTCGAGCTTGTCGAAAGTCTCGACCGTCTTCTTCACCGCGGCCCTGCAAAAGCGCGGATCCGCCACGTCGCCTGACAGCGTGATGCAGCGGCGACCTTCTTTCTCGACAGCCCGCTTCGTCTCCTCGGCATCATCGTGTTCATTCAGATAGGCGACGGCGACATCGGCGCCCTCGCGCGCGAACAGCACGGCGACGGCGCGGCCAATGCCGGAATCGCCACCGGGTCACGAGGGCAACCTTGTCGCGAAGCTTTCCGGAGCCGCGATAGTCGGGCGCCTCATACATCGGGGCGAGCGCGAGATCGGCTTCGCGGCCCGGCTTACGCAGGTGCTGGCGCGGAAATTTTGGGACCGGATACTTGCGCGTCCCGGCCTGCATCGCCCGCGCTTTCCTGGCTGGCTTGCCTCTGGATTTGTCCTTGCGGTCGATCCTGCGCTGGATCGCTCTTTCGCGCGCCGCCGTGCGTTGGGCTTGTTTGCGGATTGCGCGGGCACGCGGCGCTTTGCTCATTGATGACCTGCGAGATCGAAAAGGTAACGCCTTTCAACTCGCCGTCATCGTCCATGTTCCCGCAAAGCACCGACTGCGGGCGCACCCGCCGGCAGCCACCGCGGATATTCGTTTAGAGCTTGCCCAGCAGCACCAGGATCAAAAGAATAACGATCACCAGGCCGAGGCCGCCGCCACCGTAGTAGCCCGTGCCGTAAAAAGGCCCGCCGCCAAACCCGCTGAAACCGCCCAGCAGTACGATCACCAGAATGATCAGAATAATTGTGCCGACCGACATAGCCCGCTCCCAATGAAATAACCAAAGGTGCACGTGCCCGGAACAGGTTAGATGTCACGCGTACCGATGCGTTGGTGTCGCAGCCAGAAACCGGCAAAATCAGCTGCGTCCATCTTCCCTGTTGCGACCGGTTGCCACCGGGCGCGTGCGGAGTTCAACGCGGAACTCCGATTCTGGTTCAATTCCCTGGCGCTGAAATCGGCACCCACCCGGCCCGTCAGACCGGCCCTGCGCATCATCGTCAACCGGCAACAGGTCTCTTTCGCTTGCTTCCGTGCGCATTTGCATAGATTTTCGTGAACTCGGCTCCGAACAGGAAAATCTGGGCCGAGTAGTAGACCCACAGCAAAAGTACGATAAGACCACCGGCCGCGCCGTAGCTGGAAGCGACTGCGCTGCTGCCGAGGTACCAACCGATGACTGTCTTTCCGAGATTAAAGAGAACAGACGTCATGAGCGCGCCAACGACCACATCCTTCCATTGAAGCGTACGATCGGGCAGGACTTTGTATATCGCCCCGAATAAAACGGCGAAGAGCAGCAACGAGATCGCGAAATTGAGCACGGACAAAAACAACGCGCCGACCGGCAGCGTATCCAGGTGGTTGGCGAAAGCCGTCAGGCCGGCACTCACGGCGAGCGAAACAATCAACAGAAAGCCAAGAGCTCCTACCAACCCAAGGCTTGCGATACGGGCGCGCACCAAACGGGATAGGATTGTCCCCCGCGACCGCGTTTTCCAGATTGTGTTCAGCGCGGCCTGCATCTCGCCGAATACGCCGGATGCTGTCGCGATCAAGGTGACCATTCCGACTATCGTCGCCAGCACGCCGGATGACTCTGCGGACGCGCTTGCAATCACAGACTCCAGCAAGTCGGCAGCCTGCTTGCCCATAAGCGCACTGAACTGCCCGCTGATGGCGTTCTGAGCGGCCTCCTGTCCAAAGACCAGGCCCGCGACCGCGATCACAATAAGCAGTACCGGGGCAAGGGACGTAATTGCATAGAAGGCGATGGCAGCGCCGCGGCTCAAGGCTTCGTCGTCAATAAAGGACAGCGTGGTATCCACCAGCATCTTCCGGGCAGCAGATATCATTTTTCTCACCTCCGCAGACCAACAAGCTGCGGAGGCGTTTGTTCGGCCGATCTTCCATCAATAAGAGGTTGTAAGCGCGGGCGTGTTTTGCGCCCATGCGTCGGGAGCCGAGTTATTTTTCCGCGCGATATGGCTGCGGGACTCCCCGCAGGACCGCGTCACACTGACCTGTGCGTGGCCATAATCGGAATTGCACCAGCGTCCGCCTTCGAACAGACCGTGCGAAGCGGCGATCTGAGCGAGCGCGGCTCGTCCGGGCAACTTGCAGCGCGAATCGACCACGCCGCGCCGCAGCTGGCAGACGTCGAGCGCCTTTCCGCACGGATGCTCGCTGGACGGCGAACAGCCGCCGGGCCGAATTCCACCCATGAACAGCACGCGCGCGCCGTGATTGTTTTCCAGATCGTCGATATAGGCCTGGAACCGCGCGGCATAGCGGATACCAACGCGCGCGCGTGCCCCCGTCTTCGACGATATGACAAAACCGGCCGCATTGCCGTTGGCGTCGGACCTGCGGCCGTGATGAGCGGCGACCGGCGGCTGGACAGTCGTGGCGACGGCTTTACACCGGTCCCCGTCGTCGCAACCAGCGCCCGGAGAGCCAATATGCATTTTCCCGACGTCGGCGGAGAGCGCGACAAGCACGGCGATCCCGGCAAGTGGGACAAATGTCGCGGCCTTGATTTTCGGGACTCTCATGGGTGCCTCCGGGAGGCAGGCTGCTGCAGCTGCGCCGAGCGATTGGCACCGTCGACGCCTTCGGTATATTTCCTGTAGATCCACCGGCCGTCGTCACGGCGGCGCAGGACCGTGCCCCGCACCAGGCGGCCTGTGATCGACCGCCTTGGAATGAGCACTGACCACAGATGCCAGACCTCCTCATAGGGAGGCCTTTGCTTGGTGGCTCGCGCCCGAAAAACGTTGAGCGTGCTTGCGATCATACGCGGCATGGCGGATCAACCGTTTCGGGCCGAATCCTAGCCGCGACGCACCGCCGCTCAATCGGATGTCGTGTTTACCGTGAGAAATAAACCTTAACGCGGAACGCTTGAGGCGATGCCGCGACGATTCAAGCCGTTTTTTTGCCTGGGCGGGCTGCTCAGCCGGCGCACATGCGCTCGACCGCTTCCGGCGCGCCGACGATCACCGGGTGGCGCCAGAAGCGAAGATCCGCCTCGCCGCCCACCGAAGGCTGCTCCGGCACAAAACTTTGCATCGTTTCCCATTGTCCGCCGCGCTGCTGGCGGACCGTGCCGCCAGCGGCCTTGACCAGGACGATGCCGCCGGCGACGTCCCAAATGTTCGGGCTGTCGAAGCGGGCGACCCGCAACATGCCCGCTGCGACCAGCGCGCATTCGATGGCCGCCGAGCCCGTCTTGCGGGTTTCCCAATTCTTGTCGTTCGCCGTCACTACCGGCACGCCCGCAAGGCGCCGCCGCACGGCCGGATTGAGCTTCGGGGTCACATCGCTGTCCTCAAAGCGAAGCTTGCTGCCCACGCTGGCGTGATAGACGCCGGGCCGCAGCGCGTGACCGGTCGAGCACCAGACAGCGCCGACAACCGGCCGTCCACGCCGCAATACGCCGATCGAAGCGGCGAACATCGGAAAGCCGTTGACGAAGTTAGTGGTGCCGTCGATTGGATCGACGGTCCACACACAGTCATGTGCGCGCCCCGGGCGCTCGACCATTTCCTCTCCGATGACATCATGTCCAGGGAATCGCTCGGCAACCCGGCCGCGGATCAAGGTTTCGACGCGCTGATCGATTTCGGACACCGGATCGCGCCACAGCGTCTTCTCCGGTGACTCACCTTTGTAGCGCACAGCTATCATGCTTCCGAGCGCAGCCTGGATTTCGGCGCCGGCCAGCGTTGCGAGTTCGACCGCTATCCGCTCGATTTCCTCCAGTTCCGAAACGTCGATGTCTTCGGCGGCTTCGGTCATTTCGCAACGGCTTTTTGCGACGGATGCTTCACGGGAATGAGGACGTTGAGCTTGTCCTTCTCGCAGGCAATCTCGGCCACCTGTTTCTTGTCGCGATTGCCGTAAGACTCATCGTCAAGACGATTGGCGGTATCGGCCCAGACAAGCTCGATGATTTTTCCCTGCCGCGTGGTGACCGGCGCCTGCTCATCCTGCGGCGCATCGAGCCACTTTTCAAAATCACGGCGGCGCGCAGCATCAAAACAGACGACGTCGAGCAATCCGTCAGCGACGTGCGCCTTGGTCGCCAGCGGCAGCCCGGGGCCGGTGAAGGGCACATTCATGACCTCGACGCCGAGAAACTCGCCGTTGAATGCCTTGCCGTCGATCTTGATGGAAAGCTCGATGGGCTTTGCGCCCTTGATCTGTTTTTCGAGCAAGGCGCGGCCCCTGCGAAGATTGTCGGCGCCTTTGGCTTTATCGCCCCCTTTGGCCTTCTCACTCTTGTCCGCCGCCTTGAGAAATTCGGCGAACACGCCGACCCCGAATCCTTCCAGAAACCGGGAGGTGCCCCATGATGCCTTCACCACTCCAATATCAAGCGGATGGGTGTTATCGATCTTCCAGGTCTCGACCAATTCCTGCGGCGTGCCCGCGATGCCAAGCGAGCGCGCGATGTTGTTGGCGGTGCCGAGTGGTAGCAAAGCCACCGGCATCGCACGGTCGGGTAGCCTGGTAAGGACTTCGGTGATAGTGCCGTCGCCGCCGGCGATGACGAAGAGGTCGGCCTTCTTTTCGAAGGCCTGCTCAAAGTTGTCATCCTTGACCGAGACGTAACGGACGTCGAAGTCGGCGAGCTTCATCGCGGCCAGGATGTCATCCTTGGTCGCTTTATGCCCGGCCGTGGGATTGTGGAACAACGTCGCCCGCATGCCCGATAACATGGGCCGCAGGTTCCAGTTCCATTCCGGAGGTGACTGTCTAGAAAGTTGCTTGGCAGCCCATCAGATCGGGCGCTCGCCTTTAACGGTGACCCGCGTGCCCGAACGCGTGTGTGGCCAGTAATCCCACATGGCCCGGTGCTGCGCGCAGCGATTGTCCCAGAAGGCGATCGCGTTCTCGGTCCAGCGGAAGCGGCACTGGAACAGCGGATTTTCCGCGTGCTGATAGAGATAGCTCAGGATCGCGTCGCTCTCGTCACGCGGAATGCCGACGATATGGGACGTGAAGCCTCGATTGACATAGAGCGCCTTTTTTCCCGTCACCGGATGCGTACGCACGACCGGGTGCTCGGCGCGCGGGTAGCTCGGTTTGTCGGCAACGCCGGTGTTGGCGTAAAGCCCGCGATAGACCAGTTCACCATCGTGAACCGCTGTCAGCCCATTGAGATAAGTCTTCATGCGGTCCGACAGCGCGTCGTAGGCGGCGTACATGCTCGCGAACAATGTGTCGCCACCGTGCGGAGGACATTGCTTGATATAAAGAATGCTGCCCATCGGCGGCTCGAGATCGCAGGACACGTCGGTGTGCCAGCCCTCCCCGTTCGCACGGGGGCTGTTCTTGTCGGCATAGATCTTCATCAGCGCCGGCTCGCCCGGCTCGTGCGGGGCTGCTGGATGGACGTGCAGCTCGCCGAACAGCCGGCCAAAGGCGAGATGCTGCTGCGGCGAGATGTGCTGGTCGCGGAAGAAGATGACGATGTTCTCGGCCAGCGCGCGGTGGATCTCGTCTACCGTCCGGTTCGACAGCGGCTTGGCGAGATCAACGCCATCGATCTCCGCGCCGATGATCGGGGTCAGCTTGTCGACCCCGATTGTTTCATAAGGGTGCGATGCTCCGGCGTCGTGCCGAATGCGCGGGCCGTCCTTGCCGCTCAGCGAACTCATTGGAACCTCCCGGCAAATCCCGTTACCGGGATCGTAACGCGGGCGCGGGCGGGCGCAACTTAACTCTTCATCCAGCGCGGTATTGCTTCGACCTCAAGAAGGCGGCGGCGTGGTCCACAATCTCTCTCCAGTGCGAGAGATGGTTCTGGTGAAAGGCCACCTCGACGCTGAACCCCTCGAATGGAAAGCGAACTCTGCAGCCTGCGCCGCGAAAGCCAGGCTCATGACACTGGATCGGTAGCAAAAGGTCGTCATCGTATTTCGCGATATGGCGGCTCCCGCCCGGAAAGGATGAGCGGCGGCACCGGCCGCTATTGTCCACGTTGAACGCAAGCAGATCCTTGTCCTCAGGCTCGCCGGCACATGTCCGCAGCCGGTCGCTCGTCTGTCGCAGTGACAAAGCCGACGAATTGCTTGCAATCTTGATGTTCAGCAATCGCGTCAGGCGTTCCGGAACCGGAACTGACGGGACGCCGGGGATGCGGTCCAACTCACCTTGGGGAGAAACAGCACTGAAGAGCGAGGCAGGAAGGCCCGTATCCTTATCGAGACCGAACGAGACAATCGTTGTCTCGCGCGCTATCAGGTACTGAACAAAGGCACGCTCGAGGCGGATTCTGAGAACGCTTTTCGAGTCAAACCCGCCGACAACCTCGATATCCACTGGAGTGCGATCTGTGTACCAGGTCGTCAGGCTGCGGACCGGATTGAACGCGAGCGGCCGCGATGGCTGCGCAGGCACGGCGCCCGGCAAAAACGACAGCCCCAAAACAAGGCAGACAATGAACTTGCGCATGTCGCCAACTGATACGCGACTCTTCCTTCGGCGGGCTTAAACGGTTAATTCAAATCACAGCCGTCACCTGTTAAGGCCCGCGACGCAGCAAGGCGCGCGGTTTCTGACATTAAAATCTGCTTACTTCGGCACCCCGAAAACGCGATACGCGGTTAGCAGAGTGCAAATTTCCGTCTGGTAATTCGCCCGACATGAGAAAGGTTGACCAATACACCCTCGCTGATCATTTCCGGGCGCTCGCCGAAGGGCTGTCGTTGCGCGCCGTCAGTGAACGCGCGCCCGCGCAAAGGGCCGAATTGCAGCGCCTGGCCGAATGTTATGCGGAGCTCGCGAAGCAGCAATCGCCCGCCGATCATTTTGCGCGAGGCGTGGGCCCGCGATGACCGAAAGACGCGTGTCCTTCCGCGGCCGAACTCTCAAGGGCGGCCTTATCGTCCTGGGCGAGAAAGCACCAAAGCTCGAATGTACGGTGCGCAACTTCACGAAGGCCGGTGCGGCATTGCAGGTATCCACTACCTTCGGACTGCCGCAACACTTCGATCTGGTGGTCGATGGCATTGCCCGCCGTTGCCGCTCACAATGGCGAACCGACAACAAGATCGGCGTCATCTTCGAATCGGTATAAGGGAATCATTCGACCACTTCATCGGCGCGCAACAACATTGATGGCGGAATTGCCAGTTCAAGCGCCTTCGCGGTTTTGAGATTGATCAGAAATTCAAACTTGGTCGGCTGCTCGATTGGCAGCTCTTCGACCTTCACGCCCTTCAAGATTTTGCTCACGTATATAGCGACCCGATACAAGATCGCGTCGTGATCGACACCATACGACATGAGCGCGCCGGCAGCCAGAGTCTGCCTGGAATAGGCAGAGAGCGGTAGCCGGCTTTCCAACGCCAGCTTCGAAATCAGATCGCGATAGGTGAAGGCCCAGCCGTCGGGATTGAACATGACGGCTTGAATTCCAGCAGCCTTCATCGCGGCAAACGTCGGCTTCAATTCGTCGGGAGATTTCCACTTGAATGCCGCGCCAGTCAGACCCAAGCCGCTGGCCGCGTTATTGACGGCCGTTTCGTAGCCGGATGCGAGCGGGGAATTCGTGTTGACCAGCAAAGCAACTTTGGAAAGCCCCGGGATGACCTCCTTAAGCAAACCCAGTCGCTTCCCAATGAGATCGCTCGCGGAATTTGAAAACCCGGTGATATTCGCCTCCGGCCTGGCCAGGCTCTTGACCAGATTGGCACCCAGTGGATCGGGCACGAGGGCGAAGACAACCGGGACCGTTGACGTCGCAGCCTTCGCATAAGGCGCGCTGTTGGCGCCAATGGCCACCAGCACATCGACTTTGGATTCCACGAGCTCGGAGGCCATGCTGCGAAAGCGATCGGCGCGCTCGCTCGGAAAGCGATGCTCCAGGGTGATGGATCGACCTTCCGCAGAACCAAGATCGGCAAAGCCCTTCACAAGCGCCTTGAAGTTGGTGCCTTCCTCTTCGGCACTGCCGGCGTGCCAGAGAACGCCCACCCTTGCCGATTGCTTTCCGGTGATTTGGCCGTGAACGATGCCCGGGCCCGCCAATGCAGCGCCGCCGACCAACAAAATGAATTCGCGCCGCCTCATCGCGCCCCTCGATGCCCGCGGCAAGTATCTTACCGGTTCGGGCCGGGCCCTTGAAGGGCCAGTGACCGAACCGAGCGGTCAGGGATGCTTCTTGAGCTTGCCGGCACTTTTGTTGCCACCTTTGTTGCCCGCGCCGACCGCCTGGACACGATTGCTCGTCTTCACGCCCTGCACGCGGTTGCCCTGAATGTTCTTGTTGGTCTGAATGGTCCTGTTGGTCTGGATCGTCTTGCTCGTTTGAATCGTCTTGTTGTTCTGGATGTTGACGGTCTTGCCCGTCTTGATTCCCTGGACGTTTTTGCCGCCCTGG
>Ga0173481_10000055_pt1 | contig 16621 bp, 13 predicted proteins | sample NitcycUS073202C2_FD_136667 | JGI IMG/M metagenome (GOLD analysis project Ga0173481, IMG submission 136667) | Soil microbial communities from Arlington Agricultural Research Station in Wisconsin, USA - Nitrogen cycling UWRJ-S073-202C-2 (version... ... | reverse complement strand
CTTAACAAGCGGCGCACCCTAAGGCTTGGCCCAGAAAGGGTCAATGAAGAATGCGAATGAATGGCAAGGTTAGCCGTCATTTGCTTTCCATAAATATCGTTTTCAGCGGTCTAGCTGTGCTTTTCTTGCGCATAGCCCCTTCGTCGATACGCGGGCTGATAGAACACGGGTGGACAATGACGGCGCTTACGCCTATGTGGCTACCGCTTCACGGATCGCGCGCAGGTTTTGGCGTTCGGCGATACCTATAGTCCTCTTCCACCCTTCACTTCATGCCGCAGTTCCAAACAGAGCTTGCTGCCGCCAATGGCGCTGAGATCGGGGCGCGCTCGCCCCATACTTTCTGGGCGCTGACCCTCGGAAGCATGGGCGTCGTGTTCGGGGACATCGGGACGAGCCCCCTCTATGCCTTTCGGGTCGCCTTGGATGCCGCTGCAGAGCCAAATGGTATTGTCACGCGCGAGATCGTGCTCGGCGTGCTGTCGCTCATCCTTTGGGCGCTGATTCTCGTCGTCACCTGCAAATACGTGCTCATTCTGCTGCGCGCCGACAATAAAGGCGAAGGCGGCACACTGTCGCTCATGGCTCTCGCTCAGCATGCGCTAGGCCTGGGCCGCATCCGGTTCGGCATGTTCCTTCTCGGCATGATCGCGGCGTCGCTGTTCTACGGCGATGCGCTGATCACCCCTGCCATCTCGGTGCTGTCGGCGGTCGAAGGCTTGGAGGTCGCGGCGCCCCAGCTCCAACAATATGTGGTGCCGCTAACCGTGATCATCCTCGTCGCGTTGTTTGCTTTGCAGTCGCACGGCACGGCGCGCGTTGCGTCGTTTTTCGGACCAGTGATGACACTCTGGTTCGTGACGATCGCAGCAGCGGGGCTTGCCCATGTCGCCGACGACCCCGGCGTCTTGGCAGCGCTCAATCCGGTGCATGCCGCCCGCTTTTTGTCGAGCCACGGATATATCGGCCTAGTTACGCTTGGCGCCGTGTTTCTCGCCGTCACCGGCGCAGAGGCGCTGTACGCCGATCTCGGGCATTTTGGACGCAAACCGATTCAGACGGCGTGGCTGTTCCTCGTACTGCCCGCCCTCGTCATTAACTATTTCGGCCAGGGTGCGCTCGTGCTCGCGGACAATAGCGCCATCGCCAATCCATTCTACCGCATGGTGCCCGAATGGGCGCTCTATCCCATGATCGCTCTCGCCACCGCGGCCACGATCATCGCAAGCCAGGCAGTCATCACCGGCGCTTTCTCCCTCACCAACCAGGCTGTGCAACTCGGGTTACTGCCGCGGCTTCAAGTCAAGCGCACCTCGCCGACCCAGGCTGGCCAGATCTACATTCCCCGCATCAGGGGCCTTTTGCTGGTCGGCGTCATCATGCTGGTCTTGATGTTTCGCTCCTCGACCGGGCTCGCCTCGGCCTATGGGGTCGCCGTGAGCGGCACCATGCTGGTCGATGGGCTGATGGGCTTCATCGTGATCTGGAGGGTGTGGAACTGGTCGCTTGGGGCGGCGCTCACCCTGATGCTGCCCTTCATGGTCATCGATCTCATCTTTCTCAGCGCCAACCTGCTCAAGGTACCGCAGGGCGGCTGGGTGCCGCTCCTGATCGGCGGCTGCCTTGTCGTGGTCATGCTCACTTGGCGAAAGGGCGCGCACATCCTTGCCCAGAAGACGAGGCGTTTGGAAATGCCGGTGGAAGAGCTGATCCGCATATTGGAGAAGAACCCCCCGCCCCGCGTGCCCGGCACAGCCGTATTCCTAACTGCCGCTCCCGAGAGCACCCCGACCGCGCTGCTGCACAGCCTCAAGCATTACAAGGTGCTGCATGAGAACAATGTGATCCTGACCATCAACATCGAGAATTTTCCACGCGTCCCGCCGCAGGACCGCGTGGTCATGGAGAGCATCGGCGATCATTTCATGCGCGTTATCCTGCGTTTCGGCTTCATGGAGACGCCGAATATCCCCAAGGCGCTCGCCATCGCCCGCAAGGCCGGATGGAGCTTCGACATCATGTCGACCTCGTTTTTCTTGTCGCGACGCGCACTCCGCCCCGACGCGCGCTCGGGCATGCCGGCATGGCAGGACCGGCTCTTCATTTTCCTCGCGCAGAATGCCGATGATGCATCGAGTTATTTCCAGCTCCCGACTGATCGCGTGGTCGAAATCGGCACCCAGGTCACTGTTTAGCCGCACGCGCGTTAAGTAAGTCGCACGTTAAATGACCGGCACGCGATATGGACATTCCAGGATTGTTTCGGTCTAATTCGCGGTCGAGAGCAGGATTTTGCGCGGCCGGTTACGTTGTATGACCCTGTCCACCCGCGGCTAGTTTCTCACCACTCCCATGGCACAGGATGCCAAAGCCAGCAGGGCCATCGAAGGCTCTGAGTCAGAGGCGGCGCCGACTCGTAACTTCTTGGCGCTCATGCTCGGCTCGATCGGTGTCGTCTATGGCGACATCGGCACGAGCCCGCTTTATGCCTTTCGCGAGTCGGTACTGGCGGCGACTGGCCACAACGCAGCGGCCAGAGAAGAGGCGATTCTCGGCATCCTCTCGCTCATCATCTGGGCGCTACTCCTCATCGTCACAGTTAAATACGTGGTCATCCTGCTCCGCGCCGACAATAACGGCGAGGGCGGCACCCTGGCTTTGATGGCTCTCGCCAGTCGTGCGCTCGGAGGAAAAAGCTTCACGATCATACTGCTCGGTATGATCAGCGCCGCGCTGTTCTATGGCGATGCGATGATCACGCCCGCGCTATCGGTGCTGTCGGCTGTAGAAGGGCTTGAGGTGATAGCGCCGGCTTTCGAGCGTTTTGTCGTTCCGCTGTCCGTCCTCATCCTGTTCGCCCTGTTCGCGGTACAATCGCGGGGCACGGCAAGGATCGCCGCTTTTTTCGGCCCTATCACGCTTGTCTGGTTCGTCGTGCTCGCCATCGGCGGGACATGGCATATCGCGCAAAATTTGACCGTGCTCGCAGCCTTCAATCCGCTTCACGGTGTGAGCTTCCTCTTTAGCCACGGCTATATCGGGCTGCTCACTCTTGGCGCCGTGTTCCTCGTGGTCACTGGCGTCGAGGCGCTCTATGCCGATCTCGGCCATTTCGGCAGGGGCCCGATCAAGATGGCGTGGCTCACGGTCTGCCTGCCGGCACTTACCCTCAATTATCTCGGCCAGGGCGCGCTACTGCTTGCCACGCCGGCGGCAATTGAGAACCCGTTCTTCTTGCTCTACCCGCAATGGACGCTATTGCCCATGGTGGTCCTTGCTACTGCCGCTACCGTCATCGCGAGCCAGGCGGTGATTTCGGGCGCCTATTCGCTGACTCGGCAGGCAGTTCAACTCGGCCTCCTGCCGCGCCTCGATATCCGCCATACTTCGGAGGCACAGTTCGGGCAAATCTACATCCCGCGCGTTAACACGCTGCTCCTGATCGGCGTGGTTCTTCTCGTCGTTCAGTTCAGGTTCTCCGGCGCGCTCGCTTCGGCCTATGGCATCGCGGTGACGGGCACCATGGTGGTTACGGCGTCGCGTTCATCGTGATCTGGAAATATTGGAAATGGCCGATCTGGTGGGCGGCGGCGCTCATGGTGCCGTTCCTCCTAATCGATCTCGCCTTTCTCGGCGCCAACCTGCTCAAGGTTTTCAGCGGCGGGTGGGTGCCGCTCTTGATCGGCGCCATGGTGATGGTGGTGATGCTCACCTGGCGCAGGGGGGCGCGCATCCTTGCCACCAAGACGCGACGTCTAGAGACGCCAATCGACAGCCTGATCCAGTCGCTCGACAGGAAGCAGCCGTACAAGGTCCCGGGGACTGCCGTGTTCCTCACCGCAGATCCTTCGAGCGCGCCGACAGCCCTGCTGCACAGCCTCAAACACTACAAGGTGCTGCATGAGCAAAATGTCGTGCTCACCATCATCATCGAATCCACGCCCCGGGTGGCCGCGGCCGACCGCGTCACCCTCGAGCCGCTCGGCAAGATCTTCACGCGCATTCTGATCCGTTTCGGCTTCATGGAGACGCCGAACATCCCGAAGGCACTCGCGCTCGCCCGCAAGCGCGGCTTGAGCTTCGATATCATGTCGACCTCGTTCTTCTTGTCGCGGCGAGCGGTACGCCCGGACCCAAAGTCGGGGATGCCGGTCTGGCAAGATCGGCTGTTCATCATCCTCGCCAAAAACGCCGATGATGCGTCGAGCTACTTTCACCTTCCCACCGACCGGGTGGTCGAGATCGGTACGCAAGTCACGGTGTGAGGAGGCGGGCCTTTGTGGCTTCGACCGCGGCGGCGGCATCGGGAAACCACTCCCAGTCGGCCATATAGCGCCTGAGCCAGGTCATCTGCCGTTTGGCATAGCGCCGAGTCTCGGTCTTGGCCTTGGCCTTGGCCTCCTCGAGGCTTGCGGCGCCAGCAAGATAAGCCCTCAACTCACGCACGCCATGAGCGCGCATCGCGGGAAGGCCATCGTCAAGCGCGAGCGCGACAAGAGCGCGTACCTCATCGAGCGCGCCGGCCTCGATCATACGATCAAATCTCGAGTCGATCGCGGCATAAAGCGGCTCGCGCTCGGGCGCGATGACGAGCTTCAGCGCGGTATCGGGATCGAGCAGAGGCGGCGCGTTCGCCCCCTGCCACTCGGCGAGCGAGACGCCAGTCGCGTCAATCACTTCAAGCGCACGCACGACCCGTTGCGTGTCGCTCGGCCTGACTTTGGCGGCGATAGCAGGATCGCGCGCCGCAAGTTGAAGATGAAGCGCGCCGGCTCCGAGCGTCTCCGCTTGCGCGCGCCAATGGGCACGGGCCTCCGGCGGAATGTCGGGAACAGGCGCCAAGCCCTCAAGCAAAGCCTTGAAATAGAGGCCTGTGCCCCCGACCAGGATCGGCATCCTGCCAGCGCTTTGCGCCTCTGCGATCGCGTCCGACGCATCCTCAAGCCAGCTTCCAACCGAATACGCTTGGCTCGCAGAGATCGTGCCGTAAAGCAGGTGCGGAACCCGCCTCATCTCCTCCTGCGCAGGCTGCGCCGCGAGCACCTCGAGCTCGCGATAGACCTGCATCGAATCGGCATTGATGACGGTACCGCGCAAATCCGAAGCGAGCGCAAGGGCCGTAGCAGACTTGCCGCTCGCCGTCGGCCCGGCAATGAGAATTGAAGAGGCCGTCAGGGCCTAGCTCGTCGGCACGGCGACAAATCGGAGGCCGCCTTTGGCGTCGGACAGCAGGAACAGGACCGACTTGCGGCCGGACTTCCTCACCGCGAGCAGCCGCGCCTTGACGTCCTGCGGTTGCTTCTCCTTCTCCTGCGTCACCTCGACGATAACGTCGCCCGGCTTCACGTCCTTCTGTGCCGCCGGGCTGTCAGGCTTCACCTCGGTGATGACTACGCCTTCCACCGATTTGCCGATGCCATATTGATTGCGCAGCTCGTCGGTCAGCGGAGCTATGGACAGTCCGAGTAGATCCTCCTTCTCGACGTCGGCTTGGGGTTGGCCCTCCTCGCCCTTGACCCCATCGGCGGCTTCCTCGTCCTCGGGCAATCGGCCGACCGTGACTGTGACGTCCACCATCTGGCCCTTGCGCATGAGCTCTATTGGCACGGCCTTGCCGATGGCAGTCGCAGCAACGGCGCGTGGCAGGCTGCGCATGTTGTCGATGGGCTGCCCGTCGAATTTGAGGATCACGTCGCTTTCCTCGATGCCCGCAGCGGCGGCCGGGCTGTCAGGCGAGACCTTGGCGACCAGAGCGCCCGCCGGCTCTTTGAGTCCCATGCTCGTGGCGATCTCCTCGGTCACGTTCTGCACATGCACGCCGAGCCAGCCGCGCCGCGTCTCGCCATATTGCTTGAGCTGATCGACCACCTGCACGGCGCTGTTCGAGGGCACGGCGAATCCGATGCCGATCGAGCCGCCAGTCGGCGAGATGATCGCCGTGTTCACGCCGATCACCTGCCCGTCCATGTTGAATAGCGGGCCGCCGGAATTGCCGCGATTGATGGCGGCGTCGGTCTGCAGAAAGTCATCGTAAGGGCCGGCATTGATGTCGCGTTTGGTGGCGGAGATGATGCCGACCGTGACGCTGCCGCCGAGGCCGAACGGATTGCCGATGGCCATCACCCAGTCGCCGACCCGCATCTTGGATGAGTCCCCAAACGTCACTGCCTTGAGCGGTTTCTTCGGCTCGACCTGAAGGAGAGCCAGGTCAGTCTTAGGATCGTGGCCCAAAGTCTTCACGACTTTGAGCTTGGTGCCGTCGGTGAAATTGATGATGATCTCGTCGGCACCCTCGATCACGTGATTGTTGGTGACGATGAGGCCTGACGGGTCGATGACAAAGCCGGAACCGAGGGAGCTGACTTTGCGCGGCAGGCCCTCCTTGTCCTCGTCATCGAAGAAATCGTTGAAGAACTCCTCGAAAGGCGAGCCCTTGGGACCGGGCCCGGTGGGGCTGCTTTCAGCATTGCCTTTCAACGTCTGGGTGGTCGAGATATTGACTACCGTATCTTGAAGACCTTCGGCGACATCGGCGACCGACTCAGGCCCACGCGCGAAGCTCGGCGTGGGACCGAGCGGTATTCCGGCAAGAAGTGCAAAGCACGCCGCCGCGAAACACCAACGCCTAAGGCGAGGCATGGAGAGAAGGGCCTGAGTGCCAGCCGCCATCGATTGAAGTCTCCTTACGTCGCTCGTCGCCATCTAAACTCCCAGTGCGGCCATCTTAGCGGAAATTGCCAAGGGAAAGCACTCGCACGCAGAGCCGCGCCAAGCACTAACCGCGGATGAGCCAGATCAGGACTACGCCCGCGGCAACGGCAAGAGCCCCGGCGAGCCTGAGCGACGTCTCAGGAATATCCGCCGTTGCTTCGAGCATCTTACGCCCGAACCGCGGCGCAAGCGCCCAGAGCGAACCCTCGATGACGAGAACAAGCCCGAACGCAACAGCGAGGTCGCTCATGTCAGAGGCGCCGTCCCTATCGCGCCGGCCGCGCGGTCCTAAGGCACCTGCGGGCCGCGCGGAGGCGCTTGATCGGCCGAGACGTCGTGCTGCGGCTGAGGACCGCCGCCGGCAGCAGCACCTTGCTCTGGCTCCGGGCTTGACCCGTTGTTAGTCGGCGCAACCGGCTTCTCAGCGGGCTTGGAGGGCTCTGGCGAAGGCACGGGGCCCGTACCCTGGCCGGCCTTTCCCATGTCGTTATTGAAATATTGGAAGAACTGCGAGTCGGGGCTCAGGAGAAGCCTCGTATCATCTGACTTCAGTGAAGCCTCGTAAGCCTGCATCGACCGGTAGAACGCGAAGAAATCGGGATCCTTGTTGAAGGCATCGGCATAGATGCGGTTGCGCTCGGCATCGCCATCGCCGCGGATGCGCTCGGACTCGCCGGTGGCCTCGGCCTTGATCACCGTCACCTGACGGTCAGCGTCGGCGCGGATGCCGCGCGACGCTCCCTCGCCTTCACCCCTGATTTCCGCCGCCTGCTGTTGGCGCTCGGTTTGCATGCGTCGATAGATTGCTTGCATGTTCGCCTCCGGCAAATCGACGCGCTTGATACGAACGTCAACAACTTTGACGCCGAACGGCTCAGCCTCTTGGTTGACCTGGCTGGCGATGGTGCGCATTAGCGCCTCGCGTTTGTCGCGCACGACAGCGACGAAGCTTGCGCCGCCAAGCACGCGCCGCAGAGACGCCTCAAGCACGGCGCCCAGCCGCGAATTCGCGGTTTGCTCGTCGCGCACGGCCTGGAAGAACAAGAGCGGATTAACGATCTTGTAGCGGGCAAAAGCATCGACGACGAGGCGCTTCTGGTCCGATGCGATCACTTCCTCGGAGCCCGTGTCGATATCGAGAATGCGCTTGTCGAAATACTCGACGTTCTGGACGAACGGAATTTTGAAATAGAGGCCCGGGCCGGAATTGTCTGAACCGAGCACATTATCGGAGCGAGGCTGCTGGCCTCCGGTCTCCACTGCGGCGCCTTCCTTTGCCGGCATCAGCCCGCCGGGCGCGTTGATGACACGGATCGGATTGCCAAATTGCAGCACCAACGCCTGTTGGGTCTGCGCGACGGTAAACAGGGAAAGATAACCCACCACCGCGGCAATCCCCAGCAACACAAGAAGGAGGGTGAATGCGGCGCGGCTCATTGCTGCGGCTCCGGGCTTGGCGTGCGCTTTGAAAACTCCGGGAGCGGCAAATACGGCACGACCCCTGGCCCGGCTTTCTGGTCGATGATCACCTTGTCAGTGTCACCGAGCACGCGCTGCATGGTCTCGATGAACATGCGCTTGCGGGTGACATCGGGCGCGAGCTTGTACTGGTCATAGACTTTGAGGAAGCGATCAGCCTCGCCCTTCGACTCGGCGATCACCTGGCCACGATAGCCCTGCGCCCCCTGGAGGATGCGCTCGGCATCGCCCTTGGCTTCCTGGATCACCTTGTTGGAGTAGCCTCGTGCCTCGTTCTGGAGCCGCTCCTTATCGGCGCGCGCCGCTTGCACGTCGCGGAAGGCGTCGATCACCTGTTGCGGCGGGTCCACCTTCTGTAGTTGTACCTGCCGGACCAAAACGCCAGCGCCGTAGCTGTCCAGCGTTTGTTGCATCAGCTCCTGCACCGAAGCTTCGGTCTTGGCGCGGGCCTCGGTCAGGATCGGCTCGATGTCGCTTTGGCCGACGATCTCGCGCATGGCGCTCTCGGCCACGTCCTTCACCGTGCCTTCCGGATTTTGGATATTGAACAGATAGTCGGGAGCGCTTTTGATCTCCCAGAACACCACGAAGTCGACATCGACGATATTCTCGTCGCCGGTGAGCATTAGGCTTTCCTCGGGCACGTCGCGTACGGCGCTCGAGGCGTCGCGCCCTTCTAAGGCAGAAGAACCCCGCATGCCGATCTCGATGCGATTGACGCGGGTGACCTTCGGCAGCTCGACCTGCTCGATCGGATACGGCCAGCGGAAGTTCAGGCCGGGCGGGAGCTGGCGCACATACTTCCCAAATCTGAGCACGATGCCGAGCTCCTCGGGGTTCACGCGCACGGTGAAGCCGAAGAAACCGATCAGCGCGATCGCGACCACGGCAATCAGTGCACCCAGGGGTCCGCTCATGCGGCCGCCAGGCATGGCCTGACGGATGCGGTCCTGGCCGCGCCGCAGGATCTGCTCAAGATCAGGCTGCTGGCCGGGTCCTGTGGCACGCGGGCCCCAGGGACCGCCGCCACCGCCCTTCCAACCGCCGCCCCCGCTTTGATTGCTCCAAGGCATGATGAATCGTCGTCCTGATGTAGTGTGAAGGGTGGCGCTAAAGACCGACCGTGAGGAGTGATCAGCTAAAGAGAGAGACTAGCTGCATCAAAATGGCGGTCCTGCGACAAGGATCGGCAAGGGTTATAGGCCAGTCACCGGGGCGGTGCAATGCAGGCGCGGCCTGAGCCGCCTACCAACGACTAGGCCGCGACTGGCAATCGCTCCCATGTTTTAGAAACTCGCCGAGCATCGCCTGCCAGCGCAGACGAAGGATTTACGAGTATCTGAAACGTGAAGTCGTACTGATCGGTCGAAGACCGAGCCACCTCGATTCGCCCAGCTTCCTTCCACTGACTGAAGTCTTTGTCAAACCACGCGTTGCCTTCGACTACAGCGTGAATCTGAGTGAGATAAACGAGATCGACGTCGTTTTGGAACAGGCGAAAAATCTCCGCGCCTCCGATAATGACGACTTCATCAGTGTGTCGCCGTTGGGCCTGGGCGTCACCAATCTTGAGCGCTGAATCCCGATCGCGAGCCACTAAGACTCCGGGTGGGGAAAATCCTGGATCACGTGTGACTACGATGTTGTCCCGCTTGTCTAGCGGACGGCCAATCGCTTCAAAGGTCTTCCGGCCCATGATGATGGGTCTCTCAAGCGTTAGGCGACGAAAAAGCTTAAGATCGGTTGGTAGTGACCAAGGCATACCCGTCTCGCATCCGATTACGAAGTTCTCGGAGCGGGCTATGACGAAGGACCGGATCATTTGGGTCTTTGCCCCTCGTCTTTTTGCGCGTCTGCTGGGCATCCCGCTCGCATGCGCGATGCGATTCGCATAGGCAAACCAGATTCCTTCTGGGACATGGGCGCGTCAAGCATAGGGGGAAATGACTAACAGCTTACTCCCAAGACTCACACCGCCACCTTGGCGCTGATGGCGGGATGCGGGTCGTAGCCGACAAGCTTGAAGTCCTCATAGGCAAAATCGAACAGCGAACGCACCTCCGGATTGATCTCCATGCGCGGGAGAGCGCGCGGTGAGCGCTTCAACTGCTCGTCGGCCTGATCGCGGTGAGTGAGATAGAGATGGGCGTCGCCGAACGTGTGGACGAACTCACCAGGCTCGAAGCCCGTCACTTGCGCCATCATCTGTGTGAGCAGCGCGTAAGAGGCAATATTAAAAGGCACGCCGAGAAACACGTCGGCCGAGCGCTGATAAAGCTGACAGGAGAGCCGCCCGTCAGCCACATAGAATTGAAACAGGCAGTGGCACGGCGAGAGTGCCATCTTGTCAAGCTCTCCGACGTTCCAGGCGCTGACGATATGCCGGCGTGAATCAGGGTCACGCTTCAGGCTTTCCACGACTCTTGCGATTTGATCGATGTGGCGCCCGTCAGGCGTGGGCCAAGAGCGCCACTGGCGGCCATAAACGGGGCCAAGGTCTTCGTTCTCGTCTGCCCACTCGTCCCAGATGGTGACGCCATGCTCGCGCAAGTAACGCACATTGGTAGAGCCCTGCAGAAACCAGAGCAGCTCGTGGATGATCGATTTGACGTGAAGCTTCTTGGTTGTGACGAGAGGAAAGCCTTCGGCGAGGTCGAAGCGCATCTGATGGCCGAAGATGCTGAGCGTGCCGGTATGGGTCCGGTCGTCCTTGCGGGTGCCGGTATTGCGGATACGGGCGAGGAGGTCGAGATATTGATGCAAGGGTCAGGTTTTCTCCTATGATTTTGCCTTAATGGGCACTTGAGTGTTTGCTCAATGGTATAAACATCAAAAGGTGCTTTCGATGCGTTTCATGCCTCTGATTCTCGCCATGAGTTTCGGCCTTGCCGCCCCCGCGCTAGCCGGCGCCCGACTCACCATCGAGGATGTCCGTAATATGGCCTTCGCCAAAGGCATCGTTAAGATCGAAGAAGTCGAACTCCACAACGGCATCTGGAAGGTCGAAGGGGAGGATGCCGGCGGCTATGAGATCAAGATGAAGGTCGATGCCTTTAGCGGGGAGATCATCAAGCTCAAGCGGGACGACTAGACCCTATTTTCTCGCGCCCACCATAGCATTGCGGACAGTTCGCGGCTGGGGGTTATTGACCCGTCAATCTTTTTTTCGCCGCCATAGAAGCCTATATTCAGTGCTGTCGGCGCGAGTCGACTATGGCGATAAACAGCCTTCGTAATAAGCCATTCGGACCCGGGGGCGGTACCCGGCGCCTCCACCAAAGTGATCAGATATCAAGGGCGTCCTGATTACTAATGAGCGATCACTCTGGCGGGGGCGAAATAGGATCGACGAGGGTGTAAAGGGAGCGCTTTCGCTCGGTATGGTTCCACCGTTATCGGGCCGACCAAATAGTTGCCAACGACAACTATGCGGAGGCTGCTCTCGCTGCGTAAGCGGCGCGATAGCCTGAAAATCAAGTCCCAGCCTCTTCGCAGGGGTTAGGCGCGGTTTCGGAGGGCACCGGGCAACAGAAGCCCTCCACTTTATGACGGGGGAACTGCCTAGCGTCGCAGAGAGGGTAGGCGGCGGTATCCATGGCAGAAGACGAGATCAGATACGACCTTCTCACGCAGGATGCACTGCGGGGTGTGGTGCGTCAGGTTCTGGCGCGCGTGCAGCGCGAAGGGCTTCCCGGCGAGCACCATCTCTACATCGCCTTCGATACCGGAGCCGAAGGCGTCTCGGTGTCGAAGCGCCTCAAGGAGCAATATCCAGAGGAGATGACCATCGTCCTGCAGTACCAGTTTTGGGATTTGCAGGTGTCCAACGATCGCTTCGAGGTTAAGCTTTCCTTCTCCAACGTGCCCGAGCGGCTGGTCGTGCCATTCAACGCCGTCAAGGCATTCTACGACCCATCAGCCCAGTTCGGACTTCAGTTCGGCAAGCCCGGCGCTGCCAACGACTCGGCCCGCCAGCACATGGCTGCCGCCCTTCCGGACCTCGTCGGAGAGCCCGAGGAGGCGCGCAGAGCGCTCGAGCCGCTGCACGACGAGGGGAGCGAGCCGCAAGAAGTCGTCATGTCGCGGCCTCCGGCCGAGGTCGTGCATCTCGACCTGTTCCGCAAGAAATAGTTCTTTCCTCAATCTGCACAAAGTTTCAGCACGATCTCTCAGCCGCGTCATTGGCGTGCAGTGCTAATTCCGTCTAATGATATTCAATCGCATTGGAGCGCGGGGGCTGGGGGGAGCTTGCATGCACGAGGCGTTTGGCGCGCAGCCCGTCGTGGGTGCGGAACCGGCCGCGCTTGCGCCGGTCGAGGATTATCTTACCGAGTTGCACGACCGAGTATCGGCACTCACCGGCGGTAAGCCGGCCGACTACATCCCGGAGCTCGGCAAGGTCGATCCTTCGCTGTTCGGAATCGCCATCGCCACGACCGATGGAGAGGTCTACGGCGTCGGCGACACCCAGCACCCCTTCACCATCCAATCCGTGTCGAAGCCGTTCATGTATGGCTATGCGCTCAACCGCTATGGCCGCGAAGCGGTGCTCAAGCATGTCGGCGTCGAGCCCACCGGAGAGGCATTCAACTCGATCGTGCTCGACGAGGTCGCCAATCGCCCGTTCAACCCCATGGTCAACGCCGGCGCCATCACCGTGGCCGAATTGATGGACGGAGCATCACAGGAACAGCGTACCGCCAACATGCTCGCGCTGTTCGGCGATCTCGCCGGGCGACCGCTCGGTATCGACGAGGCGGTGTTTCGCTCCGAGGAGGCTACAGGCCACCGCAATCGCGCCATCGCCTACATGATGCTCAACACGGGCATGATCAAACGCGATCCAAACGACGTGCTCGACCTCTATTTCCGCCAATGCTCGGTCAACGTCACCACCCGCGATCTCGCCATCATGGCGGCGACGCTCGCCAATGATGGCACCAATCCAATCACCGGAAAGAGAGTGTTCCAGGCGGAATATGTGCGCGACGTGCTGTCGGTGATGAATTCCTGCGGCATGTACGATTATGCTGGCGAATGGGCGTACGAGGTCGGCATGCCGGCCAAGAGCGGGGTCTCGGGCTGCATCATTGCAGTCATTCCCGGCCAGATTGGGATCGGCGTATTCGCACCCCCCATTGACTCGCATGGCAATAGCCTTCGCGGCATCCGCGTCTGCCAGGAGATCTCGAAGGAGTTCGAGCTGCACGCCTTCAACAATCGCACCAATGTCCGGAGCGTAATCAGGCGCGAATATCGCGGCGACCTCGTGCATTCAAATCGCCTGCGCACGCCCGATGAGCGCGAGGTCCTGGCGCGCCAGGGAGACAAAGTGGCTGTGCTCGAAGCACAGGGCGCCCTGTTCTTCGGCTCGACCGAGCAATTGTTGAGGCGCATCGCGCAGCTCGCCGCCGAAACCCGCTATGTGGTCGTCGACTTTAAACGCGTGCATCTCGCCGATGCCTCGGCGCACAAGTTGATTGCACGCGCAGCGCGCTCAATTGCCGATAGCGGAGCGGAGCTTGTCTTCGCGTCTATCGCCGACGACGGTCCGCTTGGCACGCTCGCCCGCGAGCTTGGTGCTCAGGAGGAGAGGCGCGCGGTGTGCATCTTCAGCGACACCGACGCCGCGCTCGAATGGTGCGAGGACCGGTTGTTGGCAGGTTCGTCGAAGGGATCCGGGACGAAATTTGCGCTCTCCGAGCTCGACCTGCTCAAAGGGCTGAGCGCCGAGGACTATCGGCTGATCGAACCCATCGTCAGGCCCTTGGTCTTCGAGAAGGGCGAGGTCATCATCCGCGAGGGAGCGGAAGCCAAGCTGTTCTTCGTGGTGGCGCGCGGCACAGTCAGCGTGCAGATCAGAGTCCAAGGACAAAATGGCCGCAAGAAGCGGGTTGCATCGATCGGCCCGGGCTTGAGCTTTGGGGAAATGGCGTTGCTAGACGGCGGCAAACGCTCGGCCGACATCGTAGCCGACGAGAAGGTGATTTGCTACGGACTCGCCGTAGATCAGCTCGTGGAACTCGCGGCTGAGCATCCCAACATTATGATCACCATCCTCCGCAATCTGACACGCGATTTCTCGGAGCGCCTGCGGCATGCCAACGAGGCGATCAGCGCGCTTGAATAGGCTCTAGACCTCCGCCGGCGCTTTTTGTTGCGGTTTGGTGCGCGGCTCCTTCGAGGTCTCGAGCGGCACGTTCATCTCGACATAGAGCCCGGTCGGCCTGAACTCGACCTTGGTATCGCCGCCGAGGTTGTGACGGATGCCCTTGTCGATGAGCTGCATGCCGAAGCCGCCGCCATTGGAGCTGCGCCGCGCCGGCACGTGAATGAGGGTGCCTCTCTCCTCCCAGGTCAGCAGCAGGCGATTGCCGCGCGATGTTTTCCAGCTGATGCCGAGCTGCCCGTTATTGTGCGAAAGCGCGCCGTATTTCACCGCGTTGGTGGCAAGCTCGTGCAGCGTCATCGCAAGGATCGAGGTGCACTGCGGCGGCAGCAGTACGTCGGAGCCCTTGATCATGATCTTGGGACCGCCCTCGCGGCGATAGGGATCGAGCTCGCGCTCGACCATGGCCTTGAGGCTCGCGCCCGACCATTGCGATTCGAGCAGGAGGTCATGGGCGCGATGCAGCGCTTGCAGGCGCTCGGCGAGCGTCTGCGCCATGGCTTGGGCCGGCCGCGAGGTCGCCTGGCGGAGGCTTGCCTGCACCAGGGACTGCACGATGGCGAGCGCGTTCTTGACGCGATGATTGAGCTCGCCGACCAGCATGCTCTGGCGCTGCGCAGTGCGCCTCCGCTCGGTGACGTCACGGAAGATGAGAACGGCGCCGGCGAGCGAGCCGTCGAAGCCGACGATGGGTGCACCGCTATGCTCGACCGGAACCTCCCTCTCATCGCGAGTGACGAGGAGCGCGCCCGCTTCGAGCCGGGTCACGGCGCGTTCGCGCAGTGCTTTCAGCGCGGGGTCGTCAACCGGCTTGCGCGAATTCTCATTGATGACGCGGAACACCTCCCAGATCGGCCGACCGCGCGCTTCAGGACCCGACCATCCGGTCATCTGCTCGGCGATCTTGTTCAGAAGCAGCACGCTGCCGTTGGGATCGGTGGCGATCACGCCGTCGCCAATCGAGGCAAGCGTCGTGCTCAACCACTCGCGCTGGCCGCGCAGCTCCATGAGGGCCGCGTTGCGGTCGCGGTCGGCGCGCCGCACGGCGCCGATCGTGGTCCAAGCGAACACGGCAAGCACGAGGATGCTGGCCACAGCGAAGATCGCAAGAGTGGCCGCGCTGTCATAGAAGGTGTGCACTTCGGCCTGATGGGCGAACCAGCCGATGACGAGCGGCAGCACGAGGATTCCGGGAAGCAGCCTGCGCAGCATCTCGCCGGCCGGAGACTGCTCAACGATGGCGGCGGCAATGCCATATTCCGGAGAGGCGGCAAGAAGCCCAAGCGCAAGCAGAGAACTGCCGATGGCGCCGTACAGCGACATCGAGGTGAAGGGGAACGGATAATAGTAGGTGGCGACGCCGTAGGCGTAGCCCGCCAGCACGATCAGAACCTGGGCCAGGATGATGAGCGCGAGGATCTGGCTGAATGCCGAGGAGATGCTCCCCTGCTTCGCGTAAAGCAGTGCCAGCCCGAACAGGATCAGCGAGCCGGTGATGCCAGGCGACATATGCAAAGGTTGTCCGCCGGACGACGCATCGGCCAAGAGAATGTCGGCACGAACCAGAGCCTGATCGATGCCGAGGTTGAAGCCGAGCAGATCTTGGGTCATCACGGCGAGCCCCAAGACGACGAGGGCAAAGCCGATGATCCTCGCGAGCGGACGAAGCGCCCTGAACGTGAAGCAGAACAGGCCGATGCCGGCGGCGAGAACGCCGAGTGCCGCATGCGGCGTCATGCTGGCAAGACCGGGCAAGGCTTGGGAGAGCTCCGGATCGGGGATTTGCCAGCCGAGGAGCACAACACCGCCCATGGCGCAGACGATGAGGGCAGCCGTGCGCGCCACGAGCAGAGAGATATGCTCGGCGCGCGGCGCTGGCAGCGCCAATTTTGCCGGAACCTCAGCCACTAGCCTTCCTCACCCAACTTCGCGGACCAAACACCCCGAGAACCTTGGGCGCTCCTCGGCAGAAGGCCGCAACGCATTGCAGAAAGCGCGTTGTGCCACCCCTTTTCGGCAATGTTATACCCCCATCGACACCGTAGGTCATTCGGTCACAGGCAAAGCACAGTAGAATCCCCCCGTCGCTGAGCGCCATCCACAGGAGAACCGAGCATGCCTCAAAAGCGAGGTCCCTTGAGCGAGTCCAAAGCTCCGACACGTAGCGAATCCGATTCGCTCGGAACGATCGACGTGGAGCACCACCGCTATTGGGGCGCCCAGACCGAGCGCTCGCGCCGGAACTTCAGAATCGGCGAGGAG
>Ga0173481_10000051_pt1 | contig 16942 bp, 17 predicted proteins | sample NitcycUS073202C2_FD_136667 | JGI IMG/M metagenome (GOLD analysis project Ga0173481, IMG submission 136667) | Soil microbial communities from Arlington Agricultural Research Station in Wisconsin, USA - Nitrogen cycling UWRJ-S073-202C-2 (version... ... | reverse complement strand
AAGACAAAGTTACAGTATAAGATTCTTTGATTCAAAAGGTAATTTGTCAATGCGTGCCAATTTCACCAAAATGTATGATGATAGTGGGAATTTGGTAAAGGAAAAGATTGCCAAGTTCGATGACATGCTATAACATTGCAAAGAATTACTTTCACTAAGAAGCTAGCAGACTAAATATCGATGATATTATTATTTTACACGTTTGTTATCATTAGTATTCTTTATGCTTACCAAACTAGATAATGTTTCTATATGTGGAAGAGGTGTCTGCTTTGATAGCATATCATGTGATAAAAGTTTTCACGATGACAACATCATTTACAGTTTTCTCTATATCCAAACCTTGTAAGGTAGAAAAAATAAACAACAAGCGTATGTGAAAAAAGAAAGTGGCTAAAACAACAATAATGAATATTGCAATGATTATCAAGATTAAAATCCCAATTGTATTCACGCTAACAATATTATAGTTACTTCATAATAAGGCTTTAAACAGCAGCTGCGGTATAACTAATTGAAATGAAGTTCTCAAGATATAGAAGCTAAAAATTATCATTACCTTTAAACTACTGCGATATGGCTTAAATGTAGGCTTTAGAATCTGTGAAGGTTTCTCCTTGTATTTTACTTGTTTCTTTAAAATCCAATGTGCCTTAGTTTGAATAATATTTTCTATTTCATAAAGAGGTTTATCAAAAGGGGTTCTTTGTTTTTTCTACAATAATTTCAGAAGTCTTTACACGTTTGCTCTTAACAAGCAAGTAATCAATAGTTTTTGTTCCATAGTATAACTTCATCCTCCTTTGTATTGTCATAAATTATTCTTGGCCAAATCTATGATTCAAAGAGCTAATCCGCCAATTTTTTCAGTAGGAAAGTTGTTCTCAGCTAGAATATCATAAATTGCAATCATCATTTTCTTTTCTGAGCTTGTCTTTGTTTTCCATCCAAGGATTCCAGTTTCTTCTTTTATTTTCTCAGACACGGATTTTGTAATGTTTTTCGAGGCCTCTTTATCGTTCTTCAATAAAAATATTTCACCATATACTGTGAACTCAAACTTTGTAGAAATTAACCTATAGTCTTTAACTTTAAGTACAAATTTTTTCGTTCTTTGTCTTCATTTAATGCCTCTCTGTATATCTCCTCGGATTTAGATTGATTAAAATAATCAGCATTTCGTTTCTGCGAATAGGAAATAGCTGTTTATAAGATACTTGATTTTTTACTCCAGCTTGTTTGCAGAATCTCATTTTTCTCTTCAATCATCTCTTTTACTTCTCTCTCCAATCTAATTTCATAGTAGTCCTCCTTTTTTGATTTCTCAATATCTTTTACTTCTACTCCTCCTCCTTCTTTAGAACCTGCCAAAACCGCACTAGAGTCTATGTTATGAATATATTCAAGTACTCCTGACATATTTGATAAATAAATAGCATGAGTCAGGGCTTTATCAGACATTTCTGACCCATCGTGTGGTACCAATATTGTGTTATATTGAGGATTAGTATGAGATGAAGCCTGAGGCTAGGAAGATACACTTGAAGTTGTTAGTTGATGTTCTGATATCGATTCCTCTTTTAGGGATTCTATTATCTTTGCATTTACATCATCAATGTTCAAATTTTCTTTTAAATAACCAGTAAAATCATTTGGAGTAATTATACCAAGAGGTTTGTTAATACCGTTATCTTTTACAACGAGTAAGTGCCTTACTTTATTTTGTAACATTACATCAGCAGCTGCTTGTACTTGTGATATAGCGCCAATAGTAACTAATGGAGAAGATATTATATCTTGTATTATTGTATTTTTGCTACTTGCATCATCAACACAAACTTTTCTTGACACTCTCATTTTCTTTGCTGCTTCTTGAGCTGAACTCGATGGTCATTATTTCGCCGATTGATTTTGTTGTCACGTGACTACTAATTCAAAGCTGGAGTTTATTACCACCTATAAAGGTTGATAGCATAGGCTGAGTGCTGTTAATTTAAGCGTTGTAATACTTACTTGCATTATAATACGTCAAGACAAACCCTCCTATACAGTTGTAAACATGTTTCAAATTACACACACTTATTTGAAATTCAAGTATTAATTGTCCTCCTGCAAGACTATTATAACAAGCTTTCTTCAGTTGCTCCTGAACTGAATCTTCGCCTGCCGGCTATCCCAAAGCCTATCATCTCTATTCCGTTAATTATAAGAGCTATTGATAACATAAAGGCCAAAAGAGGAATGCCAACACCGACAGGATGTGCTAACACTATGAGAGATATAACAATGCTTAATATTCCCACGAAAATAAGGGCGGCTCTTGACCAACCTGTGTTGCTGCTATCTACAAACCCATGCATTAACCTTGCAATACCAACAAACAATAAAGCGATTGCTCCGAATATTATCAAAAACGCTGCAGAGTGTAAAGGATATGCCATAGCTACAGAAGATAGTATTATTACTAGTACTCCTAGTCCAATATTTACAATGCTAGTTGATATTTTAGTGGATGCTGCGGATATTCCGCTTGCAATTCTTTCAATTCCAACTATGAAGAGAACTATTGAAACCAATACAATAACTGCTGCAATAGCAGATGCTGGAGATGCTAATACGGCTACTGAGAGTGCAATTGAAATTATGCCCAAAACAACTTGTAGAATTCTGAGCCATGGTGGAGATTTATCTTGTGATGCTAGCACTGATTGGTTATTCTAGAGATCTGTATAAAAGAATTCTGTCCGATTATTCAACGACTTTCTGCTATAACACATCATCGCGACTTTGAGAGTAATCGAAAACGGATGCAAAGAAATAATGAACGTGTACTCTAACATCACATTTCAATGAATAACAATGAATTTAGGATTATCAAATCTGCTACTGAAGCAGCATGAAGGTAATATCATTTCTATCATATTACCAACTATGCGAAGATTTTCCCCTATTCTACTATATGTAACAATGTCCTTTTCTAGAGATTTGTCTTCTTTTATGTGACGTGAAACTATGTTTTCCAATTCAAATTATGTCAGTTAGTCAAACTACTTGTATATTTGAAGTACCGATTTCTTGAAACTACTTGTGTAAATAACATTTCTGGCAGTGCTCCACTAAAGTGCTAAAGTGTGAGAATCATACCACAATGTCACGCAGGAAGTTGATCCTGCGCTCAACTTCGCGTATTTATGATTAAATACAAAATTAGATAGGGAATTTTTCATATCAAAATCGTCAAATGCACGCCCCCGACCTTAGCGTCTCTTTCCTCTAGCTGTCTTTGCTTCCTCTTCCATTAGATTTCTGAGCTCAGTAGACAGATCAATAGTCTCCCGTGCATTATCTTCCGTAATAGTGTTGTATCCTCTTAATACTTTATGGGAGAATTGTTCATCTATCTTGCCTAAAACTATTGATTCTCTGAGATCTATGGTGCGCATAAGTACCCTATTATATTTATTTATAGCCACGTCTAATTTCAAGATGCCATGCTGCACATTTGGTGATAGGTCCCAAAAAAATGGTGCCGATATTGCGGCCTTCAGGGCGTTATTAGATAGCTCTGCTGGAAGATACTGCTGATTAGGATGATTATTGTTATTATCATCATCATTTATATCTGGATTGGTTCCTGACGAAGATTTTTTATGCAACAAATCCCCATTTTCTTTTAGTTCTTGGTGTATATGGCCATACAAATCACTTAGAACTTTCCTATGTCTGCGTCCTTGTCTGAACCTGTCATACCAATGCAGTATTATGAAGGCAACTATCAAAGCGGCTAGCGCTAAAACACCAGCCACTGCAGCTATTATCGCAGGTTTTGCGACAGCAGCTATCTCGTCTAACCTTGCCTTAATTGCTTGTAACCTTGCGTCTATTTTTTCCTCTATTCCCCCAAACATCCTCTCTGCAACGGAGCTCAGATTAGCAGTCAAAGTACCAGGATTTCGAATAATCGAAAGCAAACCTTGGTCAGACGAAGGACCTGTAGCAATAGTTTCGTTTCTTCTCTGTCCTGAGAGAAGCTGTGCATCCGTATCTTTTGTGAGTACTGGAAGTACTACAAAGCACATTAACAACATCCAAAAGCAAATAGGAATTGATATATGAGTCCAACTGTTTCTCTTAGAATGTAACTTGGAAAAGAATTGTTTATTCGCTAAAAAATCCATATCGTGCTATGCAATAAATATTCTAACGATTTATAGTTATTGGTTATAAAGGACCTACTACAAGATACATCAAGTAATTTCTTATCATTCCAGGAGATTTAGAAGTAACTTTACAAGTTTTAGATTGTAGATGAGAAACTGCAATCAGCAGAACGTTTTAGAATATTCAAAGATACTCCATTCTGGATATTCAGTATTGAAGAGCAAAAGAAAGTCGATATTGCAAATTACGGAAATTGTTTTTAACGATATTTGCCTTCGTTAAATATTTCTTGAATAAACTTCCGAGCAATTGTCTTGTTTTACGAGGAAGACATACAGGTACAACAATATGTGCTACCATTAAATGTTGCTATTTACCTTTGGTCCTGTTAAGTTAAGGAGATTAATCATCACCTCTTAACCAGTTGTTAATTTTATTAGGTTTTGTATTACTGTTGGTTTCCTACTGTATTATACATGAAAATAAATAATATCATCCATTTATGAACAAACACTTTACGTATTTTTTTATTTTTTCAAATGGCGAATGGAGTATGCATGTTTTAGTCCTAAGGAAAAACACGTATACTTCAGGAGGTACCATGTTCCATCATCATCATCATCATCACTATAAACAGTATGCTTTCCATAAAGCTTAATTGTAGTTAATTTACAGTTAATTGAATTTAGATTCTCAACTTGTCCAGCTTCTCTATGGAATATAGATCGATAGTATGCAGTATCTAATATTCCGATCATTTTGACTTTATAATGACCTTAATATAATTATAAATACGGGCTTTACCGACTTACTGTAATTTGTCTGCGATGTTGCCTCCGGAACAAATATCTTTTAATGCCTGGAAAACTATTCTAATATTATCCGGTACTATAGTGATATTTCTCTATCTTAATACCGCGATGTCACCAGCTCTTCCTAGCATACAGAAAGATTTTAGCGTTTCTTCATCCATCGCCTCCTGGGTGATGACAGCATACATGGTTTGCGGAGCTGTCATGACTGTTATAATGGGAAGGTTATCGGATCTTCTTGGAGCCAAGAAAATGCTAATGGTAATGATGGCATGTTTTACCATTGGAACTATCTTGGCACCTTTTTCTCCCAACATATCTACTCTTCTTGCACTTAGAGTACTTCAAGGAATAGCAGTGGCTAGTACTCCAATTTCAACTAAGTTAATAAGAGATGGTGTCCCAAAAAGCAAATTCGCTATTGGCATGAGTGTATATCTTGCTGCTTATTCTGGCGGCATGGCGCTGGGAGCAGTTCTTGGACCTGTTGTAGCTGCAGGCGCAGGATGGCAGGGTAATTTCTATATGATTGCTCCTATTGCAGTAGTTTTGTCGTTTGTAAGCTGGAGGTTTGTTCGTGTCGAAGAAAGTAAAAAGATACAAGAGCATGATCACATTGACGAAGTAACCCCAAGCGATATTCCTACGAAGTCAAAAAAGCAGAATAAAAAGCAACGTATAGACTTTATTGGTATTATAATGTTGACTGTGACAATTGTCAGTTTTCTTATAGCAATAACATTTAGTGGATCAATTGCCAATAATTTGGTAGCATTTGTCGTTCCTCTCGTGATTGGAGTTATTTTCCTTGTACTTCTCTTAATTGTGGAAAAGAGAGTAAAGGCTCCACTAGTTAACTTGAGGTTGGTTTTTCATCCAGTTGTATTTATTGGAAACATAATAATGTTGATATTTGGTATACTGCAATACTTCGTTATTACAGGTATACCGCAGTTAGGAGCTGCGCCTGCACCATCTGGATTAGGGTTAGACCCGATTCACACCGGACTTCTACAGTTGGCTTTTGGTCTATCAATGATGATCTTTGGGCCAGTTTTTGGTTTGATGGTAGCAAAAAGAAAGGGACTTAATTTGAAGTTGTTGGTACCTGGTATAGTAGTTACTGTTATTTCATTTTTGTTGCTTTTGTTATTCCACTCTACATCACAAGGCATTAATGGTAGCCTCTTTATTTTTGGTATGGCTGGAGCGCTTTTACCACAAACATTGATCAATACAATCATAGGATTTACACCTAAAGAATATACTGGAATTTCCTCAGCTATTACAAACATGATGAGAATTGTAGGGGGTGCAATAGGTCCAGTATTGACAACTGTAATTCTAGCGTCTATTACGATCTCTATTAGCGTTGATAATGTTGAGAAAAGCTACCCGAGCCCGGTCACATATAATATTCTTTTTGGACTCGGGGTTGCAATGGCAATTGCATGTGTGTTCCTAGCTTTCAGAATGAAACACCTCGCTACCAGGATGAAGCCTTTAACGGCCGAGGGCATAACCTGAGAGAACAATTTTCTTTCCCTTAACACAATGCGTGCATCTGAAGATTTGCCATTTCTCCATGATGGTGCGTGTGCTGAAACGTGACTCCGAATAACTATACTCTATGTGCTAACTCTCTAATTAGTAGTACATTTATTTGGCTTTATCAAATGACAAAGCTTATTTAGACGTATACATAATAGCAATAAATTAAATTTAATAAGCTGACCTATAAGATAAAATGATGATTGCAAACTTTAGAATCTCCTCCTTGGCTTAGAATGCTTCAAATAGTTTTGGGAGGAATATGCATAACATTATCCCTGGTTATTTTAGCATACATTGGCCCTGCAATATTGACAATTATTTTGATTCTTTCAGTGATTTTGCTGGTCGTTGGAATTGAGAGGATATCTGTTGGGATAGCAATGCGATCTTCTTCTAGAGCATTCAGTTTATCTAATATTGTAATAGGTGTGTTGGTAATAGCTTTTTCTATTGTACTTATGGAATTCCCAATATTTACAACATCGGTTCTGGTTGTTCTGGGTGCAATTGCCTTGCTTTTGAGCGGTATAGCAAGGATAATACAGAGCATATCAAGCAAGGCTTCAGGTTCGACTCGAGCTTTTCTTATAGGTGTAGGAGTTCTAAGCATTGCAGTATCTATTCTAGTAATAGCACATCCCATCTCTTTTGGATTGGTTCTGTTCGCGATTATGATTTCGATTGCATTTCTAATAAGCGGAATAGAGATGATGGCATTAGGAATATCTGGACGACAACGATACACAAGAAGAAGTAGTAGTACTGTCAGGTAGTAGTAGCAACATTTGTCTTGTGGTGGGCTGAGATAGTTTTGCTGGTCTTCGGTCTATCCTTTAGTCCATCACCTACACCTTCTTTTGCTAACCTTGCTTAACCATTCTGAAGCCCATGGCTTACTTCTATACAGTTGTTTTGCAGCATGAGTAGGGATTTCACAATCACTCTTGACTCTTAAGACCAGCAATAACCGCTCTTTTACTTTCCGATCTGTTTCCTTTCTGTATATTCTGTATAGATCTTCCAACTTGGTTCTTATCATGGCCTTTTATTTTAGATCCAAGGTATAGTGGGCCTTAGATTCAAGTCAAAGAAACCAGACAATATTACAAATAGGACATCCTATGTTATAGAGAGTAGAATTGTTGCTGTCAGAAAAGCTACAGGTTTTGGTCCTGAACAATTAGCAAACTTAGTTAATGAGAGTTTAAATGTAGAAGATAAGGGAGAACAACAACAACAACAACAGATCAGTAAGACTACTGCTTACAACATTCTAGCCAGACACTCACTGGTAGATGCAGATAAAAAAGATGGTCAAAGAATACAAATCATTTGAGCGAGATAAGCCTGATGAATTAATACAGGCTGACCTGACAAGATTCAATGGATTACCAATATTAACTATGGAAGACGACCATTCTAGAAAGTTCTGGGCTGCAAGACTGGAGAATGAAACAGACGATACCATAGTAGATGGTATATTAAGCATCTACATGAACAAAAATACGATTCTCTTTTGACTAACAATGGTAGTCAATTTAGTAGAAGAAATTCTGTTATGGAAAAATATTGCAATGTATTGAAACATATCTGGACATCAATACATCATCCACAAACCATGGGTATACTTTCAAGTGGTCAGAAGAGAGGACTGAAAAGATTTCTGATACAAGATACCAGACTAGGAAGTAGGATTTACTGATCATGAAAGTATTGATAGATGCATTTCAGTTTACGTTGACTGGTACAACAATGGAAAGAAGATATCCACTATAAAATGCTATCCTGAAGAAAGATATTCCGGACAAAGAGATAGTGTGTGGTATACACGATTTGTAAAAGCACTTAAGCTATAGCACGTATTACCACTACCAGTTGCTGTGAGGGAATGACATATGTCCCTTGGCTTTGCAGATCCAAGTAAAGACTATATACACTCGTTGTGTAATGAGACTGTAATTCCTTAACTAATCTATTATAGGTGTAATTCTGTAAACTAAGTTATTCGATCCGTATTGGTTCCAGAAAACTCACTCCAGCACTCGAATTTTGCCACCATTACCACAGGACTGAGATCGTCCTAACGAATACAGATTAACACTCAAATCATCCGCTTTCAACTATATAGCGAGTACGTTTGTCTATAGAGTCACTTTCATCTAACTTTAAAAGAAAAGTCCTCATCAGGATCTGTCCTGGAATTCTAAGGATCCATTCTGGAACTTGAATTCAACGCTCCATGCCCTTAGAAGACATCATTTGCATTCTTCTTCCCGATATTCCAAGTACAATTATCTCTATCCCTAATATTAAAAGTGCTATTCCTAAGATGAGGGACACAAGAACTGCGCCATATAAAGGAGACGCCATTATCAATATGGACAATGCAATAGCTATAACTCCTGCACCGATGCTAAAACCTCTTGCCCAGCCAGGGCTTTGTTTGTTAGTGGCTCCATGTATTACATGAGCAATACCATTAAACAATAGAGCGATTGCCAATAAGGTTATCACGAACACACTTGTGCCTATAGGAAATGCCAAAGCTATTAGGGCCAAGATAATAGCTAGGACTCCAAGTCCTATACTACCCCAGCGTGATTTGTTCGTGACAAATATTCCACTTAGAATTTTCTCGACTCCAACAAATAGCAATATTATCGCAATTATGATTATAATCGATACCACTGTTATTCCTGGATGTATTAAAACTAGTATTGATAATATGATGACTATCGCACCCAAGCCAATCTGCGCGCCACGAATCCATCCCGGAGATTTTGAGACACTCAATACACTGTTATAAATTATTTATATCTATTTATGATTAATAATATATGCTTACTTGTTCTTGTTACTTAACAAATTTACTTTCTTTGTTCTTAGCTCAAGTTCGTTTGTTTAGCTTTCACAACATCTGATGCGTATACTTGTTGTTGTTGTTACAGTAACTATCATGGTCTTTTTATATATAGCTCCAGGAATTTTACTGCCTTATCCACGATAAAAAAAGCTATAGCTAGTGCAAGTATACACCAGCTATAGTAGTGGATAGATAGAACAAAATAATGAAAAATTAATAATTTCAGTAGCTGATAAGTAATAAGTTGATAGGAAATTATTATATCTATTGGGCTATTGCAGCAGTTATTATTATTGCTTATTCGTTAGGTAAGGTAAGCCTGTGTGGAGAACATATTACTTCAAGGTTGGTAAGAAGACAAAACAGGGTTATCATTCAGATGTATAGCCTACAATACCCGCAGATTAACTAGCCTTACTATAATCACATGGCTTCTACAGGCTGCCCATCCTGAGTGAGTCTATGGGAAAAATATTGTTTGAGGTATCCTACACTCAACTTATATATTGTATTTCTCCTCACTATGGAGTGAGTACGACCTTTCCTCCCATTTCCCCAAGTGGAAAGTCTACAGTATCCACTTTGACATATACATTTCCGTCAAGAATATTTTTCACCAATTCAGACATAGGCTTGCCTTGAAGCAAGTCGACAAAGTCTGCGTTTGTAATGTTACCCTGCACAGTTCCACTAGTCCCTTTACTCAGACCTTGTTGAGTAGAAGAATGTATTACAACCACATTATGAGAACGACCTCCAGTCGAATATACGAGAGTTACATCTGCAACTTTGCCCTGGCTGTTTCCTTTAATAGTATAAGACATTGTTTTACCATCAGGTAAAAGAGTGAAAGTAGCTTTTGCAGATGCATTTGCATTAGTTTTCACTACTCCAGGCAAACCTTGATTTGTCAGATCTGCAGAGAAGAGAGGTTGTCTTTGTCCTTGCTGACTTGCAGATTGATTTTGAGTTTGGCTTTGCGATTGTGCTATGACATAGTTTCCTACAGGGAAAATTAATAAGGCCGAAACAGAGAGTGCAGTCAGAAGACTAGCGTGCAAAGATGTTGCTTTGTTATTCATTAAAATAAAAAAGCGTATTAAAATATATCAACCTTTTGCTTTTTCAGGCTCAGTGCAACTGCATATTAGGAAATGCGCTTGTTAGAAGAAAAGATGTCCTAAAAGTGGTATACTTTCCAAAAGGTTCATCCGAATTTAATACTGCTGAAAAATGCTGTAGACAGGGAAACTATAATCTGGTGGTACCAAAATACTATCCAAGGTTTACTGAGCTAAAGAAGTCTCTAACAGAATATTAAAGAACAAAACGGTTCGATCTGTACATAATCAGGTACTTCTCAAGGAGTCTATGGATATATGTTACTGAGTATAGATAACAGTTTCAGCTTAAGACATTTCGTGATATTCTAGCAGGAATGTTTTACATAGATCGAATGATAAGGATAAAAAACTGCAGAAATGATGATAACTCTCGATCAAAACCTTATACATTGCAATGAATTAAGTGGATGCCTGGCCAAGGTGTTCAGTTTGTCTGCTTAACTCTTTTGAGAGGGACCAGCTTAAGACTATTCGTATACCTACAATAATAGATAGCATTGCAAGTTCCATAAATGACGGATCTAAAACCGTTTTTAGAATATCACTACCAATCTCAAAATCTAACGCAATCAACAATCCTCTGGCCAGGCGCATCCTAATATTTTCATATAATATGGCATGTCGGAGCCTACCATGTTTATCATCTGCTGCTAGCATTTCAGTTTCGCTTCTATTTTTAGATAGTAGTATTCTAAAGATTCCAACTAATGCAATAATTACTGATATCCCTATGATTATTCCTACTGCAATATGTATGCCAAATGACAGATAGTCGATATAGGGTATGAGCAGATGCTCTAGTGACGTTCCGTTAGGCTCTACCATGTCGTATTACTCTTTCCTCACGCAATCTAAACCTATGAATATTAACTTTTTATAGATATCTACACGCCCTAAGATGCTCTACTGCATGCATATATCTCATTTCTTACCATGTACCTTATTCAGCTTCCTAACTGTAGAGCTCCTAGCTAGTTTTGGGTATAATATCACTACTTTTTGTCGAATGCAATAAATGTATTGAGGACAGAAAGAAAATTAAACAGCATCAGCTTCGGCTTAATGACATAACCTGGTCTCAATAATCCCTCAGTTATGCATTTTTTAATAGTTTGTTAGTTGCTTATCGATCAAAATATTTGCAAAACACTTTTAGCTTTAGAGCGTTCTATCCTAGCTTGCAATCGTAATATCCATATATATATATATATCTTGCTAGGTTTATGTCAATTCCATGCACATTGCTGATATGATCAGGGACATTTGGAAAGCGTTGATTACACACTGGACATCTTTCGTCTTCTTGGCTCACTTTTAAAAATCACCTATGTAACAAACTAAGATAGATAGGTCGTGCAATAAGTTTTTAATTAGTATTCATTGCTTTACCAGCAAGTTATTAATAAATTAGCTATTCATTTATAGCAGTTTTATATAGAATAACAATGATATAAAGCATAAATACTATACCGTTTACTACATTCTAAGATTGATAAACAAGAACAATAACAGCAAAATTATGCCAGAACATTCAAAGATCAAAACAACGACAAGGACATTTCTTGTGATTGCTCTAGTTCTTCCTTTGATTTTAGCCATTACTGTAAGTACAATGTCAATTCAGGCAGCAAATGCACAACTTACCCCCGCACAGCAACAAGCTCTACAGAGCCTTGCAACGACAGGCTTTACTAATCAACAGACAGTAACTGTTGGCGGACAGAATTTTTCAATCCCATATAGTATTAGAGAGGGTCAAGTTGTTGCGATAGTACCAGCCCCACCCACAACAAGCATAGACGTAATCATTGCCCCGACGCAATTTGCTAAAACTTATGGAGTATTCACTATAAAGATACCTAGACATCTATTAGACTCCAAAAATCCAGATGGTACTGATAAACAATTTCGTGTAGCATTAGATGGACATGGCCTATCCTGGAAACAATTGCAAAGCGACAATACCGATAGAACATTAGGTCTTTACTTTGGGGCCAGCAATGGTTTCCTACAAATATATGGTACCCAATTGGCGCGCTAGAATGCATGGAATAATAGAGATATCCATTATTTAATTTTTTTATTCAATAATCTGACTACTACTTCTTCTGCTCTTGATTGAATGTTGATTTAAACTTGAATGCTTGCGGATTTTCGACACCCTTTGTATCAGATGAGGTATGATCATTGCACTTACTAGCTATGACTGAAAAACATTGGACTACAAGTATCAAGGGGGTTGATCTCACTCTTGCTAAAAAATAATAAATGAAAGTTTCGCCTAATTACGATTTGAAAAACACAAATTTTTTGCTATAATATGAGCAATTAATTCAAATGCATAAGCTTACTAAAATCATCAACTATAATGGATTTGGTTTTTAATATCATCAAAAATTACTGGTTTATATTCCAGATTCTAATCAATAGCAGTGGAATGTCTAATACTAGAAAAGAACAACCACAACGAAAAGATGAAGATATAATAACACCGACTACATTCACCAGTACAAAAACCACTGCATCATTTTCTTCATAAGTACACCAGCAGCAAGAAGAACAACGACAATCAATCAGTAAAGCATTAGATGAGACTAGAAATAATATTAGAAGAGCAACAGATGAAGCAAGAAAAGATATCCCATTCAAACAACTATAGAAATAGCATATTACTACATCGAGTCACTTCAAACATAGATGCATTCAATATATATATTTCATAGTGACTGACCCGCTGTCAATTACTATTTTACTTTTTTGTAATAGTTTCTTGTCGTATACCCACAATATTAGTAGGATATCTAATATAGTTATACGCACAGTGGGACTCTGATTGACAAGATGAAAATCTTCTAACAAGTATTATCTTGTATTATTGGTTTGGCTTGAAGCTAGCTCAGCGAATTAGAAAACCCATATATACTGTTCTAACATAGGCAATCTAATGCAAAAACAAATAATCCTTATAATAACAGCAGTAACTTTATTGACAGCAGTGGCTACAACAGCGCTCTATACTCTTAAAGAAGCAAATGCACAAACCAACATGACCGGTACTGGCGGTAATACCACTGGCGGTAATACTACTGGCGGTAATACCACAGGGATAAAGGTGACTAAGGTGACGAACCCAGCTACTGGAGTTACTATCGGTAAGATAGAAAAAATTAATAATACTAGTTCTGGTGGCGGCAATATGACTAACTCAACTCAGTAAGTGTATCTTAAAACCGTGATGGTCGTGCCGATTGGATACTAAAGCAATAAACTCAACACATTCCATTTTTTCTAACGCTACTACTATACTACTCGTTGTTATATACTGCTAAATGGCCTTTTGATACTAAAACTATTTTATGAAATGAATGATTTAACGTTAAATTGGAAGAGGATATCGAAAGGATTACCAAGAGCAAAGAATTCGTCTAATGATAGGGCCACTACCGTAGAGGAAATACGTAAGCCCGTTCAATATCCAGACAGAAGAATAAAACCTGTAGTCTATGCTATGGGATGTTAGCCCGATCAACCTAGAACCAGCCTAGACATAGTCATAGCTCCAACACAATTTGCTAAAATTAATGGAATATTGACCGTACAGATACCCAGAGATCTACTGGATTCAAAAAACCAGATAATACTGGTAAACCATTTGCTGTAAAGATAGACGGACAGGGCATCGCCTCAAAAGAACTTCAAAATACCAATACGTATAGAACAATAGGTCTTTACTTTGGTGCCCAAAATGGCTTTGTCGAAATATTTGGTTCCCAAATAGCCCGTTAGAATGGATATTCAGACATCCATTATTATTTTTTTTATTTTAATCAATCAATCCTTTTTTATAGATTACAAATATTGTCCGTATCTCTTATGCTCTTGAATTTTTCTCCGAATGTTAGTTATTATCTTATGTTCTAAAGTTGTATGGCAATAGGCTACATAACTGCCAGTACAAGGACATGTGTCTTCTTTTGATTATTGCATAGAGTGTGTATCTTTACATAAAAATTAGACAAATACTTTGAGGTCTACCAATTTTTTATAAGAATGAATTCTGAACATCTTTCTTTTTAAAGTGAGTTCCATTAAATATTAATACTATGACACTTATAGTTTTGTAGCACTATGGAAAACAGTCTGATTTTCCAAGATGTACAAAAGGAAGAACCAAAACAACAAAAAGAAGAATTAACTTTGGAAGATATTTCGCCTAAGTGGGCGGCACGGCTTAACAAAAATAAATTGCCAACTTTTATGTCATTGACATGGTTCAAATGGTATTCTGAACTTAAGTATGGTTCAAAGTGTGTTGTAGGTGAAGCTCATGGCTCATACTTTGACGATTGTAATATGTGTGATGATATTAGTCGGAAATTTATGTACTACTTTGGTACACGCTCAAATAAAAAATTAGAACAAGGTAAGCATAGATTTGTCAAACATTGGAATGAAAAACATATTATGTAACAATAGACATTATATAAGAATAGAATTTATTTTACCAAGGTATATTTCATATAAAGTTCAGGAAGTATTTCATTTAAAGCGCAGTTATAATTGATTAGGGTCGTTTATGTATTGTATCATGTAAAAAATTGTTCTCCTAACACTATATCTTAAATACCAGTTGAACAGTCGTCCACTTGAAGAATGGCGAGATTGTCTTATAAGAGAATCTCTTCTACGACTTGGAATGATGAGGCAGCTTGATGTGATAACGAGAGCTATTACTGCATAGCAGCGGAGCATTTTTGATTTTCTAAACAAAATAAAAATGCTTTAATTCTACTTGACCACATGTGGTAAGTTTGCGACTTGCTAATAGTCATATCTCATCCAGACAGAATCTTTCTTAAATAAGTGCACACTTCACCATAAAATATTTTAGCAATAATGGAGTGAGTTAACAGCATTATGATCACAGCATTAAGATCCATCTAGATCCTTAGTGTAAAGTATCGCTGGCTGTTATAAACTAGATTCTACCTTGATGGCGATAGTGATTCTATAGAAGCACTAGCAATACAACTTATCCATTTTTCGAATTCTAATTAACCACCAAGACTTTACAGAAAAAGATCAATCTAATTGCCTCTATCTGTAAACGACTTGTTACCTTTCTGAATTAAATCCAGAATTATTTTGGAATGATTTGTCAAAGGCTGTATTGGATTTTAAATAAGTAGATATCCAAAGCGATAACCATTAGTTTACAGCATTAGGCAATCATAGTATTTACAATGCTGTTAAGCAAAGATACAATACAACTAAGGGATGCTGATATGCCCTATAAGAGAGAACTTTTCTTCAAAGAGATGTAAAGTTTATGTTGACATGAAAACAATTTTAGCTTCATATCGAAATATGAGAGTTTTAGCGACTTAAAGATTTTAAAAAATTCTTTAAAGATGCAGCCGTTATCTGTTTATTTTCTACCTTATCCTTTTGGAACTACAAAAACCGTATTGTCTGATTTACTGTCCAGTCAATATTGCTCTTCCATTTTTCTGCATAAACATTTTTTCTATATCTTTAATTTCAAGTATACTACGATAAGCCATGGCTTGCTTTTTGGCGTAAAAATATTTCCTGAATTACTTACTGCAGCAGCTGATGACGTTGCGCATAACAACGTCTATAATTTCTAGTTAAATTAACGCGACCAAGCATTTCATCTTATTCAAGCTAGCCTGTAAACTATAAAACCAAACATGAAAAATTGGGAACTATATTTTATGCCTTGGCCTGTGCAGGTTGGACTACCTCTACAACACCAATCTCTAACGCCGGAATAAGCCCATCAAATATAGTCCATGCTTCCTTAATTTTATCATTTTCAAAATGAAGAAAGTCAGTTCCTTTAGTTTCGAAAGCTTTCTGAGTGGCCGGAAGGCCAATAAATTCCTTTACATGAGTGGCTTTCATGGTCCACCTTATTGCAACTTTGTTTTGTTCGGCAAGCTCATCTAATACTGTGAACTGCATATCGGGAAATGCGCTTAGATCTTCGGATATCCACTGTTTGAATTCCTCGACGCCTCTAATCTCTTCTGCTCCATGCCAAATTATATCAGGTGTAACGAATTTATTTAAATCGTCTAATTTACCTTCGTTAAATATTTCTTGAACAAACCTCCGAGCAATTGTCTTCTTTTGCGAGTAAGACATACGAGTAGAACAATATGCGTTACCATTAAATGTTGCTATTCACTTATTCAAATCATATCTTAACAAGCTTGGGTCAATGATTGAGGAACGCTATTAATAAAATATAGTACAAGGTTTAACGGCCATTTTACGTTATTCGCAGTTGTACTTGCTATAACCTATCCCGACAACAAACCACCTAACTAATAGTACATTCTACAATCAGTGTCACAGTGAATATGTTAGTTTATACCTTTTCTAAAACATAACTGGAGTTT
>Ga0173481_10000050_pt1 | contig 17092 bp, 17 predicted proteins | sample NitcycUS073202C2_FD_136667 | JGI IMG/M metagenome (GOLD analysis project Ga0173481, IMG submission 136667) | Soil microbial communities from Arlington Agricultural Research Station in Wisconsin, USA - Nitrogen cycling UWRJ-S073-202C-2 (version... ... | reverse complement strand
TCCTGATTACTGATTTTTTCATCAGTTATCAAAACTTGATCAAACACAGGCGATGCAGCAAAAGCCTTATGAAAAAGCGAATTGGAGGTTAATGGTAATAATAATATAAATATAAGATTAATCGAAGTAAATGTCAATAAGTGATTTTGTGACTTCAAATTCTTATCATGTAATCTTATATACCAAATCATATCAGATATAGTTAAGGTTTTTGTTCTGGTAACGTTTCTCCCGAAAAAGTCATTGAGTTTGTATATCAATTACACGAGATCTCCAAGTCAGAATTAATTCCACTTGAGCGTGTATCAAGTTATATCAAACAAAAATTAGAAGAGAAGCAAAAAATAGAAGATGAGATAAAACAAGCTGATGCTACGCTGCAGAGCAAGAATGTGAGTAGCGAAGCTATCAACGAACACATTCAGTTAAGTCACGATTGGGTTCTCAACTGCTCCATCAATGACATCATATCTACCAGATTCCAACGCTCTATAACTTTTGCATCACGAAAAGAAAATACTGTCATACCATTGACTCTGAATTGTTTATTGGTTGGCTGAAGATCCATAAATTCACCTTTGTGTGTGCCAGATAGGTTATATCTGCATACAACCTTATTTCCTTCGATAATGATATCTTCAAACGTAATTCTTATATCAGGAAATGCTTTCCACAGGAGATAAATGAACTGTTTAAAGCCTTCCTTGTTTGTTGGAAGATTTGGAGAGAAACCATGTATAGTCAGAGTCATCATAAAAATCAAAGTAAGATGATTCTCTATTTTGTGGGTTGTTAAATGTTTCTGCCAATCGTTGGACAACTTCTCTTAGGGCCTTAACGGATGACATTCTCGTGTTATGTATGGCTTTTTTAATAAGTTTTTTCCCTCACTTTCTGATTTCCTATAGTTTCTGAATTTCGTTCAAGGTTCTGTCTTCGTAAATCACTCATTTATCTTTCATATGATAATCAGAAATAATCAAATTATAAGAATCAAAGTTACTGTAAAGCTCTTTTAACGCTACCAAAGTCTCTCTATTATTCTATCGTATTGTACCCAGTGGACTCTTTGAATCATTCGTATATCCATATATTGAAAAGCAGACTCTTTCCGCAATTGGAGACTATAGTCTCTGGAATAGCTTGTATCATTATTTAGGGAATTGTTGTCGTCTAATCGATTATGAGTTGAAGATGAGAGAAGAATATGGAACTGTTCCATACGAAAGAGAGAGATATTTGTTTGGAACAAAATTTCTGATAAGGAGGAAGATAAGCACAAACTCCTACATTTTCTGAAGCATAAATTCAACCTAAAAGACACAGGATTCAGCAATATAAAAAACAACAAGAATGGTAATACTATACTGTCAGGACTTCTGTTTATTCTGCTCCAATTATACTAAGACTAGATGAAAAGAGACATAAAGTAATAATATCTTCTACTGATCTGAATAATCAATATAGCGAATACGAGTATGACATAGAACAAATGGGTTCAGATATTGTAGTTGTGCAACCAATGATTTATGAAGAAATGAAGTCAGGCGACATAGTTGATAAATCTAAAAAGGACATCGAACAGCTAATCTATGACTTCATTTGTAGTTTAGGAGTAGCAGTGGTAGATTCTGAGAGAAGCAAAGGATACTTGTACTATAGAGAAATCTTATCTCAAGACAAAAAATTTATAAAAGTAGTACAAGAAATATCTGATAATATACAAAGTTTTTGAAAGAGGCTATAGCATGCTTACGGATACTAAATAGTCTCTCTAGCATCATTAAAGTGAATATATTATCTTGAGTCAACTGGCCTCCTGTACTAGTATTTTTGGTGTTTAATGCATTCACAATATTATCATTGCTCGAGATTTGCATTCAGATGAATTTGTTGACACTTTGTTATTTTGTTCTGTGAATCATTTCAGATAGATCAATGTTGAAGAAAGTTTTTAGTATTCCTATATACGTTTGTACAGGAGGAGGAATTTCATCTTCGCAAGTCACCCCCATATTCCAAGCATTTATCCAAATTATCATACTCTGGAGCATATTTACAAATCTAAGATATTGTCTTGGGACGACTTCTAGTTCATGAAGGTACTTTTCAACCAGTAACCATGAAGCAGTAAAGTCTATACATGGATTTCCATAAATTGCTTTAATTTGCTGTTTTATATTCCTGGCATATTTAAATGGCTTTTCGCAGACAAAGAAAGGAAATTCAGTCTTTGTGGGCAACATTAGATCAGGCGGGGACCAAATTGTTATTATCCTAGCACTATTTTCTAATTCGTTTTCAAATCTGTTAATCATTTGATCAATAATATCTGGATCTGTGAACCAAAACAATAAAACAGTCGCATCAGAAATATCAATTGTTCTAATATCACCCTTAATTATTTCAATACTGTTATTTATCTTTGGAATTCTTTTGTGGGCTTTCATCGACATTGCCTTTCTTATCTCAACTCCAACAGCTCTTTTTACTTTGAACTCTTTCGCAGCAATTGTAACAGTATTGTTATTTCCATATCCAAGCTCATAAAAAATATCTGTTTTACGGACGTTAGCAATTTTAAGTATTTTTCTAGCTACGTTATCTGGAATTGAAATATCCTCTCCTTTCACTACAGATTGAGGTAATGAAGATATAAAATCTTGAATTTTCAACGGCAATTTGTTTGCTCTTAGAATTATAAAAATCATTATATGCTAGATATTGAGATAGTGTAACAAATCCTTACGCATGTTCGTTATTTGCCATAACAACAATTACTAGAGTGGTCATGGAACATAAGATTTAAAGTATAGTATCAGAAGGTTAAAACACAACTAAATTGATACTAACTTTTACTGTTCTGTTGACTCATCGAGTCCTTTAAATGGACGTTAGCGCTTCAATCTAACACACCTCTTAGACAAATCAACATTTTTGTTTATCCTGTAGCTGATTGTGCTGATGCTGCTACTGAATTTTTGGCAGTAAGTTGGTACTTCACTGCTGCTATTTCGTGACTATCAAATTTACCAGTAAAATGTCCTCTCAGATCGATAGTGTAGTTGAACGAATCTCCTGGCTTAAGTGGCATTGTGTTAGGTGCAGATTGTGTTCTCTGTATGAAGTGATTGGCTATATCAAATTCATCTGCAAATATATTTACTGATGCTATGGTTGAAGTTCCGGTATTTTTAACTACACCTTTTGCAAATAGTTCTCCTGTCGATGGGTCTATAAATACAGCATGGCTTATCATTCTGACCGTCGATGCTAACCTTGTGCTATTTGCAAAAAATTCGTTAATAGGTGCACTCTGCAGTTCAATGAATTTTATATTGGGATTGTTAGCTTGCCCCTGTTTTACTAGCAAGGTGATCAGTTGCTGAATTAAATCCTGTAGTTGAGCATTGTTTGTATTACCAGAGGAGATACGATTGACAATGTTTTGAACCGCAATAGCTATGGCTATGCTAATATTGGTTGTATTACCAGTTCCATGAGGACTAGTTTCATTCGTTGGAGAAGAAGGATTAGTGCCATTAGTTACAGGTATTGTGACATTTCCCATAGGAGTTGTACGATTAGTAATTGGTTCAGTGGTGGTAGTTTGATTGGATATTGAACTTGGTGGCACATTGCCAGTGTTATTCTCAGGCATTGTAGTTATATCATCACCTTTAGTAACAAACTCTGGCGGGTTAGCAAATTCTGAAGATGAAGTATCGTTACTATTTCCTTGATCTAGAGGTATTCCTTGTGGAATAAGTGGGCCTCCGTTCTGATCATCAGTCTGTGCTGTTGTGGATGGAGCCTCTGATGCTGATGAACCTGAACCTTCGCTAGTAGGAATACGGGGTTGAGATGATTCAGGAGTGGGATTTGCATCACCACTTTTAGTACTAGTATCATCAGTAATTCCACTATCAAGAGACCGCAATTTGTCAGAAGGTATTTTCTCAGCGTGAGCACTCATGATGACGTTATTAGTGTTACCAATGACAATGCCTGCAGATGATAACGAAAATGTTACTATTATTATAAAGAATATCACAAAGAAGAAGGAGGAGGAACTATTATCTCTATTATTACACATTCACATGTCTATCACGTGACTATTATATATATATATAATATTATATACGACCCAACAATTTAATTACTCAGTGATGCCTGTAGCAGCAATTTTTTCTTATTCATCTAGTTGAATGATTGTGACAGATGAGACACACACTCTCGATTGTCATTGATGTGTTTTTTATGTCGCCAGCGATCAGCTAGATAGTCAAGCGAGGCTCCATAAAGTACATGAACTACGTCACAAATCTAACAAAGAACATACATTCAACAGGATGAATTTAGCATTAGATCAACCATGAGAGTTGAGAAATACTGATGATAATGATGACATAATGACATAAACCACTTGCTCAAAGAATAAAATGTATGCTTGTTAAAGATCTAGACTTTAATTGAAATAATACCTAAGGCAGAAATTGAGATTTAGAGATTAATTTTTGGCAATGTAAACAGTCATAGAAACAAATACCATAAAATGCAAAAGAAGAACTATTTTGTGTCATCCGGTTCTGACGTTCAAAAATTGGGACTATATTATTGACTGCCTTGATCATATTGTAGCCCTACACAACAAGAATCGATGATACAATCCTTTGATTATCGGTAGCAAATACATCTATTAATGAGAAGGTGATTTGTACTTATTTATTAATATGGTAGAACGATGGGTCAGTTTTATCAACCTGCCATTATTACAGCAAGCTCGTGCTAGGATTACCAAAACCTTGCTCAATGGTATTGAACTTGATATGTCAACTGAAGAATGCAAAAAAATGCTAAGAAGACATGTAAACACAAAATCCAATCTAGTGACTATGTTCGTAGATATTAATCATTCAACAGAAATGAGCCTATCATTACCAGAGAACAAATTTGCTTTAATGTTACAAAGTTTTGCTCAGAAAATAAGTATTGCTTTGGCTGGTTATGGAGGATATGTATTTAAGTATGAAGGTGATGCTGTTATTGCATTATTCCCGGCAGAATATGATAATGTAAAAGCATGTAGAAATGCATTGGGCTGTTCAAAAGCTATTTTAGAAATTATAAATGAGGTTATTAATCCTGCATTTAAAACAAATCAGTTACCTGAAATTACAGTAAAAATAGGATTGGCTTATGGCTATGCTTTAGTAGTACTTTACGGAAAGAGCCTGGAGAAAGCTCACATAGACATAGTTGGTTCTAGCATAAGTCTGTCTGCTAAGATTTCGTCTATTGCAAAGGCTAATCAGATTTTGCTAGGTGAATCTATTTACAATATACTTAAAACATCACCTGCAGCATCAAGTTGTTTTAGAGAGGTTAATCTCGATCCAACAAAATGGAAATACCTTTCTCATTCTGATCCTGAAAGCCTGTATCATGTATATGAGTATATTAACTCTCTCTAATATTTTCTGGCAATTCTGCCTATTATCGCCTACTTTTTTTGTATTTTATCTCCAATTTCTATTTCCATTACAAATGATGAATAGATTATGTATGGACAACCTTAAGAGTGGCTGTTGTATTGAATGAAATAATAATTAATATGAATGGCTACTTTCTCATCGTAGGCATATCTTATTAGTAGTTCAGGCATAGTGTCAACTGTTGCGGTGCACCTGCATGATAATTTATATTACAAATAACTAAAGCAAGTTATAAAAGCAGCGGAAGGAAATTAGCTAATTGGTGATATCATTTAGTTATAGGACAAATGCAAACTATTCTTAACCTGTACAATTCAGGAATTATACCGGAGATAATAGCTCTTCAAATGGATATGAGAGAAGAAGAAGTACTTCGAATTATAGAAAAAGTGAAAAAAGAACAAGAAGAGGCTATAGAAGACAAGAATCGAAATAAGACAACTTCATCATTATCAACATCATCATTATCAGCAGCGGAAATGAAAATAGAAGATCGTAAAAAATATCTTGGCGTTCCGCTAATAAGTAAAGTACAACTGGATAAGGCTGTAAATATTGATTATGCCATAAAGCATGCACAATTAAGCATGTGGAAGGCTCTAAAAGTAAAGCCTGACTTTGACATTTCAATGGAAGAAGCTCAAAATACGCTGAATAATTATGCAGAATCCAAAGCTACTTTTGTGATCCTCCATGTTGATCTTGTGGACTCTACGAAACTGTCCATGACTCTTCCCATAGACAGACTTACAACGATTATTCAGGCTTTTGCACAGGAACTGTCCTTAATAATATCATCATATGGTGGTTATGTATTAAAATACATAGGAGATGCAATTTTGGCGTTTTTTGTTGTAGATTCTCAAAATCATTTGTTTCTCCGTTGTATTAATGCAGTGGAATGTGGATGTACTATGATCAAAGTGGTCCGTGAAGGAATTAACCCTATTCTAAACCAGAGTGACTATCCTGAATTGAGGATAAGAATTGGAATAGATGTTGGTAAAAATGCAGTAGTCAAATTTGGATGGAATACACATACATTGGATGGAAAGGTCATAGCGAAAGCTCCTCATTTTGATATTTTAGGTTATACTATTAGTATTGCGACTAAAATGACTGCCTTTGCTAAACCAGATCAAATTGTGATAGGCCAATTGGTGTATGATGTCTTGGAGGATGATCAAAAATCCACATTTAGGCTTTTACCTATAAACTCGAATATTTGGGATTATTTTAGCAATATTACAGGTGGCATTTACAATCTTTATGGTACTTTAAACGAAATGGAAGAAGCCATCTAGTAATTTTAGAAGTATAGTAGAGATTATGCATAATCACTTAAAGATACACAAAGCTGGGAAATACAGATCAAGCTTCATTATTAATCCCTTTCCTTAATCATAGCTAAAATTATTATATTCAAGTTATAGAAAGAGACAAATCCTGAAAGCTAATAAATACATTAAAAAAGGAATGATGATGATAATGATGGTTACTACTATACCATGACATCTAGGCACATAGCACCTCCTGAAATGTTATTTCATATATACATTTATAAAAAGCATCTTAAAATTATAATGAAATAGATACAATATGACAATGCCAAAGGGTTACTCGACTTCTCAAACCAGCAGAAATAGAACCTTTGAAGATTGGTGGAAGACTGTTCCTGAGGATCTAAGACAAAAGACCCGTAAGGGAGATGAAGGAAACAAACCATTGCTAAATCAAGTTAACTATGTTCTTTTACATCTCCATCTAGACGGCAAGCATGATGCAAAGCCAAGTCATAATGAATTAAAGGATTGGCTGCATAGTGGTCAGGTAGATGTCCTTAGAATGGATGGAAAAAAGTAAAAAGATAGATAGAAAGAAGGAGAGATCATAACAATAACTTCTATTCTTCCTCTTCTTCTTTATTCTTTATGTCTTCTATATACTGTGTATATACTGTTTTTATTTATTAAAATACAATAATGCTTGCATTCACAAGCAAAAATTACCTAGCATTATCAAATCAGTGAGGAGAAATACATTACGATGTATGGCAGTATTATTTCTAGCGTTATTAAATTTAAAACTCTCACTGTATATATCAGCTAAACAGTGATCAACGTAATACTCTTGGAGAAGAAGGAAATGTCATAGGGTTTAATACAAACCTTTACAATTTATTATTAAAAAGAGAAAAAGAATTGTTTAAGGATCTATTTAAAAAACTGGGATTTGATGAATTACATAAGATGCAACAGCATGCACCACAAGAGTCTCCGGAAGAAAGATTCTTTTCAAATATTGTAGGAAATGGAGATATAAAAAAATTATTGATGCGTGCTATAGTTGCAAAAGATGGAGTAAGTTACTGTTTAGTCGGACCACCTGCATCAGCTAAATCGGTATTCTTACAAGAAATGGAAAAAGGATTGGACAATGCTATATTTGTCGATGGAACAGGCACAAGTGGCAGAGGATTAGTTGATATATTAGCTTCAAAACCAAATGCAAAGTATTTACTGATTGATGAAATTGATAAAATGACAAAAAGAGATGTAGCAATACTTTACAATGTACTTGAAACTGGAAGATTACAAAGGAACATGAGAGATCAGAAATTTGACATTAAGTTCAGAGGCTTAAGAGTATTTGCAACTTCAAACAGCAGGGAAAAGATGCCAAAACCGCTACAATCAAGGATTCAACCCTTGATTATGCATGAATATTCATACGAAGAGTTTGAACAAATTTCAATTAGGTTGCTGACTCAAAGATACAAATTGCCACAAACAACTGCAATAAAGATCTCGTCGGGTGTATGGATCAAATTAAAGAGCAAAGACATTCGAAAAGTCTTAGCTATAGGTCGAATTGCCAAAAGAACTGATACTGATGATGATATTAACTGGTTAATTGATACACATGCAAAGCATATCTTCGGACAAAGTGAATTCAACTAATCAATCTAAGGCAATTTCTTGTAAAAGAAGATGTTTTCTTATTTGTTTCGTATCCTCATGATAAAACAAACCATTTGATGACTTGGTTTTGTCGATAGGAGAAAATATAACATATGAGTATTCTAAATGGGTTGTGCTTTATAATCAAGTTGCTAACTCTTAACCTGTAGACTGCTATAACTAGTCACTCTTTCTTGTGGTTTCACTAAAGCTAAACTAAATTACTAAATTCTTATCGGTTAACTTGTGCTTACTAGTTGTTAAATTATCTAGAAATCATAACGATCTGGATAGGGTTTGTCAATAGAGTAAAGTTATGTCTTAAGCAACGATAAGGATGCAAAACAAATAATAGCGAATAAGAGTAGTGATAAAACTTGAGATTAGAAAAGAGGTGTTCAAAAATAAGATTTAGACCGTGGCATTTTAATCTTTTTTACAGGATCCCTTTTAATATCCCTTCTAGGTTATCCCCTGACCAGTTTAGTTTCTTTCTAGTGCTATCATGTTTATGAGTATCCGAATCCCTTGTGCTCTTTATGTGTTTAATATCAGAACTGGCATTATCTCTTGAACTACTATCACTATTAGTATTACTAATATGACGACTAGATGATTTTTTAGTATCAGAGCTGCCCATATGTTTCGAACTGCTATCATCATTAGCACCATGATAACCAAGATACATCAGCTTACCAGATGTTGCCACTGGAGAAATTGATGCGAATGTACTATTTTGTCCAGCTGTGCCATTGCTTATTGTTACTGGTTGATGCGTTTGTTGCCGTGATTGCTGATTTATAGCGTTTACCTGTGGTGCTATAGTTGATGATGATAATGACCTGCTGCTGGGATTGTTAACTGGAACTGTTGTTGATTTTGTCGTTTGTTGTGTTGTTGATGATACTACTGATGTCGGTGGTATCGCTGTTGATAATGAAGGTGGTTTTACTGTTTTTGGAATACTGCAAATTGTCGATTCAGTGGTATTAACCACCTTGAGACTTGGATTACTAGGATCACACATTTTTGCTTTGAGTTCTGGTGATATTGTTGTGCTGCTAAGTGAACTACCCGCTGGTGGTGATGATGATTGTTGTGCATATATAATACTTGCTGAGAAAACCGTTGCAAACACAAACATTATTGTTATAGCGACTACGTTGAATATGGTGCGTCTTTGCATGGTGAATGCCGCAGTGATCTCATTTACATTTCTTATAAGCATGAAATAGATTATCATAGAAGAAAAATCAAAATATAATACAAGGTCTTAGTTCTATTAGCAATATGATATGATGTAAATTGTTAGCACTTTACGAGTAGGAAAATCTAAGTTAGTAATTGTAATGGCAATGATTGGACACACCACAGTTGTTTTATAGTATTAACTTACATATACAACTCTTAATGCACAAGATATAACATGGTACATAAATAATTATAGGGTTTCATTTGGATTCTACATATATAGAATTAGAACTTTTCTTGACTCATCCTAAGCCTTTCTCTACCTTTTTTATTGGCCGGCCTTGTCCTTAACTTTCTTCTACAGCAGATACAAAAAATTCCTTGCTGATATAGATAAATTTCACACATAGTACAATATTTGGTACCAGAAATGTAACTTGCTCTACCTGCATCCATTTTTTTACAGATATTTCTACAAACCATTGGAGAACTAGCCTACTAGAAATTAGGATAACAAAAAAGATTATAGCACCATCAACAGAGGGAGAGAGAACGGAATATGCGATGGATGGATGAATGAATATACCTTGATTTAAAGAAATTTAGACTACAAAAATCAAGTTATTAATGATATTTTTTACGCTATCTGGTTGACTCAAACAACCATGGAAAATTTGTCCTTTATCGTATGTTAGAACCAATAGCAATAGCAACGTACCAATTCAGGTGAGACTTATAAATTTCCATCAGTTGTTTTTTCCAATACAAATTTGACTTCAAACATTTTATCATGCCAGTTATACCGTTTAACACGACTCACATAGCAGTTTATAGTAGCATTATCTAAAAATAAACAATGACTAGTCAGAAAAGTCATTGATGGAAATGGATTAATAGATTGGGATAATATAGGTACTGTTCAAATCACATTGAAAGCCTCTGCTACAGTCAACCTTCCATTACATGATGGACATGCTCCATCCTACCTCATCAGGCGAATGATTACACTTTCCCATGCAATATCAAAAGTAATTGTAGATGAATATGGCGAGCATGAGTTTTTAAGAAGATTAGCTGACCCTCTATGGTTTCAAGCTTTTGGATGTGTTCTAGGATTTGACTGGCATTCCTCAGGGGTTACAACAGTAGTAACAGGAGTATTGAAACAATCATTAAAAGAAGACGTCCAAGGAATTTCTATTGCTGGAGGAAAAGGCAAGAAATCTACAGCGACAAAAAATGATATTCCAAGACTTGCTGAAAAACATTACAATCTATCTTCTGCTAAAATTGATAATTTATTGTATGCAAGTAAAATGGCAGCAAAAATAGATAATGCTACAGTACAAGACGGTTACTCTTTATATCATCATGTCATCCTCTTTGATGAAGAAGGAAACTGGACTGTAGTGCAGCAGGGAATGAATCCTCATGATAGAATGGCAAGGAGATATCACTGGATTTCAGATAATGTAAAGAGCTTCGTATCTGAACCACATACAGGAATTATAAGCAAATGTAAAATCCCAAATACTCTTAATATGACATCGATTGATTCAGAAGAAAATAAAAAAATCTGTGTAGAATTGGCAACTGGAAGTATTAACAACCTAAAATCATCCATATACAAAATAGCCTCGACAAATAATAGAAAAGAAGAGAAAACTTTGGATGGTTGGATTATGACAGATAATTTGGATAGTGAATATAAAGTAAATAATAATAATAATAAGAACAATGACTGTCTGACTGAACATTATGAGATGCCTCGCAGATTAGACTGGAATGTATTTAGAAGAGCTTACGATGTTCAACCCCAAAATTATGAGCAATTAGTTTCTATTTCCGGGGTAGGACCGGCAGCTATAAGAGCACTCTCCCTTATTGGTGAAATAATTTTTGGAACCAAAGCATCATGGCAAGATCCGGTCAAATATAATTTTGCACACGGCGGTAAGGATGGTGTTCCCTATCCAATTGCACGCAAGACCTATGACAAATCTATAAATTATCTTTCTTCTGCAATTGAAGGCGCAGAAATAGAAAGAGATCAGAGGATTCGATCTTTAAAGAAACTTGCAAAATTTACAGCTAGAATGTTCATTCAAGATTAATCGTATAGATGTTAATCTAGACGCAAAAATTCTACATGTATTTAGTTTGATAATGGTGTATATAAAATTAAAATAATAAAGTCGGCCGGCGCGCTCAATACGGGAAAATATTTTAATCATGAATCTTCATAGCGCATTATAATTTGATTGGCCTATAAAGAGTAAGAAAGTAATAGTACGACAACCACTATTCAATTATAGAAAAAACAATTAATGGTTAAAATTCTCCTGATGAGAATCTAAGTCCGTGAGCATTGATCCTGTGAAGTACCTTTCAAACGTAGATGCACAGCTTGCTGAAGTGATCAAATCTGTTGGACAATACTCAATTAAGATACGTAGTAATGCATTCCAGTCCTTAGTTGAATCAATAATCTATCAGCAACTTGCTGGAACAGCTGCTACTGTGGTCTATAGAAGATTTATTAAATACTACCATGAGACAATGCCAACACCTATACAAATTCTATCAAGCCCAGATACGGAATTAAAATCTAAAGTCGGTTTATCAAGCAAAAAAATAGAGTACCTAAAAGATCTTTCTGCTAGGATTGAAGATGGAAGATTAAGTTTAGAAATATTGCCGTCTATGACAGATGAGGAGGTTATTAATAGACTGCAACAGGTAAAAGGAATTGGGAGATGGACAGCAGAGATGTTTTTAATATTTTGCCTTGGAAGACAAGATATATTGCCTGTCTCAGATTTAGGTATACGAAAAGCCATGCAGAAACTGTATTCGTTATCAGAACTCCCCCGGCCAGCCGAAATGTTAGCTATTTCCCAGGTGTGGAAACCTTATAGGTCCATTGCTACATGGTATTTGTGGAAGTCATTATCAAAATTCACCTCTATTGGATGATAAGAGTATGGTCAACTTTGATCATATAAGGTTGGTTGTATCCATATCCTCAAAAGTTTTCACAATTTCGCATGACTAACTGGACATTAATTATTTGGCATTAAGGTGGTTTATAAGATAATATTAGTAATTTTACAGCTGAGCCGGTGCACATAATAATACCTTGTTTTTAAGAGCACTTCATAAACAATTTGATAGTAGGATTTGTAATTAATTGATATACTTTTGTTTGTGATTACTTGTCTGTCTCTCTCTGTCTTTTCTCGTCTTTTCTTTTGTTTTTTATATATCAAAGCTGTTCCGCATATCATATTCTACATTGTCATACATCCTACGAATAATTTGAGAATACATCAAGTAAAATCTCCCAGGTGTTTAAATCAACTAAATACAAAGCTTGATTTGCCATCTATAAGGTGATCAGGACTTTTCAACAGATCTCATTAGCAAAAGCAGTGCAGTGGTGATCAAGAGTACATATTAAGCTGTAAATCATTTCTCCTACAGTGGCAGACTACTAACCTTTTGATGAAAGTCGAAAGTTGGTTGGATTTAAAATGCCTTTAATGATACTGGCAAGATATAGTTCTTGGCAGGAGTTAGTGGATCGTAGCATAATATCTTAGTTGAGAATGCAAACGCTCATATTTTGCACAATGTTTGCTGTACAATATAAGATTGTGAACTATGACATAAAATATGCTTTAGACTATCATGAAGCAACAAAACACTCAGAAATCAGTATACAGCTTTCGCGTCATTCTCTGGATTGGAATAACAAACCCAGACCTTTCAAAATATATACCAAATTACCATCAATATTTCTGCCATCTGATTTTTCTGAACCCCATATCGATGCTATTACTTGTATCAAGACTGTCAAAACAATCAATTCTATGACAGCAGACGCTACTAATACTACTAACCCCCAATTAGATATAAGAAAACTAGCCGAGATCCTATTCTTTTCTGCTGGCATTACAAGAGAAATGAAGTATATGTATGGGAGTTATTATATGCGGGCTGCACCTGCCACTGGTGCTTTATATCCTATTGAGCTGTATATTGTTTGTCAAGATATACCAGGATTGAATGCCGGAGTATACCATTTTTGTCCAGGAGACTTTACACTTACAGAACTTCGTAGCGGTGACTACAAAGCCGAGCTAGCAACTGCTGCTGGGGATAGCAAGAATATAATGACATCTCCAATTACAATAGTTTTTACTTCGATTGCTTGGAGAAATGCATGGAAATATGAAGCTCGTTCATATCGCCATTGGTTTTGGGACTCAGGGGTTATAGCAGCTAACCTAACTGCTACGGCTGCCTCCAGTCATCTGCAACCATTTTTAATTTTGGGTTTTGTCGATGATACAGTAAATCACCTGTTGTACTTGGATGATAAAAAAGAAGCCACCATAGCAATGGCTGCCATTGGTGTGGATTTAGCCAAGCATTCTGCGGTATCACAACAACGTAAAGAAATTAATTCTTTACCTCTCCCAGAAATTTTACCATTATCCAAAAAAGGAGAAGTAGATTATCCTGAAATTTGGAAAATGCACAGAGCTTCTTATCTTTCTGATTCAGAGGAAGTCAAGCACTGGATTAATTGTGGTACTGAATTGAAAAAAGAAGAATCAGTTCAATCAGAGATACTGGATTCTAGGCCACTCTACCCTGCTGAACCATCATCGCAATCATCCTTGGGACATAGTTTAGGAGAGGTCATACTATTGCGTGGTTCTTCCCGTAAATTTGCTAAAAGTCCAATTTCTTTTAGACAGCTATCCACCATACTTGAAAGTTCAACTAGAGAAGTACCATTAGATTTTCTTGTAGAAAACCAAGGCAAAACAGCAGGAACAACAGCAACAACAATCGATATTTACATGATAGTCAATGAGGTAGAAGGCCTTCAGAGAGGAGGTTATTTTTTCAATCGTTCTACTTCTTCAATAGAACAGCTTAAAAGCAAGGTACCCGGGGACATGTCTGGCTATACGGGGCAAAAAACTCGGGATATGGGGGGTTTTAGAATGATATCTAGCTACCTCTGCTTAGGACAATCTCTTTTTGGTGATGCTAGTGTGGTATTCTTTCTAATGACTAATTTACTAGATACACTAAAGAGTTGTGGTAATAGAGGTTATAGAGCTTCACAATTTGAGGCAGGTATTATTGCTGGTAAAATATACTTATCAGCTTATGCTCAACACCTAGGAGCGTCAGGTTCAACATTCTTTGATGATGCGGTCACAGAGTACTTCTCTCCCCATGCGCAGAATAAGAGTACAATGATTGTGGTTGGTGTGGGGGTTCCAGGATACAAAGCTCATTCAGGAAAAGTTCTAGCTGCAAGATTATCAAGGGATCAGCTCTTGTCAGAAGAATATTTCTGAACAAGGCGTAAAACTCAGGAGGGCTTCAATAAATTTTTTATTTATTATGAAATCCAGATTAACGTTACCAAAAACAGTAATGCTGTCTTTGATTTTCAAACAAGCAAGTCAATCATGGACCTTGACATTGGCCGGTGCTAAGATTCCAGGTCCAACCAGCACTATGCGCAGCTACACATTCGGCATCTTTCATCGCCTTGTACGTGGCTAGATATGCAGCAGCACGTGCTCGCTTCTTTGATATTGCCTTACTAGTAATAATAGCCATGTCAATGCGCTCCTGTTACCATTCGCATCAAGTCATAGCTTTTGCGTATTTTTTCAGATGCAGTATTATTAGTTGAACCTGCATAATACTTTAAACCATCTGTGCCTGGTTGAACATCACTAATATTATCTTCATTTCTATATTGTCCTCCTGCAATTAAAGCCATTAAATTATAACTAACGGCTATTTTATCACGTGTCAATTTAATATAATTTACAACGTTGACTTTATTATATTTTTCAAGAAGTATAAAGTATACAATATATAATTGGGCAAGTAATATACGCTTCCAGCTATACTAAGCGTATATCCTATGCCCCTGCTTCCTGACCAGTTCAATTAATGTCTGAATCGCAGCGAACGAGATAGCCAGAAAGCATTAATGCTTTTGCATGGATGAACGATTTTAATGTTTTGGGAATGGAGTAGCAGGATAACAAAACAAAACCAATGCCGAGAGGAAAGGTTAGACTGGAATGGAATTTGTCGACCAAAGCATCGGCAATGGAAACAAAACTACCCTGCTACTGCCATATCTCTTACTGACTAATAGAATTCATATGATAAAAACATTCTATCAGTATGATGCAACGGCATGCTGCATCCTATGATTAAGGGCCTCTCTCTGTGTCTCGAATCTTTTATTGCATATTCCTAAAGGGCAACCAAATGGATTCTCAATAAAATATTCATGAGTAAGGTCTCCATGTGGGTAAAGTCGCTTATAATTATAATAAGCCGCTTCTACTTTTTGCGTCAACTCATCATGTTCACGTTGCTTACTAGCTAGCTCGTTATCTCTAGACGTTTTTAGTATCATAAATATTTCCATCAAGTCATCTGGTGCTGGTTTTGTAAGCACTTGACCAGTATTTGCGTCATGTGCTTCTTTATATGCCATACTACCAGTGCTTGCATTAAATTCGCCTCCATATACTACTACTCGCAATCTACTAGGGTCAGCTTTTGTCTTGAGTGCTTCCTCAAGTAAATCATAATATCTACCACCTTCAATTATTTCATCTCTTGTGACAATTCTTTTTTTAACTAAAATATTTCCAAAAGCTTCTATTGTTGAGCTTGGCATAGTTCTATCTTATTTTATCATATCCTTAATATTTTTTATTTCTATCTGTAACATATCAATAGTCTCATTGAGAGTAAAATATTTTCTATCAAGATTTAAAATCATATTTTGCAAGTCTTCTCTACTTCCAATAGGCATTGATGGGAGTTCTTGAGGTAGTTCTTCAGGTGCATTCATGATTAAATCTAATTGTTCTTGTTCTCTTTTCTTTTCAAGTGCTTTAGTACGAAGTTCTTTTAATCTCTTTTTTTCTGCTTCTTCCTCGATCAGTTGTTGTTGCATCTGTTTTTGTATTGATGGTTTAAGTATATCTTGAACAGTCTCGAGATTCCTAAATGAATAGAAATATTTCATCACTGCCTCTGCCTTCATAGTTTCTGGGAGTTTAGATCCATGATGATGAATAACTTCAATAGCATGTTTCATCGCCAATAAATTGCTATTAGTATAATCTCCATCATCTAATCCTATTTCCTAATTCTTTGAGTCTAAAATAGGCCTCCGTTAATGAATCTGATGAGTCTGCTTTTATAGTTGGTTCTGGTTCTGCCATTATGGTTGATCTCCTTGGCTTTCACTCTGCTTATTATCATCAGGCGTACTAGTGTTCTAATGCTTTGACAGATAAAATAAAAGGGCCTTCACTAATTAGATGAAACATTGACTCATGGCACTCTTTTGCTAGCTTTAATGCTGCCATTCTATCATTT
>Ga0173481_10000049_pt1 | contig 17252 bp, 15 predicted proteins | sample NitcycUS073202C2_FD_136667 | JGI IMG/M metagenome (GOLD analysis project Ga0173481, IMG submission 136667) | Soil microbial communities from Arlington Agricultural Research Station in Wisconsin, USA - Nitrogen cycling UWRJ-S073-202C-2 (version... ... | reverse complement strand
TAAGGTATCCTGAGAAACTTGTTATACCTTTTAGTTCTAACTCCTTTCTGCTTTTTTCATAGACTTCAAAGAACTTCTTATATACATTTTTGCTTACCGTTATAGATTTGAAGCCTGCTTTAGGCATAACGGTACGGTAACCTATGGAATGATATAATGGTTATTCCAACTAAGGAAGACCACGCTCTTTTTGTGCATCGCTAATGCTTTCGTTATTTAATTAGGATTCCACAAAAAGATTGTTCTACTTGGCATAGTACTTAGCAAAGATGATGTAAAGAAACTTGAATCGCCAACTGTTCAATTCCATGGAGCTACATATAATTGAGAACATATTAAGAATGATGTAGAGATTAGAATTATCTTAAAAAGAAAACGTATGTTTAATAATATGATAAGAAATGAGAATCAAATCATATTATATCGCACGATTAGCCTGAGCTGACGCCTCTGATGCTGTAAAGCAAATTTGCACCAACCAGTCAAAACGTGAAACCTAACACAGATTTGAAAGTTTTCTAAAAAGTAGGTAGACTTATCCATGAGTTAGAGGATATTATTTAGAGAAACAAACATAGTATCCATAGCCCAGACTTGAATAAAAGTTGATACGTTACAAATTACCTAGGCTAGGTTAAAAATGCTTTGTATCCTTTGCCGCTTAGGAAATCATTAAAAATATGTCATTTTATTAGGATTTCTTTATTTTCTCAGGCTTAGATAGAATTTTCTGATTTCTAGAAAAACTATGGATAATAAAAGACTCTGCAAGCTCATGATTTGATGGAACCCAATGAACGCATGCATTCTGAGGGTAGTCTAAACGATAATAATGGTGGTACATATTGTAATCAATGTCAGAGCGATACAGTGATTTTTGATATGGTCTCTAGCGAGTTTGTTTGTAGTTCATGTGGATGTGTGGCCAATGATAAGTTCTTTAACGGTGAACATAACAATGGATTTCATAATCCATCTGAATACAGTGATAGGTCTAGGACTGGTATGCCTGAGTCCTTAGCTATTCATCACAAAGGATTATCTACTTTAATCGGAATGGGCGACACTGATGCAAGGGGTAAGGCTCTGGAGCCTGCACAGAGAATGAAAATGCAGAGACTACGGACATGGAACAACAGATCTCAGCTCAATGATTCTATTTCCAGGAATTTAGAGAAAGCTCTAAAATTTCTGAATAATTTTGGCGACAAGCTTTATCTTAGTCAAGCAGTATTAGAAAGCGCCGCGTATATCTATAGAAAGGCAGCAATAAAGAGGCTAGCAAAGGGGAGATCCACGCTGGGGTTAGTAGGAGCCGCTCTTTATGCAGCATGTAGGGAGACCGCAACACCAAAAACCATCTCAGACGTTGCAGCAGTTTGCAATCTTTCTAGCAAGGATGTAATGTCTCACTATAAGTTGATATTAAGAGAACTTGCTTTGCAAATGCCCGTGCTTCACGGACCAGATTATGTTACTTTAATTGCAAACAGATTAAGCCTAAGCGAAAAGACGAAGCGTGAAGCGCTAAAAATCTATTCACAGGTACAGCAGAGCAGGATCTCGATAGGCAAAAATCCAAGGGCACTTGCTGGAGCTGTAATTTACTTGGCATCACAAAACTGCAATGAGTTCCTAAGGCAGGTAGAGATATGTCAAGTTGCTGATATATCCACAGTCTCCCTGAGAAAGCGTTGCAAAGAAATCAAAGCAAATCTAGATGTGTGATTGGCTTAGAATACATGCTTTGATAACTGCACGCCATTCCGGATCGATAGTAATTGATTGGCACATATAAATAAATGTCCTGCTGTGAAATTCGGATATGGTTCCTTACATGAAAATAATGTCATTATCATACCGTCATGATCAATTTTGAAACGCTGACAAGGTTGATGTCCTCTCACAATAACCTTAGTTTGAGATATTTTTAGCCATTTCTTTGAAATCTCCGGCCCAAACAGCCTACCGAAGCCTCTTTTCGAATAACTCCAATCATCTTTGCCAGAAGAATGGGGCCAAGGATCGTTCCATAATATTTCTTCCATTATGCTATCACGAATATGAGTATCCTGCGCGATAGCGATTGATTTTCTAAAATCGCTTATCAATTCTATGTCGTTTGTAGGCAGTCCTCCATGAACCAATAGCAATCGGTTTTCTACCACCGCCGCAAGTGTAAGTAGGCTAAAAAATTTCAATATCTTCTTGTGATAGATCAGTCTTCCCCAATATTCTCCGTAACGCTGCAGGATCCTATACGGTAAGTCATGGGACGAAAAAGGAAACTCAACAGGGGCCTCATGGTTTCCTCGCATTAATACAATTGAGTCTGGATATTTTTGCTTCAAATAGCAAATCATATATAATACGCCAATTGAATCGTTTCCTCTGTCCACATAATCACCTAAAAAGATTATCTTGTTATTAGCGTTCATCAGAAATTCTTCAAAATCAATATCATCCAGAATTTTAAAAAGTGACTTCAAATCTCCATGAACATCACCTATCAGTACGAGTTTTTCTGGAATTCGAAGGTCTAGCATACCTGCGTTAACTTGTCCTCCCGCGATCGCATGCCGTTCTCTTTGCAGTTGCATGACCTTAATAGCTTTATCTATAACCTGAATAAAATCAGGGAACTTTAAATTTATCGACGACCGCTGGACTCCTAGTACCAAAATGATTCAATCCTGATCAGATGGACCCATACACAGACAGTTGCACACACCAAGAACCCTTGATCTTTATATTCTTGCGATAGAATATTATCGTTTGGACTTCGTATATAAGCGCCGCATATTCACATACAAAAATCTTCTATCTTCTTCTTGAATTAAAAAGTATGTTTAGTATTAAAAGCGATACGTATCGAGTTAATTGCAGTTCATATATTGCCACTAGATACAACGGGCTGGAGTAATAGGGGATGGTTAGAGATAATACAGTTCATCCTCCTAATGTGCGAGAATGGGGCCAGGAAGACTCATGTGATGTATAAGTGTAACCTGAATTCCAAGCAAATTAATGAATATCTGAACTTTCTTCTAGAATGCGGAATGCTAGAAAAGACACAGGAACGTCCAAACTCGAAGCGTTATATTTATAGAACGCGTGAATTAGGTATGAAATTCATAAGCGGTTATAAGCAACTCGCTGAACTTTTTAGTAAGCCGCCTCCACAGTCAATAACATAATTATTTATCCGCAGTTCCTGGTGAACGATATTTCTATCTAATAGTTCCATTCACATTAAATGAAATGTGAGTTTAGTCTTATTGTAAAAGAATGAAGAATCGTAGTCGGTACGAAGTGATAGCAGCAATTCTCAAATCTGCTAGCAAGGAAGAAACCAGAACTAAAATAATGTATAAAGCTATGCTAAGTAATGACCAGTGCAAAATTTATATCGATTCTCTACTTCACAGCGGTCTAATACAAGAAGTCGCCAATGGTAACAAAATGGTGTACAGAATTACATACAAAGGCAACAAATTCCTATCGTATTATGACCAAATGAAAGAACTGTTACCAGTCGGGATCGAGGAAAATCTTGCCGGGGAGTATTACCATTTGAGTGTATAATTATCTAAACTACAGGATCAAGTTTTATCCTGTTGCTTCCCGTGGATGCATATGGGAGAACAGCGCAAAGATGTCTCCGTGGGATCAACGACTGCAAAAACAATGAGCCATTTAATATAAGAAATCTTAGATGCACATCAGATATTTCTGTAAGAGATTCTCGTGTGCTTTGCGAATGGCGACTTACAATCAGAGACAGATCAGTGTTTGCTCTAATAAATGGCAATAATTCCCTTCTATTGATTTTCCTAGATCTATACATTTTCTGGGCTATATTTGTGCCCATTATATTCAATAAAAGCTTATTTGGATATTCTTGCTTTGTTTTAATAATAACATCGCGGAAAAATTCAAAGTGTTTATCTAGGGGGCCGTACTCCCGTGATGGTTCTGCATTGTGATCTGACTTCTCCTCCATTTTCCCAATGTGACAGAAAATCTTGATGAGTCTACTTTCATATATGTTCGAATCTCGTTCTAATTTTAGGTAAGACATAACTTCTTCAGGACCCATGCCATCAAATGGATGAAATAAAATTGGATTGCACGTCCGAATAAAATTTGACATAATTGAGGATAAAAATGCCATGGCAACCCCTGTATTTACATTGGATTCCATGTCTATGAGGATAACACCTTTCTTTATGAAACCCCCTCCTAGAATATCATCAAGTTCCTGATATCCACTTGTAATATAATGACCCTCAGAAAGCGATGACAATGTACTTTCTGCTTTATTAAATCGGACCCGGGATGACGCGATTGCAAAATCGTCTGGCTGATAAGCCGCATAACTTCTAAAGATACCGTCATTCAGTGAATAGATGTATGATGGTTTATTTATCATGATTCCGCGCAATTTTGAAAGAAAGATTTGCCTTATCGGCATGTTGTCATAGAATTTGCGTTCCAACTCCACTATTCCATCTACAAGAAAATCTAGAGTTGTGTCATTTGGATCCTCGCTAATGAAAATCAATTTAGCTCCTGCTCTTTCACGCCAAATTTGCAATACCCGTTCATTGTTTAACCGTGCCTCTTTATCCATAAAAGATGCTATTGCATCCCAACTATCTATAATAATTATAGGTGCCTTCACATCCATCAACTGGTTTGTGATTCTCTCAAAAAGTGATTCAGGCTCATCGAGACGAGCATCCTCGAAACTTGATAGGTTATAACTCTGACCTGATATCTCATCTGACTCAGATATCTTTGGTCTGCCAATAAATTTTCCAAGCCATGGATAATATAGAAAAAGTTGCTTGGGAGAAATCCTTGTAGAAATATAGAAAAAGTTGCTTTTTACTTTCAGCGCTCTTAGAATAGTAAGGGAAAGCGTAGTTTTTCCCGTTCCTGCGGAGCCTTTGATAAGCAAAGAATATGTATTACGTTGAACAAATTGCATCAGCTCATATGGGATACCAATCCATTTTTCAATTTCATGTCTATTTTTCGAGCTTTTTACATTTACTCGCATCCAATAAGCATGTTCCAGTAGTAATAATAATTCTTTCTGATCTTATGCCAAAATGGTAATACTGACAAATTTTCTTCCTTCAAATATGCTTCGTAAAAAAAGAGAATTCAATTCATATTGTAAAGCATCATCGAAGTTCTGATTTAGTAACTTCCTATCTAATGCCAAATGAAGGTTGAATATCGATTTTTTATTAGATCTATGAAGCGCTTTGTTTTTGCCTGCCCAATGCATCAATAAGTCCCTCTGCGTAGCCCATACTTAAAATAGCCAACTCAAATTTTCCCTGTTTCAAAAACCGTTCTGCATCGTCAATATAACATTCTGCGTTGTCAAGTATTTCAACAGATCCCTTATCTACTGAGACATTATTTTCTTTCTTGATCATAGATTTTATTTGATTCACCGCCTGTTTAGCTTTGGGAGCATATTTTACAACCAGGTTCACAGATAGCTTCTGGATTTTTGCAGTATTGTCTGCAGGTTCATCAAAATTAACGGTTAAGGTTTTGACTGCATCTAGCTCGGTAAAATGAAGAGATGCTGTTACTATTACTGAATGAGGACCTGAGCCGTGATCAGTATTAATTAATGATTTAACTTTTCCAGATTCAATCCGTTGCTGTTCTGTGCCGATCCTAGACGCGATAATTACAAATGTTTCCTCTGAGAATGCCCCATGTTTTATATCTTCTTCTGCTTGTAACATTCTCTCGAAAAAATACGTCGGATCAAGAAAAAATAATTTACCATTATTATTAGCATATTCCGTCAAAATTAATGTGTGATTTCCTGCTAATAGGTTGTCTAAAATTGTAGTGTATACGCTAATATATGACTGGAATCCTGACATCATGGTAACTGTTCTTCCGAATTTATATATGTGAAGGCCGCTCTCGCCGATTAAGGAAGTAATACCCGATGCAGCGTGTATAACTTCGACTTTTATTGATCTTTTGATGGCTCTGACCTGCAGTTCCGTAAAGGTTGTTGCAACTAGCGGATCACCATACGTCAAGAGAGCAATATTCCTGTACTGTGACTGTTCAATAAGTTCCCGGCCATCTTCTACAAACCATCGCTGAACAGGTATTATAAGGTCATAATCATAACTATTTTTTTTAATCAAAGTGTTCAAACCTTGTAAATCATTGTCAGATACTGGACTTGTGAACCTCTCGACATATACTCTATCACACTTTTTCAAAATCTCCAAAGCATCAATGCTTATCCCCTTGTAACCATTAATCCCTATCCCGATAATCCACAGCATTGAAAATGGAGTTGCTTAGGACCTATATCTTTCTATTTGGTAGCGTTGACCTCTTGATTTGATGGAGCCTAGACATATGAAATAATGCTCTGTTAAATACATCAATGCTAGAAACATATTCCTTAATGCTCAATCTTTCGTTGGAGGTATGTGAAGAATGTGGATCACCAGGTCCAAATGTTATTACAGGTATATTGAATGCGTTTCCTAGTATATTCATATCCCCTGTGCCAGTCTTACGTAAAAGAATTGGACGCTTCCTGCGAACGTCAAGGATTGAAAGTGAAAGCGCTCTAACCAGAGGGGAGGCATAATCTGCTTCAAATGGCTCAGTCTTATCTTCTATTCTATAGGTAGCCCTGACTCCTTTTGTAGAGGCAACATTAAATATAACCTTATCCAGTATAGACAGCACTTCTTCGCATCTCGTGAATGTTGGGATTCTAATGTCAATTGTTATTTTGCATTTTTGCGGTGTAACATTGTGACTAGAACCTCCCGAAATCTCAGTGAGGCTACAGCTAATCGAATCGGTCCTGTTATTTTTAATTTGTACCCGATCTATTTCACACTTTACTGCGTTCCAAAAATCGTATATTTCTTCTATAGAGTTTTTTGCTAACCAAGGGGCGCTTGCGTGAGCACTTGTTCTAACGTCGCAGGTAAGCCTAATCTCTAACCTACCTTTGTATGCGATCGTAATATTGTCAATACCGCTTGGTTCGCCAAAAATTGCATAGTCTGCTGAAAGGCCACTCTTTACAAGCTGCTTAACGCCAGTTGCATTTCCCTCTTCATCCACAACTCCTGCGAAAATTATAGTTCCTTTCTGTTTAGGAAATTCGGAGGCTGCAAGTAACATCGCGATAAGAGGACCTTTTGCATCAGATGCCCCACGACCATACACAAAACCGTCTTCTATTCTGACTGGGATTTGGCCGGGAACAGTATCCATATGGCCGCAAAGTAATATTCTCGGTTCGCCATTTCCTTTGGTTGCAATAACGTTTCCCACATTGTCAATATTCACCAGTTCAAATCCAAGATCGTTAACACATTTGTCTTTTATCATGTTTGCTAACGAGGCCTCGGACCTAGACGGGGTATATTGTTCGAGAGATTTTTTCAATAGTTCAACAGCATAGGTAGGAGAAACCAATTCTATCTGTTCTTACTTTCCTAATTTTGAAGAAAAATCAACAATTAATCCGGGGATGTCCACCCCAGTTACGCTTACTGTGTTTCGAAATTCGGTTGTGTTATTGATCTCATGAACTATTAGACCATGCTCTTTACTTTCCATGAGATCAACTCCAACAATCTTTCCTGCTACTGCATTAGTCGCTTTTATACACATATCTTCCAACTCCTTTGTAACGGGGCAAATTTCGGCATGTCCTCCCAAAGCCATATTTGTTTTCCATTCGCCACTTGTCGAATAGCGATAAATGGCCGCTACAACTTTATCACCTATTACAATGGCCCTGATGTCTCTTGGTGGACGGATGATAAATTCCTCAAAATAGTATATCTGATAGAGTGGAAACATATGCTCTCTATCCTCAATTACGGCCTTGGCCGCATCTTTATCGCGTAGAAGGGCAATTAACCTACCCCAGCTTCCAATTGTTGGCTTGATCACCGCAGGGTACCCCAAAGCGTTAAGAGAGGCTATAGCAGACTCTTCACAAAAAGCCGTAATTGCTTTAGGTGTCTTTACTCCTGCCCTTTGTAGCTCCATATGAGCAAATAATTTGTTACCGCAAATTGTTGCCGTACGCAAAGAGTTGATCATATGTGCTCCAAGGCCCTCTAACGCTGCTGTTGAATGAATGCTCTTAAAGTAGCTAACACAACGTTGAATAATAACCATATCTCTGTATGGAGACGCTTCTGTTTGGTTTAGGTCTATTGAAAGATACTTACAATCAATTTTAGTTACTTCTATACCTCTCTTTCTCGCAGCCTCATATAATGCCTTTTCTTCCCATCGGATAGTGTCGTAAAGAATAGTAAGAGAAGATGCCGTCTTCTCTTGTCTCACTGCCCCCAGTCCTCGCCCACGACTTGGGCAGGTTTTATGTTGAATCCCTGATCTGACTTTACAAGCTCATAACTTGCTCCACAGTCTGGACAGGTCACGATTTCACCTTCGATTGAGTCGGACGGAATTTTGATTTCTGCGTCACATTCTGGACATTTTACCATCTTATCATTTACTCCTTTACCTTTTTCGTAGATTCATCATTAAGTATCTTTCTCTCTAGTCTATCATCCAAATATAATTCCAAGATATCTCCCATACGAAGTTCCTTCAAACCACGAGCGAGAACTTCTGCTTCATTCTGACCTGTTTGCAGTCCTAACAATGATAATAGGTAATTTGCACCGTTTTTACCCGCTAATTCTCCGAACACAATCTTGCGTCTATTACCTACTAACTTTGGTTCCATGATCTCATATGCTGAGGGATTTCTAAGGATCGCAGCAAGGTGGGTTCCTGCTTTGTGTTTATATGCGCTGTCTCCTACAATTGGTTTGGACTCTGGAATATCTAATTGAGTATATTCCGAAATCGTCTTTGACAGGTCTTTTAACATATGCAGCCTTAAATTGTTATTTGATTTGTATATTAGTGTCAGTGCAACTGCAGTTTCTGCTAGCGCAGGAATACCAGTTCGTTCTCCAAATCCATCTATCGTAGTATGAATTTGATCTGCGCCGGCGTCACATCCCGCTAAAGCATTAGCTAATGCTAATCCCAAGTCATTATGACAATGAACATCCAGCGAGCTTTTTGACGTATCGATACTTTCGTAGACGATCTTTACAAGATTATACATTCCTTTGGGACTCATAATTCCTACAGTATCTGGAATACTGATCCGTTTGATACTACGGCTATTCATCTCTTTACACATTTCTACAAGAAAGGCAGGATCGGTTCGGCTTGCATCCTCCATTGTAAATCGTGCTTTCAAGCCGTGTGCATTAATATAATCAGCGACCTCAAGAGCTCTTATTTTTGCCTCTTCTCTTGTAATCTTTAGTTTTGCTGATAAGTGAATATCTGAAATTCCCATATATGTTGCGACCCACGATGCATTACAGCTAATAGCAACATCTACATCAGATTTTATTGCTCTTACATGAGCCAGGATGTCAGCTTTTAGTCCCTGTTTTATAATGGTCTTTGTAGCCTCAAAATGATCATGTGATACTATAGGACTAATCTCTATTTGATCAACTCCAAAGGAATCAAGCATCCATGCAATCTGAATCCGTTGCTTTTTTGAGAATGAAACTCCAGGATGTTGTTCTCCCTCTCTAAGAGTAGAGTCAAGGATTCTAGTTCTCTTTCTCTTATCATCACGTCGATTGTACAAGTGCGCATAATAGTTAGCATCATCTGAATTTAGCGACATTAAGTGATCTAATTAACTACTTTCGCATGGAATATAAACGTTATCGCAACTGCTGAACCAAAATTCTGCATAACTTGCAATATGCTAAAAATCAAATTGACAACTCAATAACAGCAATGAAGAACATTTATCTCATGGTCCTTAGAACGATAACCGTATTTGTGTCAGAGACTCCCTCTATCTTTCGCAAATTATCAACGCACCTATTGATATCTGATATTGCTGGGGCTGTAATAATAACAGCAATATCATATTGTCCTGTAATCTCGTATATTACTTCAACACCGTTAAGATCCATAAGTTTTGCACAAATGATATCTGTCTCTACATGTGAATCAACTGAAATAAACGTTATCGCACTTGTCTTGTTGCTAGTACCCATCTCGATAGTGAATTTTTTAATTAATCCGTTGTCCATGAGGTTCTTTACACGCCTCCTTACAGCAGATTCTGATAGACCGATCTTGGCTCCGATATCTACAAATGATTTACGCGAATCCTCCCGTAAAAGTTGCATTATCTTTTGATCGGTAGAATCAAGTTCATTTGACATTTCTCCTCTTCTCCTCTTTTGTAAGTAGCTGGTCCATTGTTTTCAATGCTTCTGAAACAATCATTTCATCCATCACAAGTGGGGGTAGTAGTCTAATTATGTTTCTGCCTGAATATAGCATTAATAATCCATTCTTGATCCCGTCAAACAATATATCCTTTACATCAAAACGCAATTCTACTGCTAACATCATTCCTAAGCCTCTGACCTCCCTGATTATCTTGTGTCTATCACTAAGCGCAAGTAGACCATCTTTGAAATACTTACCAGTTCTGAGAGCATTATCAATTAGTTTGTCTTCTGATATTACATCAAGAGTTGCGATAGCAGCTGCACAGGCAAGCGGATTTCCTGCAAAGGTGGAAGAGTGATCTCCGATCGTCATCACTTGCATTATTTCAGGTTTTGCAAGAGTTAGTCCCATCGGAACTCCTCCTGCAATCCCCTTTGCAACACACATGATATCTGGAAGAGTATTCCAATTTTGTCCTGCCCACATCTTGCCTGTCCTGCCAAGACCAGTTTGAATTTCGTCAAATATTAGGACGAGCCTGTGGCGATTACAAATTTCTCTTATTTCTTGTATCAAACCGTCTCGAGGAATGATGATTCCTGTTTCTCCCTGAATTGGTTCTAAAATTACAGTTCCTGTATTATTATCAATCACTTCTTCCAACTTTGAAGGATCGTTATAAGGAACAAACTTCACATCTGCGAGAAGTGGCATGAATGATTTTCGATACTTTTCATTATAAGTCACTGAAAGTGCTCCAAATGTTTTTCCGTGATAAGCACCGCTCATAGCGATTATACCTGTCCTTCCAGTATATTTACGAGAGAACTTTAGTGCTGCTTCGACCGCTTCGGCACCGCTGTTGCTAAAGAATGTTTTACTTAACCCCTCTGGAGCTATACTTGATAACTTATGCAGAAAGTTTAGCCTTGTATCGTTATATACAGACATGTGGCATGCTATAAGTTTCTCGGCTTGATCCTTTATAGCTTTTATAACCTTGTCATTTGAGTGTCCTATGAGGGCAACACCATATCCTCCCATACAATCTATATACTCATTACCAGATGTATCCCAGACTTTTGCAGCTTTGCCGGCTGCAATATTTATCGGAAATCTCTGGTATAGATTGGCTAAATACTGGTCTTCACCGTTCAATTGGCAGTAATCACCGTGCAATTATCATGTGCTATTGCTGCTGAAATTGGGTTTTCTACCTTACCTGATGCAATTATGGATTCGTTAACCCCCATCTCTATAGCTTCCTTGCTTGCAATGATCTTCTTTTCCATACCATATCCGATCTTTGGCAGTGCTGCGTTTGCCTGTTCTAAATTCATCTTAGTGACTAGATTATCTTCCAGCATCAATCCATTAACATTGGTAATAAATAACACTATGTCCGCTTTTAGAGCAGCTGCAACATATGCCGCAGCTCGATCTCCATCTACATTTAAAAAATCAAATTCCTCGCTTATTGCTACAGGCGAAATAACAGGAATATATCCATGATCCAATAAAGCATGTATTAATAATGGGTCAACACTATTTATCTTGCCCGTGTATCCTCCATCAACCGCCATCTTTCTGCCATTTTCATTAACTATTAGAAGTTTCTTCTTGCGTTGAGCTTTTAATAAACCGCCATCTATCCCTGTGAAGCCAGCAGCCTTTATGCCCTGACGCAGAAGCATGCCCACAATTGCTTTATTGATCCTACCTGACATCACCATTGTATATATTTCGGCAGTCTCTTTGTCTGTGTACCTGCTCTTTACTCCGCTAGGCGATATAATAAACCTCTGTTCCTTACCAAGTTTGGTTGCAATGTTGGTGACTTCTTTGCCTCCGCCGTGAACAAGAACTAATTTGTCTTTTTTAGATATATTTTTTATATCCTGAAGTGCGGTCAAATGCAATCCATCTACTACACTTCCACCGATCTTGACTACTATCATACTGGTGTCAACGGAGTATATCTGAGCCCCTCTGTCTCATCATATCCAAGCATTATATTCATATTCTGTATTGCAGATCCCGCTGCCCCTTTCATTAAATTATCAGATGCGGACAAAGCTATAAGCCTTTGATTATATTCATCGATATCGAATCCGACGTCACAAAAATTTGAACCAACCACGAACTTGGGATCTGGAAATTTATATAGACCCTTCTTGTCGCGAATAAATCTAATGAAAGGTTCGCCCTTGTATGACTTTCTATATATTTTCCAAAGTTCCAACTCATCAATTAGGTTTTTAAGGAATGTATGATTCGTAGTAAGAATGCCTCTAACAATATTTACTGCGTGAGGACTCATGCTTATTTTTATTTCTTTCTTGGCAATAAATTCCAGTTCTTGTTCAATCTCCCCTGTGTGTCGATGTTTAGCTGGCTTGTATGGCCTAACTACTCCATAACGCATAGCGTGATGCGTTCCGGCATTTGCTTTAACACCTGCACCAGATGATCCGATCTTGCTATCAACAATAATATGATCAGTATCGATCAGGTTATTTTCGATCAATGGTTTTATTGCAAGCAATGAAGTAACTGCCATGCAGCCAGGACATGAGACTAACTGTGACATTTTTATTTCATTGCGATGAAGCTCTGGAACGCCGTAAGCTGACTTTGATAGCAGTTCAGGAAATGGATGTTCCCATCCATACCATTTTACATAATCTTTTGGATTCTTCAAACGAAAATCAGCCGACAGGTCGACAATCTTTATACCTCTGTCATACAAATCCTTTACAATTTTATTTGCTTTGCCATGTGGAACAGAGGTAAATACGATGTCACAAGAATTTGCCAATTTTTCCATGTCCATTGGCATAAACGTAAGGTCAATGAAACCCTTGAGGCTGGGATGAATGCGATGTACGTATTCACCGGCCTTCTGTCTGGACGTAACCATGTTGATATGAATCTTTGGATGTGAAACAAGCAACCTCAACAGTTCGCCACCTACATACCCTGACGCACCTACCACACCAACTTCCATTTCTAATAGATCTCCATTTATGCTAACTTGACATCTTATGAATTTTGTCATACATCAAACGCAGTGTCTCTGCCGATAGCAGAGGATTTAGCTACAAAGCTCTCTATCATCTGTCTCCTCCAACGTCCATCGTGATATGCGCCAGTAAGTCATGTAACTATATTTAATATTCATCACGGTTGTTATAGTTACAACTGAACGATGGTAAAGTAAGAATTGATGTTTCATCAACAATACGAATACATCTATTTTTTTGCAATTGATATTGCATAATCTATTATTGCCCCAGCAATATCAGCTTCACAAACATTTGAAGCTCCTCTAAATTCTACGGTATTGTTAACTTCATGTACTAACAATCCTCTTTTTTCATCTTCCATTAAATCAATTCCTAATATGCCGCCTCCTACAGCTTTTGCTGCACTTAATGCGATTTCTTCTAATTCCTTCGTGATCGGGGCCGCTTCTGCTTTACCTCCTCTGGCCACATTGGTCCTCCACTCATTTTGTGCAGAATAGCGATAAATTGCCGCTATAACCTTATCTCCAATTACTATACACCTAAGGTCTCTTGGCGGTCTTCTCACCATTTCTTGGATATAAAATATTCGTGCAAGAGGACTGTCGCTTTCTTCTCGCATCTCTACTATCATATTTGCCATTTCTTCATCGCGTATAGGAAAAACTCCTCTACCCCATGAACCAATGACGGGTTTTAAGACGAGTGGAAAACCAGTCTTATACATTAATTCGATCGCTGATTCAGCGCTAAACGCGAAGTGGGTTTTTGGAGTGGGGACCTTGTACTTAGCAAGAGCTAGAGAGGTTATTAACTTATTACCGCAAGTTTGTCCGACTTTGAATTTGTTGATGACTAAAAAACCTAGGAATTCCAAACACGAGGTAAGGTACAGTCCTCTAAAATGGCTTATGCTTCTTTGTATGACTACATCTCCTAGCTTAAGACTTGTTTTTTTGCTCTGAGTATTGATGGTTATAGTTTTACCATCTATAATCTGTGCATTTATGCCCTTTTTTTTGGCTTTCTCATAGAGTGCTTTTTCCTCAAAACGCACCTTATCATAAATTACGGAAACCCTTACCATCTATTGTCCCCAACAAGCGTTGCAACTCTTTGTTAGTTCCAATTCTCTATTGCAGTTCAACTTTGAGACGACTTCAAGATCAACATTCATCCTGCGACTTATAATAATTTCTGCAACGGTCATAGTATTTGGAAAAATTAATCTCGATCCTCCAATTGTTGCATCTTGTTAACAACTTAATCTTTCTCGTCATTTTGTATGTGCATCCTTTCATTAGCAAGCGAGTTAGCAATTATTGATTGCAAACCCCACAGTTCAACAAAGCCCTTTGCCAGTCCCTGATCAAACTTTGATCCTGCACCGAATGTTGCTAGATCATTCCTGTAGAGTGAGTATGGTGATTCTCTTCCAACCACATGCAGTGATCCTTTTTGTAGTTTCAACTTTACTTTTCCGGTAACCCTTTTTTGAGTTGCATCTATGAATTTATCTAAGTCTGTCCGAAGTGGATCACACCATAAGCCAGCGTAAATTATCCAGCTCCACTGTTGGTCTACTATTTGTTTGAACTGGATTTCATGCATTGTTAGCACCATCTTTTCGAGATCTTTGTGTGCTTCGATTATAGCAGTAGCTGCAGGAGCTTCGTAAACTTCTCTAGACTTGATCCCAATTACTCTGTCTTCTATATGATCTATGATTCCTACCCCGAAAGAACCAACTTTAGTATTAACGTATTCTATTAAACTGTTAATAGCCATATACTTACCATCAACGGCAATTGGAGTTCCACTTTTAAATTCCAGTTCTAGATATCCGACATTATTATTGTCAAACTTTACCAGCTGGAAAGCATCTTCTGGTGGCTCTGAATAAGGATCTTCGATATTGCCTCCCTCAATTGCTCTGCCCCATATATTAAGATCTACACTATACTTGGTGGCTATAGCGCTGATCGGGATATCTTGTTCAACTGCAAATTTAATTTCATCGTCCCTGGTAAGGTTCAGGTCTCTTATGGGTGCAATAATTTTTAATTTTGGATTTAAAGCACGCATTGTGACATCAAACCTGATTTGATCGTTACCCTTGCCAGTACATCCATGAGCAATAGCGGTGGCTCCTTCTATATCTGCCACCTTCATTACCTTCGCTGCAATGAGCGGCCGTGCAAGAGCCGTAGCAAGTGGATATTTATTTTGGTATAATCCATTTGCCTTAATGCATGGAATAATATAATTTATTGCAAACTCTTCTTTAGCATCAATATAAACATGTTTAATAGCGCCAATAGCTTTTGATTTTTTTTCGATTTCCTCAAAATCGTCGTTCTGTCCACAATCTACAGTTACAGTAACTACATCATAACTATGTAAATTCTGCAAATATTTAATGCAGACAGATGTGTCGAGTCCCCCTGAATATGCAAGTACTGCCTTATCCTTCGACATTTGTCATGCGTTGCGATTACCTCTATTACATTTATGTTTTTTGATTGATCATAATAAGTCGGATTGATTAAATTTTAAATAAATACCTCTGCATTAAGAGATTATAACGAAGAAAAAGCAATTGGAACTTAGCAAAGCTCAAGTATTTTACGGTGTTTCCTACCTTATCTTTCAATTACATTCTTGTTTCATCATTTTTATTTTTAAACAAAATCCAAGAGGATCTTTTACCGTCGTGATACTCTGGAAATTGGCCAAATAATGTATATACTGCCCAAGAAAATTATTAAACATACCTTCACTTCACAAGTTCTATAATCAATGAACTAGCATCTACGAATAAAATATCGAAGATAGGATCAGTTATCATATTATCGCATTTCTTTTACCTTCATTAGCGTTGTAGAACAGTCGTATACTATGGATAGTAGTCTAACAAGTAGTGAATGTTTAGAATGTAAAAGAGCTCAAAAAAGACTCAATTCGAAGAGGATTACGATATTCTCCTAATTTTAATTGATAAATCAAAGAAAAAATGCCAGATAGATCTTTGAATATGCAAAACAAAGTGGACGGAAATAAAGAGGGGAATAGTCAAGTCAATACATAGTTGAAGATAAGCACACAATACATTGGATAACAAAGATCCAAAATAGTAGAGTCTATGTAACAATCGTTTCATTTTTCTTTGCAGCAGCAATCCATCTCTTTAATGCCTGCTTCCAGTATACTTCGTTTTCCTCATTCAGTACCTGATCGTATGCATCAAATTTTATTTTAAAACGACTTTTTGTTTGGTGCCATTATCCCTTGATTTCATTTATCATTTATCTTCTCTAACTGCTAAAGCCCAGTGATGCTGTGAAAGATACTCCTTAGGCCATTGGATCCAATCAAGCATTTTCCATGAAATACCCGAATCAGTAGAGCAAAATATTCCACGATTGTTTGCAGCATAGAATTCTCCTGCAATTATTGGATTTGCTGCAAGAATTGAAATGAGTGTTCCTTTAGGTTCAGAAAGCTCATTTGATACAACCTTCCACTCCCCATCACTACTACGTTCAGTATAATCATCAGTATCATCAACAGACGAAGTTCTTCTATAAATGAGTGATTCCGGATCTTCAGGAGAATATGCTTTACGTGGCCATTGAGATGCAGATACAATAACAAATTTAGGATCACCTGAATCAACCGCGAGACTAAAGAGGTAATCATAGTCACCAAGTCCTACTACTGATCGTTTCCACGTCTGTCCATAATCATAGCTTTCAAAATATCCATCACCGGCAGCAGAATGTAACCGTCCAGGCATCTTTTTGTGAGTAGTCATAGTATGGGTGTCATATAGTCCTCCCTCTACTTTGTCTATCCAAGTCCTGCCCTCATCATCTCCTGAACTTTCTAGAAAATCTT
>Ga0173481_10000046_pt1 | contig 17406 bp, 19 predicted proteins | sample NitcycUS073202C2_FD_136667 | JGI IMG/M metagenome (GOLD analysis project Ga0173481, IMG submission 136667) | Soil microbial communities from Arlington Agricultural Research Station in Wisconsin, USA - Nitrogen cycling UWRJ-S073-202C-2 (version... ... | reverse complement strand
CGAGAGTAGACTAAAAAGACAAAATGAGATCTTAAAAGTCAAAAAGTCAGAGTTTGAATATCTAAAGCAGCAAGTCGAAGAAACCAAACGTGCACAGTTTGATTAGCCATTGCCTTCGAAAACTCGTTGTGCAGATTAATATATGGAATAGGCCTATAGTCAAGCTTGATATCTAAATCTGGATGTCTACTTCTTAACTCCTCCAACGCTGGATTGAATAGCATATTCAATAATCTTGGTGGGTAGCCTTGGTCATCTAACATAGCTGTTAGCGTGATTTGTTTTTTTCTAGAGCGTTTGACAATAATGCTGGATTGGTAAAACTAGCAACTGCCATCAGGCTAAGAGCTAATGACATTATAAGACCAGCCCGAAGAAATGATTTAACATTATACCTTGTCATAGTCATGCAGGTCTTAGTATTGTTTGCACACCGTTTTAAGATTTTTGACAAGTATATTCTGACAGCATAATTCAGTCTGTTTAAGAACTCTATATGATAAGGACCGGCATTTGTTATTTATAGTAAGTTTAATCTAATTGTTTATCTCTTTTAAGAGAAGTGAAATAGCTAAAGCGATTCGGAAAAGCTAAAGCTAGGATTTTCGCTCTTATCATTGTAAAACTAGTAATTGACATTTAAAGATCTATCTAAAGAAAAGAGTTAGCTTAGGAGTACAGCAACAATCCAAACTATTTGAAAGACTGCACAATAAACCATTTCGGATTTGGAATATTGACGAACACAAGCAAGAAGACATCAAAACAAACGGAGATTGCTGTTTTAATCATATCGTCGGGCTACCAAAAAAAGACGGTATCCATCTTAACCTGTGTGTATGTATGTACTTGCGTAGTGGTAGGCCATTATGGTTAGTTCGCTAAGCCCGTAAGGGTTTCTTGTTATTATCGTTATTATGATTAATTAAAATCAACTAATAAACACCTTAAGTGAGCACCTTAAATGAGTGGTAATATTTCGCAAGTTATATTAGCATAGTTTTGTATGTGATTTTTACAACCAACCACAAAAAAGAACCAATCTCTAGGAATTCTGTCCATCTAGAATAGCAATACCCTTATGGTTGTTGGCGTGGCCATAATGGGTTATTGTCACAATATTATTATTAGTCATAGTCATTTCTTGGACTTTACTTTTTCGTCAAATGGAGGAATTAAGATTCTATTCCTTTCTTATATCTAGACCCTTATCTGTCATCTCTTCATATAACAATAATAGTCCATACTCATAAATTGACACGCTTATGCCTCTTACTGAAGGTTGAGAAACAAACTCGTCTGCTTGTTGTGCTGCGGTTTTACCACCTTTTTGACTCTTAAAATGTTTCATGTGTTGATTCTTTGTCATTAGCATAAACTATGAATTCCATTTTTATTTTTCTTTCTCTTCTTTTATGCGGTAGGCAATTCAGGATTAAAATTAGTTAAAACATTGTACCTTTTTTAGAATGACAGAAACCTACCAAATTCTGTTAGTGCTACTGATAATATACTTGCAGCAAGAATTATAGTTATAGACACAATTCCAAGAGATGCAATATGTATAGCAATCATCGCCATATTTTTGTTTGTCCTGATAGTGTCAAACAGATTAATTTTAAAAATCTTGGTTAACAATCACCTATATTTGGTAAGGACATGCTGGTAGTTAAAGCCATTTTACCGATTAACAACTAGAATCAGTCTATATAGAAATCCAATTATGATCTACGTTGTATTTACAATATTTGACATTCATGTTTATTATCAAATACCATTATCTAAAGTAATGGAACAATTATACAAAGTAATTAAAGATGCCAAACGATTTGCTAACATAATATGCAATGTAAGGGGAGGGCCAATTGTCTAGGGGAATTGCAGTCTTTGCATTCTGGATACTTGGATTTGGAATAGGATTCATAGGATATTTATCCCTACCAAGTATTGCAGTATGGTTTAAAGAATTCATGCCAACCTTCGTGAATCAATCAGTGATTGGGGCAGTAATAGCTGGGATGATAGGTTCAGCAGTGACTACATTTACAGTGATTACATGGGCCAATAGAACAAGCTAGACGTATTATTTCAATATAGGGTGATAGCTAATGCAACTTTGCTTACAACTATACTATCCAAATTTACCAACAATTTTGTTATACCTCACGTCGACGAAACACAACCAACAATTACAAATCGATGGAATATATTTTACAGTTGGATGCATAATTAGAATGATATTTTAGGTATAGGTAGTGTGTGCTTCACACATTAGTTCGCTATGAAATGCCCACATTTCGCTTTAGTCAGTATTACCACAATGGTATTTAGGCCTCGTGCTATTTGATCAGCTAATGATACTGTCACAAATATGTAATGATTATTAGAAAAGGCGTAACCTACAGCATTTTACATGTACTATGATTTATTTATTCTATTAATTTATGTGTCATGCTGTCCATTATCAAAAAGGTATATTCATACATTAAAATTTAAACAGACTATCTCCACTGTCATTGTATAAACTATTACTTTGGATAACTACAGCTATTGTGTTCTTAATGAGATTATACATATTGTTATGGCATGGACAGCTACAAATTTTTGTTGCTTTCGAACCGTTGATTGATACTATCTCAATCCCATTACATAAACCGTGCTCACTTTGTGCACAATTATCTGATTTGCTACTCAATAGTGTATACTAGCTCGATTTTTAAATATAATAACCTTCATAACTAAATGAAGCTCAGTTGTGATCATAATCAATATGCTCTTGCAGTTTTCTTTTAGATAAAACTCTTTTTGGTGGGGCTTCAATAAAGCATATTATATTAGCAAACATTATGTTATACAGCATTAATACTGAGCCATATAAAGTATTACCAACTCTTTATGTATGTTAGTTCATATCTAATATAACAACTGCTAGCCTTTGATATCATCTAAATATTTAGTCAGATCAACCATGAAGGACAACGGCTTCGTCTTAAATGTAAATACTATATGAACCTGTCATTTCCATATGAGTACATCATCTGCAACCAGATTTCCAAACAAGAATGAATTGAAAAGATTTGCTAGATGTTTTGTCAAAGAAAGAATGGATTCTTTACAAAAAGATGTGATTCACTGCTTGCAATAGCCTTTTTGCTTCATTTCCGGCTATATTTTACTGCTTATCTACTACCAATTTATTAGGGGCATTAAATACTGGCCAAGCTCATAGCAATAAGGTCAAAGTGATTGCAAAATTAATTTAGCAGCTTTTTCGGCGCCATTTACGTACGGTGTTATTTTATTTTGTGAATCTAGTTTCTCCTCGATAAGACTTTCGATCCTAAAAATATCTTCATGCTTGTATCCTAGCCGCTTTGCACCTTGTTCCTGTTCAAAATGATTCTTTATAGGAATAAAAATTCCTGGTATGCCATAGGCAATTGATTCATCCATAGTTGAGCGTCCTGCAAGAGAAATTACAAGATCTGACGCATAAATGTATTCGTGTAAGTTATTTATAAGACCTACATGATGAAAGTCAGGCAAATATGTCAAGTTTTGTAGTGGACCTGCCACAAGTACAAGATCGATATCCATCTTTTCTTTGAGTTTTCTATATGCTTCTAGCGACCTTTCAATAAGGTATCTTCCAGCTTCGGTACCACCACTGCTGAGTATTATTGTCTTTTTATTGAAACCGAATTTTTTACGTAACGCATTTCTATCAGCGCTGACCTCTCGAACTATCGGTCCAACATATACGAGATTATCTCTATCATCACCATAATCAGGGATAATGACGTAAGCGCATCTTTCTATCATCCTCTGCATTATTTTATTCATTCTTCTTTCAACTATTGATACAATATGGCGTGTGAAGTGAGTCTCTGTTATATCTGTAATCAAGATACGCTTTCGATCCATTTTTTCGCCAATGGCAATGGAAGAGAAATCTTCATCGCTGACTATAATACCATCATGCTTGGTAAGAAACTCTTCTGCTGCCAATTTACATTTTTTGTAATATGAAAGATATTTCATTAGCCATATGAAAGACTTCTTAAGTTCTCCGGAGTGGATATAGAAATTTATTGGTTTGTAAAGATTAGATGCAGAATAGCCATTCTTAGAGATCAAATTGACAGCCCATGCACCACTGACAAAAAGGATTTCATTATGTGCTAGCTTCAGTTTTTCAGCAATTGCAATATCTCTGCTAGCATGACCTAGGCCAATTGGACTTGTAAAAAACAGGATCATTGTATTGCAACCAGCTTTATATGATCCATTCTTTTATTGTATTGAAATTTTAGTTGTTTGGTTGACTTCATTTATATACTTAAGGGTACAACTTCAAGATCTATCTCTGTAACCTTTTTATTGTACAACACTGCGTATTGTTTAGTTCGTCATACTGCTGATACTTCATTTCAGTTACTGGGTATCAGTTTCTCATAGTTAGAAAGTTCAAACTTGGTATGTATGAGAGATCTCTTCAAACTTATCAAGTAAAATGAACTTCTGAAATTAGAAAATTGGCTTTTTCATCTTTGAACCACATTTACGGCATTTTGAACCATTGAACTCAGCATTACATGATAGGCAGATATACTTCAGTTTTACCCCTGAGTTTGTATATCCTCGTCCTACTCGTTCATCGCTAAATCCAAAAGTCCTTAATGCCTTCATTTGTCTTCTTCTAATATAGAATATAATCCCTATGAAGATTAGGATATTCAGAGTAATCCCTGCTATAAATCCAAACAAATATGTCAATAATAAACTAATTCCAAGGCTGGCTCCAATAAATAGCAGTTGCAGTTTGATTATTGGCTTTAGAGTACTATCCATTGCTCAAATATATAGCTCTCATCATTTATCAACCTATTTCCAAATTCGTTCAATGTCCAGTCTGATAAATCGCAACATCAATATTATATGTTATATATACTATGTTACAAATTATGAGTGACCGATTCTTAAAGATCCATGGTAATCGTACTGAGATTTGTAACACAGTATGATCTAAGTGGATCCCTATAAATGACAAAATTTTCATTCTGTTTATTATATTTTTCAACCATGAACACCAATCTTTATGTTTTCTGTATTGTATATGACGAATTGTATAACATTTAAATAAAGAAGCAGATTCCAGAATTATCGAAGATATCTATAAAATATCTGTCTACATACTTGAATACTCATGAACAAATTTGAATTTTATTCTGGTAAATCCCAATAGATTACATTCGAAAGCTATTTAGAAGGATTAGAAGAAATTTATTGCTTGATTTAAGAATTTTTTTGAAAAGTCTTGGTGACAATGTCATTGAGTTGGACCACATAGAATAGTTATACCAAATCTTTACCTTTAGAACTTTTTTGGATATTCAGCCAAGAAATGATATTTTATCAATTACTATAAGAGAAGACAGAAACGGGGCCCATCATAACGTCTATGCCTAGAACCAAGAAAGAAATAGAAGTTACTAAACCTAAAATTAAAGAGGTATATGAAAAAATCAAATAGAAAATAATGAAAAACAATCAATATGGCTTAGCATAATAAAACAGCTCATTTTCATCAGCATCGCTTTGGGTATGATGGATAATGTTATAGCATACTATCTAATTCATGTTTACCTAAAGTAGTTGCATATTTGGCAGGTGTTGTATGTTTCTCCATCAAGATGACTAAAATGTGTGTCACATGACAGACATGTATGGTGCATATCATTAAAGCCATCACTGGCAACGAACTTAAAGCTTTCAAGTTCTTGACTTTTACATTTTATGCACCGGCAACTACATACAGTCATACTAATTTTTGTCAATACATATATGTTTACTATACAAATTATAAATTTCTTTATTTGATATTTCGTAAATATTATCCATTCCACTCAACGACAATCAAGTTTATCATCATAAATAATTGGAAATTAAAAATTAAAATTCAGGATTATTTCTGATTATAATCTTTTAGAATTTTTTGTAATTCTTCTACTACTCTTGATGTTGTAAGAACTTGTTCTACGCTATCCTTTATAATTCCAGCTGCAGCATAGCTGTGACCTCCACCATTTAGCCTCTGGGCAATCTTATCACATTTTATATCCGCGTAAGCTTTTCTTCTAATACTTATCCTCCCATTTGGGGAATATAATACTGCAATTATTACATTTGGTTTTTCTTCAAATATTCTTTCACTTAGCAAGCTCTTAGGTAGTATTCTGGGAGATTCAGTTATGGCAACAGGTAAACCGTTAATTTCATGTATTGAAAGCGATTTCATTGCCGAGGTCATCGCAGCTTCTTTGAGGGGAATATATTGATTTTCGTATTCCTGTTGTAAATCTTCATCCCAAAATATGCCTCTTGATGCCTTCTCTACTATCATCTGCAACTTCCTATAACTATCGGGCAGGCTCCGATAAAATGTAATAATCTCTGAGAGTGGTGGCAAGGTATGGACTGGGGGTAATCTAAAGTCAATAATACGTGCAAACTTTGCCATTCTTTCACATGCAGTTCTTTTCTTCAAACCAAAGTTTTCGACTATAAGCTCTGAAGAACACTTTTGCTCTTTATCTTCAGATAATATAAGAGTTGCAAACGATTCTACTCTCCTTTTTACTTCTTCATTCCAACTGTGATGGTCTAACCAAACCAAAGTCCATCCATAGCTCTTTAATTGAATGGCAGCTTTTTCTATTGGTTCAAGATCTACATTGCTGTTAACAGTCAAATCAGAAAATACAATTGTCCCGCTCTTACTTGACTTACTAACATTAAATTTTATGATATCAGCGGCTCTTCCCATATTCTCATACCCATAATTTGTAAGGAAGACTAATGTATCTGGAAATGCATTCTTCAGAATTGCACCACAAAACAGACCATCAACATCATGTTGATGTGTGATAGAAAGTATTCTTCTTCTTTTAGTGTTATTCATGTTGGTTCTCAATTCGATATTAGCTTATATGTTAATCTGTATCAACAATCTAATCGTATAATATTTTTAGAACAGACAATTCTGAGCTGGTAATGAACATAAAAGCTACTCTCATTCCAAGAAAATTTTATCAAAATAATCTATGGTTCACTGACTTTCTTTCTTAAATCATTATGCAATATATCATGTGAAATCATATATGTAAGGATTACTGAGCCATACAAAGTATTATCAACTCTTCTTTATGCCTAACACTATATCTAAAGAAAGGTTCTGTTGATATTCCTAAATACAATGATAACTATAGAGCCGATATGTTTATGAAAAGAAAATTATCATCTATTTGTTAGCATAGTAAATATTAGGAAAAAATGAAGACTTATACCTATACTACAGGATTCATCGCTTTTGTGTCAAAGGCATTGACACGGATAAAATTCATAGGAAGAATAAGCACAATGAGTAAAAGGAAAATGGTTATCTATATTCCATTAGAGTATCACAAAAATATTTTAAAACAATTCAAGGTAAAAACTTGAAAGTAACTTTGGAACAAGCATTATAATGATAATAATATGATGACAAGAAACCCTTATGGGCTTGGAGCGAACTAACCATAAGGGTATTTTGCTATTCTAGATGGACAGAATTCCTTGAGATTGGTTTCTTGTGGTTGGTTGCAAAAATTATGTACAAAACTATACTAATATAACTTTTGAAATATTGTTACTCACCTAAGGTGCTCACTTAAGGTGTTTGTTTATTTGTTTGATACACAAGAAATATTGTCACTCAATGACTGAATCAAGTAACTCTTTTGACGTCCTATGATCAAGGCATTCAGAACCTCTTGCCTTCTTAGCATCATTATCATTAGTCATAACCGCATTTTCTATTTGTCATGTATAGACCAATCTTTTATTACCTTATTATTCACTAAATCCTGTATTCTCCCTTGAATCCATTCTAACGCCTGTATTTTAATCATTAACATGCCTGCCTCTTTAAGACTGTATGATCCACGCATATTTAGTCTAAATTCATTTATTTTAGCTTCAAGTGATTCTCTAAGCTTTTCAGCAAAGTCAATAATAGTACTCATTTTGGGTTATCAGGAAATGTATTGTAAACTGTAAATATAATATATATTGAAACACTAGACTGTGACGGACAGGATGAGTGTATCTATCACCGCTGCATTAAGAAAATGTTATTCTCTTATTGGTTAAGATTTTCTGTCCGTAAATTTGTTATGGCAAACTGCATATATACAACGATACAAGCTAATGGTAGAATTTAGCGTTAATCCAACCCGCTTTGATCCTTACAAAAATTTTAAGTTTCGAATCAAATGGGACGGAAAATATGTTGCGGGCTTAAGCAAGATTTCAGCGTTGAGACGAACTACAGAAGTTATAAGATATAGAGAAGGTGGCGATCCTAGTTCCAGTAGGAAATCTCCGGGCAGAACCGAATATGATCCAATTACATTACAACGTGGAGTAACTCATGATTTAGAATTTGAGCAATGGGCTAACAAAGTTTGGAATTATGGTAGTGCATTAGGTTCTGAAGTTTCGCTTAAGGACTTTCGAAAAGACATCATTATAGAATTCTACAACGAGGCAGGACAACTTGCAATTGCATATAAAGTTTATCGTTGCTGGGTATCAGAATATGAAGCATTACCAGATCTTGATGCAAATTCAAATGCTGTTGCTATTCAACACATTAAAATTGAAAATGAGGGATGGGAACGTGACGAAAGCATAATAGAACCAACTGATCCAAGCCTTTGACTGCGAGGAATGTGTTTGTTTATTATGATAAAACACGATTTATCTGATAATATGACTCAAATGAGATGCTCATCATATCGATCTGTATGTTAGCTGTCATTAAAAAGAACTCATTACAAGTGATATAGAAATATGATCTCAAAAAGAAGATCTACCAAACGCATTGAGAACCAGGACCATGCACCTGAAGTTATTTTGGATTTTGAATATGATAATAATAATGGACTTCTTTTTGTCATAATTGAAAATATTGGAGCTTCGTCAGCGTATAGGGTGTCGGTAAAATTTAACAAAGAAATAACTGGTATTCATGGAGAGAGAAAAATAACTGAGATGAATATCTTTAAATACTTGGAGTTCTTGCCTCCTAGAAAAAAAATTCGAATTTTTGTAGATATATTCTCGTCATATCTAATACGAGAACAACCATTGTTGATCACAACGACAATTCTTTATTCAAACAAAAATAATCAAAAATTCCAAGATGTGATAGAGCATAATCTATCAATTTACAAAGATATGATAGATATAAAAGACTAACAGGGTATTTTATAATTGTGATAATTCCTTACGCCAGACAAGGTTATAGCAACAGAAGTGTCATTTTATCACACGACTCTTCCTTTTCTTTCCTTGTTCACCAGATCGCTTATTTGAGCTCTAGCCCATTCTAACGTATGTATATATTTCAATCAATAATCTATTTTTGTCTATCTGAGTATAAGATTCATGTATACCATTTCTACATCCATTTATTTTTTTATTATTAATTCCCTAAGCGTTTGCGCAAAGTCAACAGTATTATTGCTCATTTGAGATATTAGGAAGTAACCGGAAGTTGTGAATATAATTTGTTGAAACACTAGACAAGGCAAACTGGCGTACCTGAGTTGCTTATGAAGATTAACTATATTTTTGAATTCTTTTACTGATGTCCATGTTATTATTTTTATATCTACAATCTTTGCTGCAACTATAGTAATACTCACAGGATTTGGAAGAGTACTTCACATTATAGATACTGTGTTTTCCTCTATCAGCTATAAAAATTAAAAGTTATATAGATAGAGATTTTTGAATGCTCATCATTATATATAGAGCAAGAGAAGTCATAAAAAGAATGTGTGGTAACGAAAATTCAACCCAAAATATGATAAAAGATAGCGATGTATATGATCTTCTACTAAAAATACCCTCAGGAAAGGTTTCCACCTATGGAGATCTTGCAAAAGCACTTGGGAATCCTTCAGCCTCAAGGGAAGTAGGAAGAATACTTGGCAGGAATCCAAACCCAATTACTGTGCCATGTCACAGAGTAGTGATGTCAGATGGTAAGGTTGGCGGGTACGCTCACGGAAGCGATAAAAAGATAAAATTACTTGAAGAAGAAGGTATATCCTTCACCGGCAAAATCATTGGCGATTTTAAGAAAGTAAGAGTATATCCTCAAAAACAATAAGATTGCCCTGCTGTTCTGATACTATAAAGACGAACTAACAGAAGTGGCAGGTATGAATAACATACACCAGAAGATCGCAGATGTTGACTTGCAAACCGTAACGAAAGAAATGAATAAAAAAGGATATGCCTTGGTATCAAGATTCTTACCTAGTGAGCCTTGCAATGAATTTATTAGTAAATACAATAACTCTAATCTATATCGCAAGACCATCGCAATGGAAAGATATCGTTTTGGATTAGGCGAATATAAATACTTTAGATATCCATTACCTGACCTAATTCAGACCATTAGAACAGCAATTTATCCAAAACTAGCACCTATTGCAAATTCATGGATGAACATGTTAAACTTGCAAAGACATTTTCCAGAGACATTTGATGATCTTCAAAGACTTTGTCATAATCATAATCAAACAAAACCTACTGTCCTTATTCTAAAATATGGCAAAGGAGGACATAATACGTTACACCAGGATCTATACGGTGAAATCTTTTTTCCTTTTCAATTGGTTTTCTTTCTAAATGAACCTGAAGTCGACTATACTGGTGGAGAGTTTGTATTAACAGAGCAAATTCCAAGAGCACAATCAAAAGCAATTGTCTTAAAGCCGCACAAAGGAGATATGCTGATTATTACTACGAATTTCAGACCTGTAAAAGGTAGTAAAGGATATTTTCGGGCACAAATGAGACATGGTGTAAGTGAAGTACATGATGGACAACGACACGTACTTGGAATTATTTTCCACGATTCCTTAACATAATGCATTGCGAGTAACATTAAATGTCTCGTACCGCCAGTCTTTATTGGCCTAGTCATAGGGAGAAGAGTAAGACGGTACGAGACAGAAAGATTCATCCGCTTCTATCCGTGCGATGTTATAAGGTTCAAGATATTAGTATTAGATAACCAAGTTAACCAAGACTTTTAAGATCTTACTAGTCAGAATCTGTCAAGCATTATCAGATACCATCCTAGTAGAAGAGTTAGTTAGTTGCTGGAATTCGTACTTCCCTCTATTACGTCAAAAATTCCAAGCAGCGGTACCCTGGCATGACTCGCTGCTTGGATAAACCTCGCAGTTACTATGACAATTGTTGCCTTACCTAAACACATGAAACAGGTAAGATTAGGTAACTGCATATATTACGCAGCGGTTATGTCTATTCCTTGTATACCGGTTACGTTATTAAGAATTATATCTTGAATTCTGCCCTGAACCCATTCTAACACTTGTATTTTAATCATAAACATATCTTTGTCTACGTGATTATTTGATTCATGTATATTGTTTCTACATTTATTTATTTTTTCATTTATTAAATCTCTAAGCTTTTCAGCAAAGTCAACAACTTTCATTTCAGATTATCAGGAGAATACGCTATAATACATTGAAACACTAGTTAGGGACAGACTGAGGGTATATTCTGAATTGTCTGTCTCTCTGTTGATATCCTAAATATCCGGCTATAAAGAACTCTAGGGATTAAAAATCCTCGGTTGGACGACATGGGATGCATGTAAAGAGAATTTCATACGTGTGCTATAATAAGTCAAGACGTAGTACTTTGATACTCTAGTCTGAGAAATGTAGGTGTTCCTTTCATAATAGACGTACTTGGTTTCATATTAAATACACCTAATTATAGGCTTTTAAGTACTGTTGGATTAACTATACCTTTATACGGTCCACCTACACTATTCCCTTTGGAATCATAGAAATATGCTACAACCTGTACATTTCTTTGAATCTTTGATACTCTGTTTTCAACCTGACCTGTTATAGTCCACGTTTTAGCTACTGAATCTAATTTTGTTACCAAGTTCAAATTATCTGCTGTTATTGCAATAGACTTTGATAATGTTATCTATTACAATATAATATATGACATATGATGTATGGTAACGGCTTAGCAATAGGATAATGCTAAGATAGTCTATTTGATCTTCTCATACGCCTCTGCAATTTGAGGTTTGACATTTTCTATATCTTCTACAGTTTTAACTGTCTGAGTTATAATTGATTCATTTCTACTTTTTCTCAAGGAAATTGTCAAAGAATCCTTCTTTGGTTGTATGTCTAAAAATGTTCGAAATGTTAGTGATTTAGCATATGCTATCCTATGTGGTCTCACCTCTTCAATAACATGATTACCAAGACTTTTCACAAAATTTCTTAAATCTAGAAGTGAAGTTTTAGTTTCTTCTTCCAACCCTTCTAAATGATTTTCAAACGGAATGGCTGATTTATCAGAATAAAGTCCAAATTTGCTCATATGTTAAAGTATTACCTAAGGCTATTTTATACATATTCAAAATACCTGCCCGGAGGGATTTGAACTTGCTGGTATAAGGGTACATGTATAGCAAATTCCTTAAGCGGGTTATTACCAAATATAGTGAACAAAAGGTATCCTAACAGCTTGACATGATACAGATAGAGTCTCTATACATTCATATTAATCACTAACCTTTGCCTCTTCATCTTCAGAGAGTCAATAGATCTATTATGATTTGTAGGTGACAGAAATGTGCCTGATTCCCTTTTCACCCAAAGAACAAAGCAAATTTGATTTGATAGTTTGACAGTATAATATGATCGCTGGAAGAAGTGCTTATGCGGCATACGCCGCTCAAAAATGGCTGTTCATAATAAACCAAATGCACTTAAATTGAAGACATTGATCTCATGATAAAAATCTATTTGGATATAACCGGGACTAAATACTGGTTCTCTGAAACCTTGATGACTCAAAAAGTAGTGCTTTCACAATGATTCTTACTTCCACTATAGATTTTGTATATGATATCTGATATGATAGATCCTCTTTTAACTGCAGAGTTGTTCTCTGCATCCATAAATCCAAAGTCTCCTATCAGCAACTGAAGTGGTTGACGGCCTTTAGTTGGCCTCTTGTTCAATACTGCATTTATGCTCCAGGCATTTTGCATCCACGTGTTAAGTTTATGATATACTGACTTGCATAAGACATAACGTTCCCAACCAAATGGGCTTGCATTGCTATATTTCGAGTCCTTGTCAGGATTACTTGAACTATGGTTTGTAACAACTACTGTAATTTTCTTTGTTATGGCTAGATGATGTAATTTGCGCACGTAATTGTTTAATCATTCTGCTCGTTTTGCCAATCTACTATGCTCTGAATATTCAGATTTGTAATGAAACGTCATAGAATCTATAATGATAAGTTTTACTTTTGAATCAGCAGCAGAGTTACCTATGCAACTACAAGCTTGATCTATATACGACTCCTGTTCCTTGCTATCAGTAGATGTTTTAACCTGGATATTAGCAAGTGCTTTTTCCATTGTAATCCTCGGGCTTTAGCAATGGATTTAATTTTCTCTTCCCGAAATGTTCCTTCCGTATCAATACACACTACTTGCAATGGAGGAGGTAAAACAATGCATAATAGATGACATAGATGACACAGTATACCAATCAAAAAGTTATCTCGATTGAAAAAATCCTTCCTGTTAAAAGACAAAGTGAAAATACTTTTTCTTCATTATTGATAAGCTGAGTTTTTTAAGTTGGATATACCCAACCGCAAATCATCCAAGGTTGTTTCATAAAGTCTATCCATATTTTAATTAAAATACAGGAGTACGGGGATCGTTACCTTGATATATTGTGTACGTTGGGATGGCAGCAGATTCTGATATGCTAAGTATCTTCACTTAATTAAGTATACAAAGGTAATTATATATGATGAAAATATTTGTAGTACTATGAAAACCAATCTATCTGTTACTGATAACAATAATACTGCTACTAGTACTGCACAAATAATAAACCCGTCTAACAATACAGAAATGAAATGCTGTCCAATCAATAATACATTCAAAATTATCAGTAAAAAATTCACAATTCTAATCCTAAGAAATATGATAAATGGTAACCAGAATAGGTTCAACCAGTTATTAAACTCAATTGAAGAGAGTAATCCAAAGACTTTATCTACAAGACTTAAAGAGATGGAGAAAATAGGACTGATAAAGCGTAGAGTATATCATAACCAAACTCCTGTGAGAATAGAATACTATCCAACTGAAAAAGGCCTAGCACTGCAACCTATTTTAGATATGATGGCAGCCTATTCTATGAAATATTGTAGTAAGTATGTATTCAAAGACTCTAAACCAAGAGAATTCAGACAGATATACGGAAGAGATATCGAAACTGAAATTCCTAGATAATATGAATAATAAGTTCAGTATTTAGGTTCTGTTGAATCTGTTGAGTCTGTTTAGTGTTGAACAATGTTGTTGAAATTGTGTTGGTAAAGCAATGGGCTGTCTCTTCCGCCGCTTGGGTACTACTCTCTATGAGCAATTTAGTCTTTGCTATACAGAGTACCAAATGATTGTACTAATCATATTTAATTATTATAGAAAATTTTCTGCGTATATGACGAGTTAAGGCATTTATTTTCTATTTAGTGCGAATTTAAGCCAATTTTTTGAAAAAATATATAGCTTTAAAATGTTATCTATAATATTTCCACCTTCTAGTGTTATTTTTTAATTAGACAATGGTTTTAAACTGATATTGCTGTGACAATATTAAGTACAAAAATCTGCAAAGTCAACAGGATTTTATTTTGTATTCAAACAAGCAGAATAAATTCAAATTATGTATGTGCATTCTATTGCACATCATACTCCCTATGACCTATGATTACTATGCTAATGCGTTGCTTCAGCCAGTTGCTTTCTGTTTGTCCTTTTTGGAAGTCTGCCACCATTCCAAATAAGCGTCATGTTGTAGTCTTCTTTTATCCATATACTCAGTTTCTCCCCTTTCACGTAGTTCTTCTATTTTCTCTCTTGAAGCAAAAAGTCCACAGCTCTTGCATAGAAAATTCTTGCTACTAGGATCGAATTCTAATTTTCCACCACATTCTGGACAAAAATTTGCCAAACAGCTTTGATCCTGTTGCTCAGTATAAAAGCCTTCTGAAATGACAGCTTCTGGAGAATTAGTATTGTTCATTACAGGAACACCATATGTGTCCCCAATAGTCAGCCAAATTATACAAATCAAAATTACCTCTCATCTCAGACATTTATTTGGAATTGATACAGTAGTCATTCTGCAGAACTAGATGTTCGCTGGACAGAATTGCCATTTATGTCTGGATATTTCAATGTAGCGAGAATTACTATTTCGCTACTCTTAACCTAACATATTGATTTACTCCTTTGGTTAACCATACTTCCCATGATGATATACAAAAACAGTGGCATAAACTAAACTTGCTAGGAATCTCAATCCAATAATATCATGTGCTAATTAATGCTGCAAAGCATAAAAAACATATGTTCGATCAAGATCTCGGTGCATGGACTTTGGTCGTCATCCCGCAATTGAAGCAGTCAGTTCGCCCATCAAATGCCAGCACCGAGATAAGAAATATTCGTGATATTCAAAAATTAAACTGTTTGGATTGTTACTAACTCTTTATCTGCATTAATGCTGATTTCCATTTCTGATTCTAAGATAAATGATGACGGTATTTCTAACATATCTACAAGTGGGATATCTGAAATTGCACATCCAGAAGCTGTAATTATATCTGCACTGTTTATACATATCATAGCACTGGGTGCTACCCGGTTTATCTTCAACGAATAGATAGCATATGCACCAACGCTACTTCCAACTGCATTTGGAAAGACCAAAATGACATCCTTGATAGATTTACCAAACAATTCATGATTTTTGTCTATTATAGTAGCTGATTTGGTGTCTATCATTGCAAGGAAGTTAATTACCTCTTTCGTAACAAGTGCTTTACTTGTGCCAATCCCTGTTACAATTTTTCTACAGTTAAGCTTTATATGCATATACTAATCTGTATATTTTTTTACAATTGACTTTATATCTTTAAGAGCAACTCCCGTTCTATTGGAATGATTAAGATAGTATGCTCCCTTTATACTATTGGTGATTACCGAATCAAAATCATATCTGGTAATCAGAGGAGTAAGGCAAGTACATGAATCACATATGAATTCCCCTCCTGATTTCTCTATCTTACCAATCAAACCAGTATTTGCAGCTTGATTATAAACTGCCCTGGGACAGAAAATCATACAGCGTTTAAGAAACTTTTTGTTCTCTACTAGCGTTGCAAGAAAATTTAGCTCATTTACTCCAAGTTGTGGGCTTCCAAGAACAATGATATTGCCATCTTCTGCAGTATTAATCTCGTCCTTAATTGTATTAATTTCTTCTCTACCATATGAAATCACTTCATTTGTGTTCTCTTCAGATGTAAACATCCCACAGTTCCCCGATGTACCTATTGCTGCTGAAAGGGATTTTATATTAATTATGTCTGCTTTTTCTCTTATACCATCAAAGGCAACACAACTATCCTTTATCATCTTTCCTGCAAAATAACCAAGCAGTCCATAATCTACTTCTGTCATAAGTTTTACTGTTGGCTTAACAGTAACCTTCGGATGCCTAAATTCTTCTATTCGAAGATCCGAATAAGGCGCTTTTCCAGTCACAGAACTTGCAAGTGCACTTAGTGAACTTTCTTTATTTGTCAATAATCCCAATACTGAATTTGAATACAGCGCAGCATTACTTTCTGCAAAACTTACAGCACTACCTCTCTCTGGAATTTCAAAGATTTCATACGGAATACATGTAAATGAAGGGGTCGTGCCCATTTTTTCATATGATCTCACTATCCTCATCTGCTGTTTAGCAAAATTTTCAGGTAGATTAGCAGGTTTATTTCTGTCAAAACCCATTGGATTTAATGTGGTTTTCACTGCAACTTTAGCATCTCTACTAAACTTTTCAAGAAATTCAACACCTGCATCACCAATGGTATTGTAATTAACTCCTGATATATGCGCCCATTTAATAGGAATAAGTTTTTCTGCTTCAGTAGCTATGCCAATTGCAAGCAAAATTTTGTATGCAGAAGCAATAGTTTCACCGTTCTCGCCATTGAGTAACTTTTCCTCATCAGTAGTGAGATGCATTAACTTTAGCTAATAAACTCATAATATTCTGATAAATAATCCTATGCTTTTTGTCATCTATTATTAAAAATACGTCTGCCAGTAAACAAATACAATTTGATGATTATACTTGGCTTTGATGTTCAGACTTTTTAATATTTTGAATCAAATACTAT
>Ga0173481_10000045_pt1 | contig 17447 bp, 12 predicted proteins | sample NitcycUS073202C2_FD_136667 | JGI IMG/M metagenome (GOLD analysis project Ga0173481, IMG submission 136667) | Soil microbial communities from Arlington Agricultural Research Station in Wisconsin, USA - Nitrogen cycling UWRJ-S073-202C-2 (version... ... | reverse complement strand
GGACGAGCTCGATCTCCGTTCCCGGGTCCCACACGCGGATCGTCCCGTCCGAGCCGCCGGTGACGACCGTGCCGTCCGCTGCGAACTCGGCCTTCCGCACCGGCCCTCGGTGGCCCCGGAGGACGCGCGCCTCGTCGCCCTCGGCCCGCCACGTCCTCGCCGTGCCGTCGCCGCTCGCGGTGACGAGGACGCTCCCGGGCCCGAATGCGACATCGAGCAGTTGGCTCGTGTGCCCGAACAGCGTCGTGAACAACCGTCCCGTGCTCGTGCGCCAGACGCGGCCCGTCTGGTCGGTGCTCCCCGTCGCGATCCGGTCGCCCGCGCGATCGAACGCGACGGCGAGCACCTGGCCGTTGTGTCCGAGCAGCGGGCCCTCGACCTCCCTCCACGTGCGGGTGCTCCACACGCGTCCCGTGTGGTCGCGACCGCCCGACACGACCAGCCGCCCGTTCGGCGAGTAGGCAGCGTCGGTGACCACTCGAGGATGCTTCACGCGGCCGATCCATGCCCCGGTGGCGAGCGAGATCGCCCGCGCCCGCGGCTTGCCGACCAGCGCGATCGCGGACGCGCCGTCGGGGCTCGGAACGAGCTCCTCCACCACTCCGGGCAGCGAGACGGGAACCGGCTTCCCGCGCGGCTTCCCCGTCGCCGCGTCGAGCGTCACGAGCGCCCGGTCGACGATCGTCACCACCGAGCGACCGCCTCGGACGAACGCCGCCGCTCCTCCCTCGACGCGGTGCGACCAGAGCAGCCTCCCCGTAGGAAGCAGGTAGAGCCGGGCAATGCCGTCGTCGCCGACGGCGAGCACCCGCGGCCCGGAGGGGTCGACGTCCATCGAGACCACCGGGTGCCCGGTCTGGATCATCGCGCGTTCACGCGAGGCGTCGAGCGCCTCACGCAGAGCCTCCTCGACCCGCGGCGTCGGCTCGATGCGGCCGGCCTCGAGCGCGAGCTCGATCCCGAGCTCGGGGTCGCTGTCCAGCACCGACAGGGCGCCCGCGACGAGCGCGCCGCTCTGCGCCGAGCGCGCCTGGTCGCGCGCCTCGCCGCGCTGCGAGAACGCGAAGACCGCGAGCGCCGTCATGCCCGCGAGGGCGACGAGCGCGCCAAAGGCCAGGAACGCGAGCCGGCGGTGGCGCCGGCGCGCCTCGGCCCGCGCTCGCTCGACCGCCCGTTCGGCATCGAAGCGGCTCTTCCAGCCGAGCACGGCGCCGGCGAGGACGTCGTGGAAGATCTCCCAGCGGCCGGCCTCGTCGGTGCGCAGGATCCGGTGGTCGGCGAGAACGCCCGTGACGGCTCGCACCTCGTCCTCCGAGCACCGGGCGAACTGCGCGAGGTCCGCGGCCTCGTGCGCGATCTTCGTGCCGGACGGCGTGACGAGGTGGTCGAAGAGCCGTGACGCGATCTCGCGCTGCGGCGGGGTCAGCGCCTCGATCGCGCGCTCGAGGTGGTCGGCAACGACCTGGCCGGCGCCGCCGAGCTCACTCAGCGTTGCGGCGCGAAGCGTCGACGAGCCGCCCGAGCGCTCGACGTCCCAGAGCCGCTGCATGACGAGCTGCAGGTACGGCGCCTCGATCCCCGGCGCACGACCGTTGGTCTCCGGGACGGCCTGGCCTGGGCCGAGCTCGATCTGCCCGGCGCCCACGCCGTCCAGCACGGCGCCGACGAGCTCGTCCTCGATCGTCACCGTCTCGCCCTCGAGCTCGCTCCAGCGCTCGAGCGGCCTCACGATCGCCGCGCGGCCGGCCGTACGATCGAGCCGGTCGAGCCGCAGCACGTTGCCGAACAGGTTCGGGATCGCGCCCTTCAGCCGGTCGAGCCGCGCAAGCGTGTCCTCCCGCAGCGAGAGCAGGACGTTGACGCGGAGCGGGCCGTCGACCAGCGCGGCGAGCGCCTCGTCGAAGCCGTCGTCGGTGTCGTGGTACGTGAAGTACTCCTCGGCCTGGTCGAGCACGAGATAGACATCGCGCTCGGCCTGCGTACGCGTAGCGACGTCGACGAGCGAGCCGGGCTCGATGCCCGCCGCCTCCGCGATCGCTCTTGCCAGCGCCGACTCGGGCAGCTCGCTCCAGCTCGAGAAGACGAGGACGAGCGGCTGCTCGGGAAGCCGCCGCAAGGCCCGCGCGACGCTCGCGAGGAGCAGCGACGACTTCCCCACGCCGCTCGGTCCGTAGAGCACCGTCAGCCGCGACGCGATCAGGTTGGCGACGACGATCTCGGAGTCGCGCTCCCGGCCGAAGAAGTAGAGCGCGTCGAGGTCCGAGTCGGCGAACGCCGCGAGCCCCCGGTACGGCGACTTCAGGTTCACGGGACGCCCTCGAGACGCCGCTCGAGCAGACCCACGTACTCATCGGGCTCCACGTCGAGGACGTCGACGTCGAACCGGCGCCAGAACGCCTGCTCGAGCGCGCTGGGCTCCGGGTCGAGCGCCCACGACCGGTACGCGAGCGGGCGGTCGCCCCACACGCGGTGCATCACGAGGCGCAGGTTCCAGTCGACCATCTCGTACCCGATGAAGAGGAAGTGGCTGCGGCGCAGGTGGGCGGCCAGCGCGACGGGTACGGCGGAGACGAGATCGGAGCGGCCGAGGTAGTCGATGTAGTCGTCCTCGGTGATGACGAAGCTCTCCCACTCGCGGTCCGGGAAGGGATCGACCGCGCCGTGCAGCTTGAGCAGCACGGTTCGCCGGTCGAGCGACAGCTCGGTCGCGTACGTGTTGGGCACATCGATCGGCCGCGGCTCCTCCCCCGGCGGCCGGTGCCAGAACTTCCCGCGGTACGGGCCGGAGGCGACGTAGGTGACGACGTCGAGCTCCTCCCCGGCCGCCTCGAACGCCCGCTCGAGCGCGAGGTCGTACCGCGTGGAGATGACGAGCTGGTGTGGCGCGCCCCGTGACCGCAGCACCTCCGGCAGAGACGCGAGGAACCGATGCACCGCCTGCGGCTCGGTGGCCTCCTCGAAGCGCCTGTGGAGCTCGTCGTAGAGAGGCCCCGAGCCGTTCATCGTCGCCACGTACTGCGACACGCGCGCAAGGTCGGGCGGGCGGTCTTCCGGATACCCGAACGCGCGGGCGAGCTGCGCCGCGAGGTCGTCGCCGCCGTCCAACCCGAGCACCGGGACGACGCGCCCGGCGAGCAGTGCCTTGACGACCTCCGCGTCGGCGTCGCGGTCGGCGTGGCCGTTTGCTCCGCGCGACCCGCGCGCCTCGCCGCGCAGGATCTCGCCCTGGAGCCGCCGGAGGTTCTCTCCGGGCTCGATCCCGAGCTCGTCGAGGGCGGCGCGCGCGTCCGTGTAGGCCTGCAGCGCCTCGGCGGAGCGGCCCGCGCGGTGGCAGGCGAGCATCAGCAGGTACCAGAGCCGCTCGCGGAGCGGATGCTCGGTGACGAGCGCCTCGAGCTCTGGCACGACATCCGAGGGGTGGCCGAGCTCGATGTCGGCCGCGAGACGCTCCTCGAGCGCGACGAGGCGAAGCTCCTCGAGACGCCTGATCTCGGTCTGCGCCCAGTCCTCGAACGCGAACTCGGCCAGCGCCGGGCCGCGCCACAACTCGAGCGCGCGCCCGAGCAGCTGCCGGCGCTCGACCGGAGAGGCCCGCCGCGCGTCGGCGAGCAGGCGCTCGAACCGGTGCGCGTCGACGTGCTCGCGGTCGATCCGGAGCACGTATCCGGGCGGACGCGTGACCAACACGTCGGGACCGAGTGCCTTGCGCAACCCGACGACGCAGTTGTGGAGCGACGCCGTCGCCGTCTTCGGCGGCTCGACGCCGTAGAGCTCGTCGACGAGCTGGTCGGTCGGGACGACCCGGCCCGCGCGGAGGAGCAGCGCGGCCAGGAGCGCGCGCTGGCGCGGACCGCCGAGGGCGATCGGCCCGTCCTCACCCGACGCCTCGAGCGGGCCGAGGATCCGAAATTCCTGCATTCACGCGGTTTGTACCACCGTCCGCCAACGGTCTCCTAATCAGCTTCCGGCGCGGCTCGGGATCGTTATCGCGCCGTGAGGCGACCGTTTTCGACCCGTTTCGGGCCGGATCGACCGTGGGGGCATGGCTACCACGCACCCACATCTCACAGCACGCGGCCCCTGGTCGTGGGCGCTCGCGGCGGTCGTCGCCGCACTCGCAACGCTTCTCTCGAGCGCTGTCTTCGTCCCCGACGCGACGGCCGCCGACTCGACCGTCACCGGTTACGGCTGGCCCGTCAAGCCGTTCCACCGCCAGCACCCCGTCCGCGGGTTCTTCGGCGACCCGCGCATCGGGATGACGCCGAAGGGCTGGGAGCAGAGCTTCCACTTCGGCATCGATGTCTCCTGCCCGAACGGCACGCCCGTCTACGCGACGCTCGACGGTGTCGTCCGCCTCGAGTCCTTCCGGCCGGAAACCGTCGCGGTCGTCGCGTACGACGGCCACACCGAGTTCCAGTACTGGCACATCGTCCCCGCCGTGCGGAACGGGCAGCGCGTCACCGCCTACCGCACCGTCGTCGGCCACGCGGCGCCGCCCTGGGAGCACGTCCACTTCGCCGAGAGCCGCAACGGCGCCTATCTGAACCCGCTGCGCGCCGGCGCGCTCGGGCCGTTCGCCGACACGACGCGGCCGTGGATCAAGCACCTGAGCGCCGACACCGACGGTCGGCCGGTGCCTGTCCGGGCGACGCACGGTGTAGTCGACCTGGTCGTCGAAGCGTACGACACGACGCCGATCCCGGTCCCGGGCCGCTGGGGCGGCAAGCCGGTGACGCCCGCGCTCGTGCGCTGGCGCGTCACGGGCGCAGGCGGCCGCGTCGTGCTCCCCTGGAGCACGGCGATCGACCATCGCCTCCGGATCCCGTCGAACGACCGGTACCTGACGCAGTACGCCCGCTGGACGCGACAGAACAAGAAGAACCGGATCGGCCGCTACCGTTTCGTCCTCCGGGCCGGCTGGGACAGCCGCACGGTCGTGGACGGACGCTACGTCGTCGAGGTCGCCGCCTCCGACGTGTGCGGGAACACGACGGTTGCGCGGTTCCCGATCCGCATCGCGAACCGCCCCGCCGTCTGAATCCCTCTTCGCGCTGGTAGCCCACGGAGCCCGGACACCGTCCGGGCTCCGTCGTCGTGGGCGTTAGCGAGCCGTTTGGAGCCCGTGACCGGGCCGTTTGGGCCGCCTCCGAGCCTCGCCGCATGCAGCGAAAGGAGGTGACTCACATGCATGCGGCGATCACACGGACACCCGTGGTGTTCATCGTTCTCGCGGCAGCGGCCCTGGTTCTCGTGGCCCTCGGCCTCGCGGCCGGCGACCCGGCTCTCATGCCGCCGCCTCTGTGTCCGCCCAACTGCTGACTAGCCCGCGAATGGGGGCGCCGTAACCGCGGTGCCCCCATTTCGGATGCCGGAGAGCATCGTCTTGGCACGCTCGACGAAGAGCGTGGCGCCCTTCGCCGTCAGGATCGAGGCCGCTTCGGAGGCCGCTCGTTCAGCGTCGACCAGCTTGCCCTGGAGGGCGAGGGCCTCGGAGAGGATGAGGCGAAGCTGCCCCTTCACGAGAAGGTTGTCCGTGGTCTCGTAGAGCTCGAGGGGCTCACGCACGCATTCCTCGGCCTCGATTGCGCGGCCACTGCGCGCGAGCCCCTTGGCGCGTGCTGCCTGCCAATACAACTCGATCCAGGACTGCCCCGGCAGGGACTCCTGTTCGGCTTCCTTCGCGAACTCTAGTGCCCGATCGATCTCGCCTGCGACGAGCGCAGCCTCCGCACGATGAACCTCGAGGTACGCGTACCAGGCAGTGTCCTCGCGCACGGCAGCGGCTTCGATCGCCGGCACGAGGATCTCCTCGGCGCTCCGACCATCGCCTCCGAGCACCGCCACGAGGGCGGCGGCCTCCGGCCAGCGCGTCGTCATGGCGAGGTCGTCGCCGATCTCGACGAGTTTGGTACGCGAGCGGACGACGAGGTCCTGGGCGGAGTCGAATCCTGCCATCAACGCCTGGTGCCGCGCGAGGTCGAGCATCAGGTACGGCTCCGTCCATGGGTGCGACTCCGACTCCGCGAGCAAGCGCTCGGCCAGCGCGATGACGTCCGACAGCGGCATCGGCCCGTCCACCGCTGCAGAGACCAAGGCGGAGTCCTTCATGCCAACCAACCCGAGCTCGCGGTAGAAGTCGTTGGCTCTGCGCAACGCGTCGTAGGCGGCCTCGAAGCGACGACACATGAGGCTCTCCACCGCGTACCGCGCGTCCCACGCGCGGGCCAGGCCGATCGTGTCGGACGCGGCTTCGCACTCGGCAATCGCCTCCTCGATACCGGCGATCAACGCGTCAGCGTCCGAGACCCCCATCAGATGGAGCGGCCAGACCATCTCCACCCGTGCGCGTGCAGCAACTCGGCGATTCTCGATCTCTTCCGCGCGACGCACGACATCCTCCAGCAGGCTGAGCGCACGCCGCCACTCTCCCGTCATCTTGAGCGGATGACTCAGGACGCATTCGAGGTCCAGTCGAAGCACGTCGGCTTCCGGGAGCAGGCTTGCAGCTCGCGTCAGCAGGCTGATGGCCGCCGCGTGATCCATGCTCCACGCCGCCCGTTCCCCTGCCCGGCCAAGCCGTTCGCCAGCCTCGACAGCGACGTCAGGCGCGTCGTCCCCCATGGCTCGCCGGCTGGCGACGGATCGCTCGAGATGGAGGCCGACGAGCTCGTCGGCCGCGCCATGAGCGTCGAGCCAGCGGGCGAACGCCTCATGCATCGCTGCCCGTTCCAGCCGGCCGATCGCGTCGTAGGCGGCCTCACGGACGAGCGGGTGGACGAACTCGTGTTCCGGCCCGCGCGGACGGACGAGCCGCCGCCGCTCTAGCGACCCGAGGCGTCCGGCGAGCTCGCGCGCTTCGGTACTCGGCGTCAAGGCGCCCAGCGACTCCCGCGAGAACGCGCGCCCGACGACCGCCGCGCGCGAGAGGACGGCGCGCTCGCCGGGCTCGAGCGCGTCGATGCGGCTCGCGAGCAGCGCGTCGAGGGTCGCCGGGACGTGGTCGACGGCGAGCTCGGACTCCACAGCGTGCGCGGCGAGCTGCTCGAGGAAGAGCGGCACGCCCTCGGCCGTCTCGAGGATCGCCGCCGCGAGCTTCTCGTCGAGCGCGTCGCGCTCGGGGAGCGCGTCGACGAGGAGCCGGGCGTCGTCTCCGGCGAGCGGCTCGAGCACCGTGGCGCCCTCGCCCCACGCGGAACGCCGCTCGATGAGCTCCGGACGGGTCATCGAGATCACGAGCAGTGGGCCGCGCGCCGCCCGCACGACGTACTCGACCACGTCGAGGAACGTCGGCACGGCCCAGTGCAGGTCGTCGAGCACGACGACGACCGGGCAGTCGGCGGTGAAGTGCTCGACCAGCCCGCGGGCGGCCGCGAGGGCGGCATCCGCGCTCGAAAGCTCGCCCAGCTCTGGGGCGCCGGCGTCGAGCGCCGCGGCGCACTCCGCCAGCTCCCGCAGCGGGAGGAACGAGATCCCCTCGCCGTACGGGACGCAGGCGGCCTGGAGCAGGACGGCCGGCACGTCCTCGACGAATGCGCCCACGAGGCGGCTCTTGCCGATTCCCGCCTCGCCGACGATCACCACGTGTTGCGTGCTTCCGTCCTCGACGACGCCGTCGAACGCAGCCTGGAGCAGCGCGAGCTCGGCCGAGCGACCAACCAGAGCTCCCTGAGCACCCCGCGCCGCGGGCCGGCTCGAGCGGACGCCGAGCAGCCTGCCGTCGGCATCGAGCTCGAAGGCCTCGCCGCCGAGCCGGGCAGCGACCTCCGTCAGCTGGATCTCGTTCGCGTCGGCATCGTGGAGCGCGCGGCGGCTGCGGCCGACGACGGCGCCGACGAGCACGGGGCGGGCGTCCTCGACGAGGATCCGTCCCGTCCCGACCGCGTACCTCGCGTCGACCTCGCGCGCGCGGAGGATCTCGCGCAGCTCGACGGCCGCGCGCGCGGCGCGGACGACGCCGTCCTCGTGCGCTCCGTCGACGCCGAAGGCCGCGATCAGCTCGACCCCGGACTCCGGCGACAGGGCGCCCCCGTGCCGGGACACGACGTCGGCGACTGTCCGGCGGACGTCCCGAAAGATCTTCCCGGCCGCCTCGAGCTCGACGTCGTCGTCGACGAGCGGCTCGACGAGGAGCAGCGAGACGGGCCGACGCACGGGGCCGACCGCCTGCGGGACCGGCCGCGCGGGCGCGATCGCGGCGTCCTGGGTGAGGATCATCTGGTGCAGCGCGCGGGTCTCCGGGGAGGGCTCGAGGCCCCATTGCTCGTCGAGCGCGCGGCGCGTCGACGCGTAGGCGTCGAGCGCCTCCTGCTGGCGTCCCGCACGGGCGAGAGCGAGCATCAGGAGACGACAGAGCCGCTCGCGATCGGGGTGCCGCGCGGCGAGCGTCGCCGCGTCGGGGATCGCGCCGTCGTGGCGGCCGAGCTCGATCTCCGCCTCGATCCGGTCCTCGAGCGCGGTGAGCCGGAGCTCGTCGAGGCGCGCAATCTCCGCCTGGAGGAAGCTCTCGAAGGCGAGGTCGCCGAACGCGGGGCCGCGCCAGAGCGCGAGCGCGTCGCGAAGAGCCGCCGAGCGCTCGGCCGGCGGGAGCGGCTTCGCGTCGTGCACGAGCCGCTCGAACCGGCGAGCGTCGATCGCGCCGGGGTCGACGCGCAACAGGTAGCCGGGAGGACGGGTCTCGATCACTTCCTTGCCCAGCGCCTGCCGAAGCCGAGAGACGGCGTTCTGCACGACCGCGTCGGCCGTCGGCGGCGGCTCCGCGCCCCAGAGGTCGTCGATCAGCGTGTCCATCGAGACGACCGATCCGGCATGGAGCAGGAGGTCGGCGAGCACGGCGCGCTGCCTCGGGCCGCCCAGCTGGGGGCTCGCGCTCGCGATGCGCGCCTCGAGCGGCCCTAGCAGGAGGAACTCCACTGCCTCGCCCTCCGTGGTCGACTGGGGCGGCGACCCTACCACCCGCCACGACCGTTCACCAGACCCCGATTAGCGAATCGTTGGCGTGACACGACACCGTGGGCGTACCGACGACGAGGGAGGATGAGGCGATGACACGACTCGAGGCGCTGCAGAGCGGAAGGCTCGGGGACCCCGTCCCGATGACGAGCTTGCCTTTCGCCCAGACGATCGACCTCTCCGACGCGGGGTCCGATCCGGACGAGCCGTCTCCGTGCCTTCCCACCGCCAGATCCGTGTGGTACGCCCTGCGGCCGCCGAGCGCGGGAAGGCTCGTCGTCGACCTCGCCGGCTCGACGCCGCTCGACCCACTCGTCCGCCTCTACCGGCAGATCGGCCTCCACCCCGCCGCGAGCATCTTCCTCGGCTGCGCGAGCCCGCTCTGGAACGCGCAGCTGTCGCTCGAGGTCCTGGTCGAGGACGGCGAGACGCTGCTCGCCCAGGTCGGGACGTCCGAGTCGCTCGAAGGCCGTCTCGTCGTGCGCGCCGAGCTGCGCGCGTGACGGCACCCGGCGGTTAGCGCGCCGTTAGCGGCCGGACGCACCCTCCCCTCACGGCGAGGCGACACGCCTCGCCCAGGAAGGGGGTTCTGCAATGAGACGCAGGCACGTGAAGTGGGTGCTGCTCGCGCTCTCGGTGACGGCAGCTGCGGCGCTGCTCCCCGGGGCGGGTCAGTCGAGGCCGCCCGAGAGCGACGGCTCCACCTACACGTGGACGGGGGCCGCGACGTTGACGGTCGACGTGAAGCCGTGGGGCGGCGGCTACGTGCGCAGCGATCCGTACCTGATCGACTGCCCGATGGCCTGTATCCGCGCGTTCGAGCCGAACCGCGAGGTGAAGCTCACCGCGTACATGACCCCGGGCCACACGTTCAAGGCCTGGGAGGGCGCGTGCGCCGGACAGGGCAACCCGTGCACCATCAAGGTGTCCGGGGCGATGGACGTGACCGCGGTGCTCGAGGGGCAGTTCGTCCCGCCCACGCCGCCGAAGCCGCCGGCGCCGCCGGGGCCGCCCGTGGCACTCAACCCGTCGCTCACGGTGACGACGAACGGCCTGACTGCGACGTTGACCGGCACGGGATACAACCCGAGCAGCTCGATCTCGCTCGACTTCGAGTGGTCGACACCGCCGGGAGGCTGGTTCCTTCTGCTCCCGGGAGCCACGACGAGTGACGCGAGCGGCTCGTGGTCGTACACGTACGCCGAGAACTGCGACTTCGGCGGGGCGTACACGGGACCGGTCGCATTCGGCGTGACCGCGTCGGACGCCGGTGGTGCGTCGGCCTCCGACGGCGGTTCGATGACCTGCTGACAGGGGGAGCGTCCGGTCGAGGAGCCGCGTGGGGAGGCTCCTCGACCGGATCGCGTCTTCGCCGTCCGCACCCTCCTGGCGGCGGACTAGCATCCCCGAGGTGGTCGGCCGGCGCACACGCAGGAGCTTCCTGCGTGCCGGCATTGCAGGGCTCGTCGCAGTCGGACTCCTTCCGAGGCGGGCACTCGCCCGCGACACGGCACCCCATGCGGCGGAGATCGCAGTACGCGGCGCGGCGAAGCCGTTCGCGGGCGACCGGCCGATGTTCACGACGATCGCGCCCGGGGTGCCGGGCCGGGACACTGCATCCGTCCTCTTCCGGCTCGAGCGGCGTGCCCGCGTGCGGCTCGACGCGGTGCGGACGGGCATCCGAACGACCAGCGTCCGCTGGACGAAGGAGGCGACCCTCGGGCCGGGCGCTCACCAACTCGCCTGGCGGCCGACCGCGGACACGCCCGTCGGGTCGTACGTCATGCGGCTCACCGTCGAGGGCAGCGGCAAGCGACGCGTCTACGGCGGTCGGCGCCCCTCGAGCCCCGAGCGGGCAAGCGCGCCGGTCGTCCGCCTGCTCGGAGTCGAGGCCGCGTTCACGCGCCGCTCGTACCTGCCGAAGGAGCGAATGGCGCTGCGGGTGCTCGCGGACGCGCCGTCGCTCTCACTGACCTTTCTGCGCGTCGGGCACGGGCCGGACCCGAGCCTTCGCGGCGACGAGATCGTCGGCCTCGAGATGGGCGAGCCCGTGAGCCTCGACTGGACGGGAAAGCGCTCGACGCGACGGACGATCTTCGTCCAGACCGGCGGTTGGCCGAGCGGGCTCTACGCGACGCGGCTCGAGACGCCCGACGGGCGGGTCGGCTTCGCTCCCTTCGTCCTCCGCGCCACGACGCCGGGCGGGACGCGCGCCGCTGTCGTCCTCCCCACGAACACCTGGCAGGCGTACAACCTCTACGACGCCGACGGCGACGGGTGGGGCGACACGTGGTACGCGGGCGGCACGCCGCCGGTCGTCCTCGACCGGCCCTACCGCGACCGCGGCGTGCCGCCGCGGTTCGTGCGCTACGACTTCCCGTTCGTCCGCTGGCTCGAGAAGACGCGTCGGGACCCCGACTTCCTCGTCGACGACGACCTCGATGTCGTCCCGAACGGCGACGAGCTGCGGCGCCTCTACGACCTCGTCGTCTTCCCGGGGCACACGGAGTACGTGACGTCACATGCCTACGACGTCGTCGAGCGCTTCCGCGACCTCGGCGGGCGTCTCGTCTTCCTCTCGGCGAACAACTTCTTCTGGAAGGTCGAGCGCAGCGGGCCCGCGATCCGGCGGATCGCGCAGTGGCGCAGCGCCGGGCGGCCCGAGGCGCGGCTGCTCGGGATCCAGTACCGCGCGAACGACGACGGGCAGCGTCAGGCGCCGTTCATCGTCACCGACCGGGAGGCGACTCCCTGGCTCTTCGAGGGGACGGGACTGGAGAACGGCGACCTCCTCGGCGAGGAGGTCGGCGGCTTCGGCATCGAGATCGACATGACGACACCGCTGTCGCCTCCCGGCACGCGGGTTCCGGCCATGATCCCGAACCTCTTCGGCCTCGGGCTCCACGCCGAGATGGCGTACTACGAGACGGCCGCCGGCGCGCGGGTCTTCTCGGCAGGCGTGCTCGACTTCCCGGCAGTCCTCTACACAGCGCCGGGGATCCGGCTGCTCGACAACCTCTGGCGCCACATGCTCGCGGATCTCGAGCCCGAGCCGGCCTCGCCCGTGGCAGGCTGAGAGCTCGAACCGAAATGAAGCCTTGTGCCGTCGGAACGCGTCCCGCCGACGAAGCGTCATTCCGGTTCGAGCTCTAGGCCTCGGCGACGGGCGCGACGCGCTCGCCGCCGAATGCGACGATCGCGAATGGGATCGTCGCAAGCAGTTGCCCCGTGGCGACGAGCAGGAACACGGGATGCGGCCCCCACGCCTCGAGCAACGGCCCCGCCACGACCATTCCGAGCGGGCCGGCGAGCATCGCCATCGTCAGTACCGAGGTCATCACCTTGGCGCGGAGCGCCTCGGGCGTGCGCATCGTGATCACGCCGATCAGCGGCGCGTTGACCAGCGGCCCGAAGAAGGACGACGCCGCCAACGCGACCATCACCGCGGGGACGGGCAGCTCGAGAGACAGCGCGAAGACGGGCAGCGTCAGCGCGACGAACGCCGTCGCGCCCAGCCGGAGCGGGTCGTGGCGGCCGACGATCTTGACGGCCGCGACACTGCCGAGTACGGCGCCGAGGCCGAAGGCAGCGAAGAACGCGCCTGCGACCTTCGAGCTCGAGTACTCCTCGTAGGCAAGCACGGTCAGCCCGGCGGAGAGGATCTGGCCGAGCCCGTTCGTGATCAGCGCCGTGACTCCGAGGACGCGCAGCATGCGGTCGCGCAGCAGGAACCGGATCCCGGCGAGCACGCCCTTGCCGTCCTCCGATTGCGGCAGAGGCGGACGCGACGGAACGAAGAGCGAGAGGAGCGCGAACGAGCAGAGGAACGTGGCCGCGTCGACGTAGAGCACGACCGGCGCGCTGAACGCGGCGATCAGGAGTCCCGCCGTTGCCGGCCCGAGCAGAGACGTCGCGCGGTTCGCACCCTCGACCACCGCGTTCGCCTGGGCGACGACGTGCTCGTCGTCACCCACGAGCTCGGGGAGAATCAGGCGCTGCGACGCGAAGTACGGCGCGAGGAAGACGCCGATCAGCGCGACGAGCCCGAGCAGCAGCGGAAACGTGAGGACGCCGAGCTCGTGGAGCAGCGGGATCGACGCAAGCAGCGGGACGCGCATCAGGTCGGACACGATCATCGTGCGGCGCGCCCCGAAGCGGGCTATCACCGCACCGGAAGGGATCCCGAGGATCGCGATGGGCGCCAGCTCGGCCGCGAGGACGATGCCCATCCTCGTCGGCGAGCCGGTCGTCGAGAGCACGAACCACGGCAGCGCAAGGAACGTCATCTGCGAGCCGAGCGACGAGACGACCTCGGCCGAGATGAGCGCGAAGATCGACCGCTGACGGAGCGGATGCGCGGCCGGCGTCAGATCAGCCACGCGCCGTCTTGCTGCACCATCTCGCCGTCCAGCTCGATCCGCGTCCCGGGCAGACGGAGGTCCTTGACGATGTCCCAGTGGATGCGCGACTCGTTCGTCCCGCCGATGTCGGGCAGGCCGTTCCCGAGCGCGAGGTGCACCGTGCCGTCGATCTTCTCGTCGAAGAGCGTGTTCTTCATGTACCGCGTGATGCCCGGATTGCAGCCGATCCCGAGCTCGCCGAGCCGGCGCGCGCCCTCGTCCGAGTCGAGCGTCTCGATCAGGAAGTCCTCGTTCGTGTCGGCGCGCGCGTCGACGACGCGGCCTCCCTCGAAGCGGAGGCGGATCCCGTTCATCTCGCGCCCGGCGTAGACGGCCGGGAACTCGGTGAACGCGATCGTCCCCTCGGCGGAGTCCTCGATCGGGCAGCCGAAGAACTCGCCGCCCGGGATGTTCGCCCCGGCGGCGTCGACCTTCATCGAGCGGCCGGCGATCGAGAGCCGGAGGTCGGTCTCCGACCCGACGATGCGCACTTCCTCCGCTGCGTCGAAGCGGTCGGCGTAGCGCTGCATACGCTCGCGCTCGGCCTCCCAGTCGAGCAGGCAGGCGCCGTAGAGGAAGTCGGCGAACTCGCTCGTGCCCATGCCCGCTTCCTGCGCGAGCGCGGGAGTCGGATACTGGCATCCGACCCACTGCACCTCGTGCCGGAAGATCCGCTCGAACGCGGGCCGGTAGGCGCCCTGGATCGCGGTGTTTCGTTCGGTGTCGACGCTCACCGCGTCGCGCGTGTTCTCGGGTGCGTCGATCACGATGAGCGCGTCGCAGGTCTCGAGGGCGTGCACCTCGATCGGTGCTGGGACGGCAAGACGCTCGAGCGGCGCGGAACGGAGCCATGTCCGCGAGGCGATGTTCGCGTCGAAGGTCACGCGCAGGAGCGCGTACGCGTCGAGCTCGCCGACGCGGCGGACGATCTCCTCGAGCAGCGGACGTCCGACGGGCGTGCCGACGACGAGGACCTGCCAGCCGGGCTGCACTCCGACGCACGTGTCGACGAGGAGCTCGGCGAGTTGACGATCTCTGGGGTCTGCCATGGCGGAGAAATATAAGACGTACGTACTGTTTTGTAAAGTGGGAGCCGTGCCGAAACTCAGTGACCAGGAGAAGGAGGCGCGCCGGGCGCGCGTGCTCGAGGGTGCGCGCCGCTGCTTCGCCCGGTACGGCTACGAGGGTGCAACGGTCGTCCGGCTCGAGCGCGAGATCGGCCTCTCGCGCGGCGCGATCTTCAACTGGTTCCCTTCCAAGCAGGAGCTCTTCCTGGCGCTCGCCGCCGAGGACAACACACGCCTGCAGGCGCTCTTCGCCGAGGAGGGCTTCGACGCGTTGCTCGAGGCGGTGACGGAGCACGAGCCCGACTGGCTCGCCGTCTACCTCGAGTTCGGGCGCCGCCTGAAGGCCGACCCCGGCCTGCGCGAACGGTGGATCGCGATCTCTCCTCCCGAGGCACGCGAGCGGAGCCGGGCGTGGATCGAGCGCGGGCAGGCCTCGGGCGACCTCCGCGGCGACGTGTCCTCCGAGGAGATCGGGCAGTTCCTCGGCGTCGTGATCGACGGGATCGTGGCGCAGCGCGCGCTCGGCTTCGACCCGCCCGCAAGCGACGTCGTGCTCCGCTTCGTGCGCGACGCCACCCAGGCGCGCGGAGGAAACCGAGACGGGCGAGGCTGAAGCCACGCCCGGGAGAGGAAGGCAGGCGCGGGGTTTCGGGGCGTGGCTTCAGCCTCGCCCCCTTCCTCGGCCTCACGCGCCGGACAACTCGTCCCCGTAGGCGTCCGCGTAGACCTCCTCGGCGTGGAGAACCTTCTTCACGTACGAGCGCGTCTCCGGGAACTGCACCCCCACGCCCCGCCGACGCCACGCGTCGACGTTCCCCTGCCCCGCGTGGTAGGCGGCGAGCGCCGTCGGGAGATCGTCGTCGTAGCGGTTCAGGAGATTCCGCAAGTACCACGAGCCGTATCGGACGTTGATCTCGGGGTCGAGCAGGTCGCCGACGACGAACTTGTGGCCTCCGGTGCGGGTCGCGATGCCCTGCGCCGTCTCGGGCAGGAGCTGCATCAGCCCGACGGCGCCGGCGTCCGAGCGCGCCGACGCATCGAACTTGCTCTCCGTGTAGATCACGGCCGCGAGGAGCGCGGGCGGCAGGTCGTAGTTCCTCGCGTGCGTCCGGACGATGGCCTCGTAGCGGAGCGGGTACCGAATTCGCTCGTACCACTCCGGCTGCGCGGTGACGACCCAGGCCGCCACCCCGCCGGCGGCCGCCGCGACGAGCAGCACGGCGAGCACGAGACGCTTCACGTGCGCGTGGACGCCTCCGCCTCGGCTTCGGCCTGGAGCTCGCGCATGACGTCCCCGACCCAGGCGCCGAGGTCCTCGAACGTCCCCGTGTTGACGTAGTGGAAGTCCGCCCGGCGCACCTTCTCGCGGTCGGGCAGGAGGCGTGAGTCGCGATCGTCACGGGCGACGCGGCGACGCTGCTCGCGCAGCGCAGCAGGCGCCGTGATCACGACCACCTTGTCGAACCGCTCGTCGGCGCCGACCTCGTAGAGGAGAGGAACCTCGGTGACGCAGACCCGCGGTGGGTCGTCGAGCGTGGCGAGCCGGTCGCGCCACTGCAGGTATTCCCGCGAGACGAGCGGGTGCAGGAGTCCTTCGAGCCAGTCGAGCTGCTTCCGGTCGCCGAAGACCGCTTGCGCGATGCGTGCGCGATCGGGCCTGCCGTCCGCGCCGAGGACGTCCTCGCCCAGCCGTTCGACCAGCGCGTCGCGAACCCCGTCGTCGGTCGCGAGCAGGTGATGGACGATCTCGTCGCTCGAGACGGTCGCCGCCCCATGCGCGCGGAACGCGTCGAGGGCGGTGGACTTGCCGGCCCCGATCCCCCCCGTGATCGCGACCGCGAGCACTCCTCTCCGAGGAGTGCTAGATGTTCTCGGCTGCTTGATCGTCGTCGGGCGGTGATGCGGCCTCGGCGGCCACCGGCTCGTCGTCGGCAACGGCCTCGGGACCCGTCTCGGGCTCCGGCTCGGCTGCGGCCTGCGGCTCGTCTGCGACCTCCGCGTCCGCCGCGGGCACCGCTTCGACGTCCGCCTCGACGATCTCGTCCTCGGCGTCCGGCGCGACCTCGATGTCCTCGACCGCCGCGCCGGCGGTCGTCGGGAAGGCCTCTTCCGAAAGCCGCAGATCCGGCATCGAGTGCACCGACTCCGCGCCGTCTGCACGAGGCACCGGCACGTCGCCCTCCTCGACCCGCTTCAGCGAGAGCGAAAGGCGGCGGCGGTCGCCGTCGATCTCGAGGATCAGCACGTTGACCGGGTCTCCCTGCGAGACGACCTCGCGCGGGTTCTCGACGTGGTGGTTGGCGAGCTCGGAGATGTGCACCAGCCCCTCGACGCCCGGCAGGATCTCGACGAAGGCACCGAACGTGACGACCTTCGTCACGCGACCCTCGACGACGTCGCCCTCGCCGTAGCTGTCGAGCACCTGCTGCCACGGGTCGGATTGCGTCTGCTTGAGGCCGAGCGAGATCCGCTGCCGCTCGCGGTCGATGTCGAGCACCTTGACGCTGACCGTCTGGCCGATCTCGAGCACCTCGGAGGGGTGGTTGACGTGCGACCACGACAGCTCCGAGATGTGGATCAGGCCGTCCATCCCGTCGAGGTCGACGAACGCGCCGAAGTCGACGATGTTCGAGATCGTGCCCTCGACGACGTCGCCCGGGTTGAGCCGGTCGAGGATCGCCTGGCGCATCTCCTTGCGCTCGTCCTCGAGGACGGCGCGGCGCGAGAGCACGACGTTGTTGCGCGAGCGGTTGAGCTCGATGACCTTGCAGCGCAGCTCCTTGGCCAGGAACTCGTCGAGGTCCTGGACGCGGCGGATGTCGACGAGCGAGGCAGGCAGGAAGCCGCGGACGCCGAGGTCGAGGATGAGGCCGCCCTTGACGACCTCGATCACCTTGCCGATCACGGGCTCGCCGCTCTCGGCAGCGCCCTCGATCGACTTCCAGGCGATCTCGAAGCGTGCCCGCTTCTTGGAGAGGATCAGACGGCCGTCCGCGTCCTCCTTCGTGAGCACGAGCGCGTCGATCTCGTC
>Ga0173481_10000043_pt1 | contig 17717 bp, 19 predicted proteins | sample NitcycUS073202C2_FD_136667 | JGI IMG/M metagenome (GOLD analysis project Ga0173481, IMG submission 136667) | Soil microbial communities from Arlington Agricultural Research Station in Wisconsin, USA - Nitrogen cycling UWRJ-S073-202C-2 (version... ... | reverse complement strand
TGCCGGCCGCGACGCCGACGAGCGCGACGAGGGCGGCACGCGTCGCGACGATCCGGCGCAAGAGGCCGGGCGTCGCGCCCTGAGCCTCGAGATCGGTCAGCTCGCCCCGGTCGTCGCGGAGGTCGGCGCGCATCGCGAGCACGAGGCCCGCCGCCGCGAGCGCGAGGGCGGCAAGCGCGGCGGCGGCGAGCGCCAGGAGCGTCCCGTGTCCGAGGGGATCGTTCTTCGCGTCGCGCTCGCGCGCCGCGCGCGAGGTCGCCTCGAGCGCAGCGAACGGCGGTCGCGCGAGCGTCGCCGCGACCTCGGCCTCTCGACCCGGCGCGGCATCGATCCAGAGCTCCGAGACGTCCGCCGCGCCGGGTGATGCCGCATCGACCGCGGTCGACAACGCGCCGAGGTCCGCGAGGACGGCCGTTCCCGTCGTCCCAGGGATCCGATCCACGACCGCGGCGACGCGAACCGGGACCTGCTCGCCGCCGATCCGGAGGGCCAGCCTGCCGCCGACACCCCCGGCGAGCTCGGCGAGCGCGGGGGTGACCGCCACGGCCGGCGGCGCGTCGTCGGTCGGTTGGCGCGCGCGCAGGCGTGCGGCCCGCTGCGGCGTGACTGCGTAGTCGAAGGCGAGCGCGCCCCGCGTCGAGCCGCCGTCGATCGTGACGCCGTTTTCCCCCATCCAGCCCGAGAGCGACCCGTCGAGCAGCCTGACGGTCGTCGTCCCTTGGAGCGCGACGCCCGCGTCGGAGCCCCGCTCGATGATCCGCGGTGGGACGAGGGTGAGCGCCACGAGCCTGCCGCCTCGCGCCGACGTGGGAAGCCTGGCCGCGAGGACGGTCGGGCGATGGCGATCGGCGGCGCCCAGCTCGAGGACGCGGAACGAGCCGCCGCGCTCCTCGACCGTCGCGCGGTAGGAGAGCAGGCTCGGACCGACGACGAGCCGGAGCGTCGCGCCCGGGAGCACGACCCCGCGGAAGACCGTCGAGCCATGCGGCGCGACGGCGGCGGCGAGCCCGCGCTTGCTCGTTCCCCAGTCGTCGCGCCAGAGCGGCATCCCGCGGAGCGCCCCTCCGGGGACCCCGAGCACGGTGACGCCCGAGATGGAGGACGCAGGCCCGGCGCCGGCAGCGCTGCGAAGGACGGGATATGCGGCGTCGACGCCGGGGATCGAGGCATAGCGGGAGAGCGGCGCCGCGCGGAGCACGGGCACGAGCGTGCGGAGGTCCTCTCGGACGACGATGTCGGCCGGCACGGCGTACGCGGCCCGGTCGCGCTCACCAGTGGCCAGTGTGGAGCGGTACGCCTCGGCGAGCAGCGCAAGGCCCACGGCCAGCGCGAGAAATGCCGCAGCGATCCCCGCGGCTCCTGGAGCGCGGGCGACAGACACGCCGGCGAGCCGCACGTTGTCCGCACCACGCCGCCCGAGCAGCCGGCCGACGGCCGGCAGAAGCCGGGAGGCGCCGACGGCCGCCGCGAAGGCGAGCAGGCCGGGCAGCAGGAGGACGACGACGGGTGCGGCCCCGCCCGCGGCCAGCTCGCCGGCGTCGACCGAGCCACTGGCCAGGATCGCGAGCGCCGCGACCAACGCCGCGACGGCCGCGAGGTCGAGCGGCCCGACCCGCCCGCGGCGGCGCGCTTGGAGCGAGACGGTCACCGCGATCACGACGGCGGCGACAACGCCCACGGCGAGGCCGAGCAGGATGCCGGTGGGCGAGAGCACGCTCTCACGCAGCACGGCCCCTACCGGCGCATCGGCCGCGGCCGCCGCGATCGCTCCGCCGGCCGACCCGACGAGCCACCCCACGACCGCGCCGCCGAATCCGACCGCCGTGCTCTCCGTCCCGGTCAGGAGCGCCCGCTGCCAGCGCTGCCCGCCGTGCCACGTCAGGCGCCGCCTGGCGGCCGCGAGGTCGCGGCGCATGGCCCCGGCGGCGAGCACGGCGAACGCGACGAGGAGCGCGGCCGCCTCGCCGCCGACCAGAAGAAGGCGCCGTCCGGCCACCGTCGCGTCGCGCTCGGCGGCGCCGAGCTCCTGCGACGGCGCCGTGACCGTCCACGACGACGAGCTCGCCTGGAGCCCCGCCCGCGCGCGGTCGGCGTCGCCGACGAGGCGGTCGATCTCCCACAGCCGGGGCGTGCCCGCCGAAAGCGGCTGCACCCAGGAGTAGCTGCGATACGAGCTGGCGACCACCGGGGAGGAGACGAGACCGGCGACGCCCTCGGCGACGACGAGCGGCCCGGGCGCGGGCAGGTGATAGCGCGAGGCTCGTGCGAACGCGGGCGCGACCTCGGCGTCCTCGAGCGCGTTGTCCGTCGGCGAGAGGAAGTCGCCGAAGAGCTGCCGCGAGCGGAGCGACCCGGTGCCGACCTGCACGACCTCGAGGCCGGGCACGTCCGGCAGCCGGCCGGTCCCGCGGAGCCGAAGCACTTCACAGTGGGACGGCCTGCAGGCGCGCGGGAGGCGCCCGGTGCGGAGCAGGACGTGCGGCGCGAGGCCGTCGACCGCGGCGAGGCCGACGAACACCCCGCCGATCGTGCTCTCGCGGAAGAGCGCGATCGACACGGGCTTGCCGGCGGGCAGCGGCGCGAGCGCCGCGCGCGCCTGGCGGTCGAGCTTCGGCCATCCCTCCGCGTCCCCGGCCGGGACGCCGAACCACGACGCGCGGACTGCCCGGGACGAAGCGGGCAACCGCTCGACGTCCTGGGCGACGCTCCGATCCTTGGCGACCGTCCCGCCGACGAGGATTCCGGCGAGCACGCCGGCCGCGGCCGCGATCCCGAGCGCCGCCGTGAGCGCGCCGCCGTCCCGCCTGCGCAAGCGGTGGAGCGCCAGCGAGACGACGTACCACGCGCTGCGCATCAGGCGTCTTCCCGTCCGGCGTGGCGCCGGCGGTAGGCACGCGACTTCTCGCGCCCGCCGCAGACCTGCATCGAGCACCAGTTCGAAGAGCGGTTTCGCGACGCGTCGTAGAAGAGCCAGCCGCACGTCTCCTGACGGCAGGCCTTGAGCCGCTCCCAGGCGCCGCCCGCCTGCGCCGTCGCGACGACGGCGACCAGGCTGGAAAGGCCGCGCCGTGCCCCGGTCCCCGCCGGCGCAAAGCCGGGGCCGTCGCTCCCCGCGCGCACGACGAGCGGGAACGCTGCCAGCGCCGAGTCGATCTCTGCGCGCCGGTTCGGCTCGGGCGCGACCCCGAGGGTGTTCGCGAGCGCGAGATCGCGCAGCGCCGCGCGCAGGGCCCGGGCGGCGACGAAGACGTCGGCGTCCACGGCGTCGTCTGGCCCGACGAGACCGCGATCTCGGAGCCATCCCTCGAGTGCGGCCGGCGTCGCGACGTCGTCCCGGTTGAAGTCGGGGATCTCCGTGTTCACGAAGTCCTGCACGAGGTCGAGCGGTGCCGGTGCCGGCGCGCGGTCGCCTGGCTGGAATCCGTCGCTCACACGGCGACGCTAGCGGTGCGTCCGCGACCAGTCAACCGATATCGATGGTCGTCTCGCGCCCTCCGTCAGGAGGACACCGGTCGCTCGTTCTTGATGCCGTGCACCGGGCGCCCCGCCGCCTCCCAGGCGTAGTAGGACGCGCTCGGTCCGTAGGCCGCCTCGTACGACACGACGCGCGGATTGCGCCCGACCTGCTTCGCGCGGTTGGCGTGCCAGAGGAGGTTCGGGTCGTCTTGCTCCTGCCAGACGAGCACGAGATGGGCCGCGGTCATGAACTCCGCGACGAACGTGCAGCCGTCGGCGGGGCACGGGAACGGGTCCGTGCGCACGCACCACCAGCCCGTGTGGTTGTCCGCGTCGTCGTCGCGCCAGAGGTGCTCCTCCGCGAATATCTCCTCGTCGGCGACCTCGAGGACCCCTCTCTCCGGTGCCTCCCGCTCCACGCCAGCACAATAGATGCGATGAACGACCGCGATCTCGCGCTCGTGCTCTCCGGCGGCGGAATGAACGGGCTCCTGCTCGAGCTGGGGTTCCTGAAGCGCGTCCGCGAGGACCCGTTGTGGGAGCGCGTGGGCTGGATCTACGGGACGTCGGCCGGCGCCCTCTCCGGTGTCATGGGCGCGCTCGACCGGCTCGACGAGCTCGAGGAGTTCGTCCTCGAGCTCCGGCCCGCTGAGACCTTCCGCCCGAACCGCCTCTGGCAGACGCCTTTCAGCGGGCTCCACGACTACGCCCTGCCGGAGACGATCGCCGAGCGGGTCGCGCCGATCGACGAGCTCGCGCGCGAGCTCGCGACCACACCGATCGAGCTCGTCGTGACGGTCACGGACGTCACCGACGGCGAGCTCGACGAGCATCACGCCTACGAGCGGCTCTACTCGAGCCGAACCACTCCTCCGGAGCTGATGGCACGCGCCGTCCTGGCGTCGGCGGCGATCAGCGCGCTCGTCCTCCCGCTGCGCGTCGGAAACGTGATCGGGACGGACGGCGGCTGGGTGCGGAACTTCCCGCTCGGCCACGCGTACGACAACGCCGACGTCCGCGAGATCGTCGGCTTCCGCTACATCTCGCGCCCGACCCGCGGCTCGGGCGAGAACCTCGCCCGGCTGCGGAAGCGGCTCGAGCCCTTCCGGGCGGTGCCGCCGGTGCGCGCTCTGATCGGCGAGCTGCGCGGCGCCGAGGAGCGGCAGGAGCGCGGTGAGCCGCCGCACCTGCCGGACATGATCCTGCGCCTGATGCGAGTGGCGGTGGCGCGGAACACGGAGCTCGAGGTGCGCTCCGCCCGCGAGAAGGACGACTCCGTCCAGGTGCTTGCGGAGCTGCGCGAGGAGGTGCTCGAGACCGTGCGACGCACCGCCGCCCCGTGGCGGCGGCATGCGGCCGTTGCGGAGGTCGACGCACGCTTCGCCGCGGCCCGGTTCCCGTTCCGTCACGACCGCGCGCTCCCCGCGACCATCGTCCGCGGCGACCCGGGCGAGCTCGCGCTCGACGCCACGTTCCGCGCGGGGCTCGAGTGGCCCCTGGAGACGAAGCGCGCCCTCGTCGAGCGCGGCTATGAGCAGACTGCGGCCGCCCTCGCCGAGGGCGGCCGCTAGACGCAGAGGCGGGCAGGCACCAACCTCTGCTCGTGTTGGCGGGCGAAGGGGAGGACGCCCGCCGACCCGAGTTCCTAGGGGCTCGCGGTGTCGGGCACGCGCCCCAGCTCCACCTCCACCTTCGACTTCGACCCGTCGGCGTGGACGACGGTCAGCTCGACCTTGTCTCCGGGCTTGTGGGCGGTGATCGCTGCGCGGAGCGCGTCGACCGTCGCCACGGGCTTGCCGCCGATCGCGACGATCATGTCGCCGCCGAGCTGGTAGCTCTCGCCCGCGACGACGACCTGCGTCTTGCCGCCCTTGATGCCCGCCTTGGCGGCCGGGCTGCCGGGCTTGACGGAGCCGACGAGGACACCCTTGCCGGCCGGCAGGCGCAGCACGCCCGCGACGTCAGAGCTCACGTCCTGGAGAGTCACTCCGAGGAAGGCGCGGTCGACCCTGCCGTCCTCGATGAGCTGCGCGACGACGCTCTTGACGGTGTTCGAGGGGACGGCAAAGCCGATGCCGACGTTGCCGCCGCCGCCGTTCGCGGTCTCGATCTGGGAGTTGACCCCGATCACGCGGCCCTCCGAGTCGATCAACGGACCGCCCGAGTTGCCGCTGTTGATCGGCGCGTCGGTCTGGATCACGTGGTCGATCGTGTAGTTGTTCGGCGCGCGGACCTCGCGCTGGAGGGCGCTGACGATCCCGGCCGTGACGGTCCGCTCGAGCCCGAACGGGTTGCCGATCGCGACGACGGGGTCGCCGACTCCGACCTTGTCGGAGTCGGCGAGGGAAAGGGGCGTGAGCGCCTTCGCGTCCACGCTCACCTTGAGGAGCGCAAGGTCGGTCGACGGGTCGGTCCCGACGACCTTGGCCTTGACCGTGTCCCGGTTCGAGAAGCTGACCTCGATCTCAGAGGCGCCCTGGACGACGTGGTAGTTGGTGACGATGTGGCCGTCCTTGTCGATCACGAAGCCGGAGCCGAGCGCCTGCTGCGCCCGACCGGGCAGGACGTTGCCGAAGACGTCGGTGCTCGTCGCGCCGCGTGACGTCGACGTGATCTGCACGACGCCGGGGCCGCTCTGCCGGTAGATCGCGCCGACGTCGATTGCGGTCGAGCCGGTCGACGAGGATGCGCCGGACTGCTCGTTCGCAATCGGTGTCGCCTCGACGACGGTCGTCGAGGCGTCGAACGCGCCGAGCGCCCAGGCGCCGACGAGCGCCGCGCCGCCGCCGAGAAGGGAAGCGGCGGCGAGCGCGGCGATCGGTCTCGCGGCGGACGCGACCCGGCCAGGAGGGCGGGCGCCGGTCGCGTCTGGGCGATCGGACGGCTCGGAAATGCTCACGCCACCGGTTATAGGCAGCGCGTCGTGAACGCCGGGTTGTGGGCGGTTAAGCGGGGGTTGCGGCCAGGACGACCGTCTTCACGACCTGCTCGCGGTCGGCGCCCAGGGCGTCGTCCAGCTTCCGCTCGAGCTCGCCGGACGCCTGGAGCTCCTCGGTGATGTCCGCACCGCCGAGCAGCTCGCCCTTGACGAACACCTGCGGGATCGTCGGCCAGTCGCTGAGCGCCGAGAGCTCCTGCCTGATCTGCGGGTCGGGAAGGATGTCGACCGCCGTGATCGGCGCCCCGGCGTTCCAGAGGGCCTGGAGGGCGCGGAGCGAGTTGCCGCACGCCGGGCGCTCGGGCGTGCCCTTCATGAAGATCGCGACGGGCTCGTCGTCGATCACGTGCTGGATCTGGTCGCGAAGCGTCATGGCGTTCCCGTTCCCTTCGTCGTGATGCGGAGCTCGTGGATCGTGCCGTCGGCCAGCGGCGCGGCGAGCGCGCGGTTGACCATGCGGTGCTGCTCGACGAGCGAGACGCCGTCGAACGCCGCGCTCGCGACGGTCACGTGGAAGTGGTCGTTGCCGCCCGTACGGTCGAGCACGTCGACCGTCCCGCCGGGGAAAGCCCGCTCGAGCAGCGTACGGATCGTCTCGACGCCCATCCACGTTGATGCTAACTACCGCGTGCGGGGGGAGCGGCTCCGACGAGCGGCGACGGCTCGCGCTTCCACGTGTCGTCCGGACGTCCCGTTTGTACGAGGCGACGGCGAAGAACCTGCTCCGGGTGACCATCGAGCTGGTCGGCGGCGTTCCCGCGCAGGCGCCCACAGCGGACGAGCACGAGCCGGTGGCGAAGGAGGGCTTCGGCGCGTACGCGCGCCGTGTCTCCCGGCCGTACGCCGACGCCGTCGCCCGGCACTTCTCGGCCGGCGAGCCGACGCTCACCGAGCGCGGCCTCGGCCGTCTGCGCCCTCCCGGCCGCAACCGATGATGTATACTGCAATGTATGCGTCGCAAGCAGATCTACCTCGACGACGCGAGCGAGCGGGCGCTCAAGCGGCTCGCGGCACGCACCGGCCGGTCGGAGGCCTTCCACATCCGCGAGGCGCTGCAGCGCTACCTCGCGAGCGGCGGCGACTCGGGCGACGATCCGCTCGAGCGGCTGATCGGCCTCGTCGCGGACGAGGGCGGTCCCGACGACGTCGCGGAGGAGCACGACCACTACCTCTACGGCGCGCCCAAGGAGCGGGTCTGAGGGTCGTCTACGCCGACTCGGGAGCGTTCATCGCGCTTCTCTGGCGGCGTGACCGCGCGCACGCGCGCGTCCGGGACCACTACACGTCGCTGCGCGATGCGGGCGACGTCCTTCTCACCTCCGACCTCGTCGTCTCGGAGACCGCGACGCGGCTCCGCTTCGACGCGGGCCTCGACGCAGCGCTCGCATTCCGGAGCCTGCTCGAGGAGGCCGTCCAGGCCGGGCGGTTGGTCGTTCGCCACGCCGACGCCGAGCTCGACGCGCGTGCCTGGGACCTGATGGAGCGCCACCCGGGGCTCAGCCTCTCGTTCACCGACTGCGTCGGCGCCGTGACCGCCACCGAAGGCCGCGCGGCGGCCGTCTTCGGGCTCGACAACGACTTCCGCGCCCTCGGCTTCCCGCTCGAGCCCGGCGCGCCACTCACACCGAACCGACAGGAGGAGCAATGACCCATCCCGATACCTTCGGCGCCCGCTCGGCCCTCTCTGTCGGCGACGCCAGCCACGAGATCTTCCGCCTCGACGCGTTGCAGTCGCGCTACGACGTCGCGCGGCTCCCGTACACGCTGCGGATCTTGCTCGAGAACGTCCTGCGCCGTGAGGACGGCGACACCGTCCGGGCGGCGGACGTCGAGGCGATCGCGCGCTGGGACGCGACCGCAGAGCCCTCGAGCGAGGTGACCTTTGCCCCCGCCCGCGTGCTGCTGCAGGACTTCACGGGCGTCCCCGCCGTCGTCGACCTCGCGGCGATGCGCGACGCGATGTCGGCGCTCGGCGGCGACCCGAGCGCGATCGACCCGCTGATTCCCGCCGAGCTCGTGATCGACCACTCGGTGCAGGTCGACGACTTCGCGAGCCGCCTCGCGATCCGCCGGAACGCGGAGCTCGAGTTCGAGCGGAACCGTGAGCGCTACGCCTTCCTGCGCTGGGGGCAGGGCGCGTTCGACGCGCTCAAGGTCGTGCCGCCGAACACCGGCATCTGCCACCAGGTGAACCTCGAGTTCCTCGCGCGCGTCGTCGAGACCCGCGATGGGCGGGCGTTCCCCGACACGCTCGTCGGGACCGACTCGCACACGACGATGGTCAACGGGCTCGGGGTGCTCGGCTGGGGCGTCGGCGGCATCGAGGCGGAGGCCGCGATGCTCGGCGAGTCGATCTCGATGCTGGTGCCCCAGGTCGTCGGCTTCCGGCTCCACGGGCAGCTGCCCGAGGGCGCGACCGCGACCGACCTCGTGCTCACGGTCACGGAGATCCTGCGCCGGACGGGCGTGGTCGGGAAGTTCGTCGAGTACTTCGGCGAGGGCCTCGCGGGCCTGCCGCTCGCCGACCGCGCGACGATCGGGAACATGTCGCCCGAGTACGGCGCGACGTGCGGCTTCTTCCCCGTCGACGACGAGACGCTGCGCTACCTGCGTCTCACCGGCCGCAGCGACGAGCGGGTCGCCCTCGTCGAGACGTACTGCAAGGAGAACATGCTCTGGCACGACCCGTCGGAGCCGGCGACGTACACGCAGGTGGTCGAGCTCGACCTCTCGACCGTCGAGCCCTCGCTCGCGGGGCCGCGCCGGCCGCAGGACAGGATTCCGCTGACGCAGGCGAAGACAATGTTCCTCGGGGCGCTGGAGACCTTCGGCGTCGCATACGGCGACGGCGTGGACGAGGCGGTGGTGGAGTCCTTCCCCGCGAGCGATTCCCCCGCGCACGCCGATCCGGGCGCCTCCGAGCCGTCGACCGGTCAGGGGGTCTCGCCCGCCCCGGTCGCCCTCGCCCCGACCTGGACGGCGGGTGTCCCCTGCGAGCTCGACGGCGAGGTCGTCCACCTCTCCCACGGCGCTGTCGTGATCGCCGCGATCACGTCGTGCACGAATACATCGAACCCGTCGGTGATGGTGGCGGCGGGACTGCTGGCGAAGAAGGCGGTCGAGCTGGGGCTCGACCGGCGGCCGTGGGTCAAGTCGAGCCTCGCGCCGGGCTCGAAGGTCGTGAGCGAGTACTTCGACCGCGCCGGCCTCACGCCCTACCTCGAGGCGCTCGGCTTCCACACCGTCGGCTACGGCTGTACGACCTGCATCGGCAACTCCGGCCCGCTGCCCGAGCCCGTCTCGGAGGCGATCGCCGAAGGCGATCTCGTCGCCTGCGCCGTGCTCTCGGGGAACCGGAACTTCGAGGCGCGCATCCACCCCGAGGTGAAGGCGAACTACCTCGCGAGCCCGCCGCTCGTCGTCGCCTACGCGCTCGCCGGACGCATGGATCTCGACCTCACGACCGAGCCGCTCGGCCACACGGCGAACGGCGAGCCGGTCTTCCTCTCCGACGTGTGGCCCACACCGCGGGAGGTGCGCGAGACGGTCGAGGGCGCGATCGGGCGCGAGATGTTCGAGAAGACCTACGCGGACGTCTACACGGGCGACCCCGAATGGCGCGAGCTGGAGATTCCCTCCGGGGATCTCTATGCCTGGAACGACGGGTCCACCTACGTTCGGCGCCCTCCGTACTTCGACGGGATGTCGCTGGACCCAGGCTCCGTGGACGACGTCCACGACGCTCGCTGCCTCGTCTCGCTCGGCGACTCCGTGACGACCGACCACATCTCGCCCGCCGGCGCGATCCGGCCGGACGGGCCCGCCGGCCGCTACCTGATCGATCACGGCGTCGAGCGCAAGGACTTCAACTCGTACGGCTCGCGGCGCGGCAACCACGAGGTGATGGTGCGCGGCACCTTCGCGAACGTCCGCCTGCGGAACCTGCTCGTGCCGGAGTCCGAGGGCACGTGGACGGTGCACCTTCCATCGGGTGACGAGACGACGATCTTCGATGCCGCGGAGCGGTACCTCGCCGAGGGCGTGCCGACGATCGTCCTCGCCGGCAAGGAGTACGGCTCGGGCTCGTCGCGCGACTGGGCGGCCAAGGGGCCGAACCTCCTCGGCGTGAAGGCGGTGATCGCGGAGAGCTACGAGCGGATCCACCGCTCGAACCTCCTGATGATGGGCGTCCTCCCGCTGCAGTTCCTCGAGGGGGAGAGCCGGGAGTCGCTCGGGCTCACGGGGCGGGAGCTCTTCTCGGTGACGGGTGTCGAGGACGGGGAGGCGCGCGAGGTGACGGTGCGCGCGGACGGCAAGGAGTTCCGCGCGATCCTGCGACTCGACACCCCGCGCGAGCGCGAGTACCTCCGCCACGGCGGAATCCTCCCCTACGTGCTGCGGAAGCTGAAGGCGTCGGGGGCCGGGAGGTCTTCCCCGTAGTGGGAGGCTGACCCCGCGAGCGCCACGGGGGACAGGCGCTCTCGGTGCAAGTCCCCTGGGATCATGCGCACATGGCAGACGCCGACGAGCTCCGCGCTCTTCTCGGCCGCTTCCCGGCCGGCGTTGCCGTCGTCACGGTCGATGCCGGCGGGCAGCGGCTCGGGCTGACCGTCGGCTCGCTCGTCGGGCTCTCGCTCGACCCGCCCCTCGTGGGCTTCTCGGTCTCCCGACAGGCCGCGCTGCACGAGCTCCTCCGCGGGGCCGGCGGGTGTGCCATCTCGCTCCTCGCGGCGGGACAGGACTGGCTCGCGGAGCACTTCGCGCGCGGCGTGCCGCCGATCGGGATGTGGCACGGCGTGGCGACGGAGCCGGGCGCGAGAGGGGCACCGCTCCTCGTCGGCGCGCTCGGCTGGCTCGAGTGCGCCGTCCGCGACGAGGTCGCCGTGGGGACGCACACGCTCTTCGTCTGCGAGGTGGAGCGGGTCGAGCACGGGGTGGACGCCCCGGCGCTGGTGCGCGTGCGGGGACGGTTCGCAAGCGCCTGACGCGCGCCGTCTCGTGTCCGACTCGAAGTCGGACACCGGACGCCGACGGTACCCTCGCCGGTCGTGAGCGAGCGCGAGACGTCCTGGGGCATCGAGCCGGTTCCCGAGCGCCTGCGGGTGCTGGGCGGGCTCGACCTCGGGCTGCTCTGGGGCAACCTCGGCGTCTCGCTGCTCGTGATCGTCGCCGGCGCGATCCTCGTCCCGGCGCTCTCGCTTCCGGCGGCGCTCGTCGCGATCCTCGTCGGCTGCCTGATCGGGAACCTGATGCTCGCGGTCGCGGGCGCGATCGGCGCGCAGGCGCGCGTTCCCGCGATGGTGCTGATGCGGGCGCCGCTCGGCGAGCGCGGCTCGTACCTGCCCACGACGGTCAACGTCGTCCAATGCCTCGGCTGGACCGTGTTCGAGCTCCTCGTGATCGCCACCGCGGCGGCCGCGCTCTCCGACGAGCTGTTCGGCTTCGAGGCTCGCTCGGCGTGGACGCTCGTCTTCGGCGCCGCGGCGCTCGCGATGGGACTCCTCGGGCCGATCGGAGTGGTACGCACCGTCATCCGCCGCGTCGCGGTCTGGGTCGTCCCGCTCGCGGTCGGCTACCTCGGCTGGTGGGCGCTCACCGGAGGCGGCTTGGAGGACGCGTGGAACAGGCCCGGGGAAGGCGGCCTCTCGACGTGGCAGGGGATCGACATCGTCGTCGGCGTCACGGTGTCGTGGATCCCGCTCGCGGCCGACTACACGCGCTTCGCGCGCTCGCCGCGCGGCGCGTTCTGGGGAACGGGGATCGGCTACTTCGTCCCCGACGCGCTGCTGCTCGGGCTCGGAGCGGTCGTGCTTCTGACACGCGACATCGCCGACGCCTCCGCGCTGCCTGCGGCCGTCGCGGCGGGCGGCCTCGTCGCGCTCCTCGTGCTGCTGGCCCTGACCGTTGCAGAGACGGACGAGGCGTTCGCCAACGCCTACTCGGGCGCCGTCTCCCTGCAGAACCTCTTCCCGCAGGTGCCGCAGCGGCTCCTGATCGTCGCGACGACGACGGTCGGAACGATCGGCGCGCTCGTCCTCGAGCTGACGAGCTTCCAGTCGTTCCTTTTCCTGCTCGGCTCGTGCTTCGTGCCGCTGTTCGCCGTGCTGCTCGCCGACTGGCTGGCGGCCGGCCGTCGCTACGAGCGCGAGGACGTCTTCGCCGCACCGTCGGTCCGGGCCGGCGCGATCGCCGCGTGGCTCGCAGGGTTCGTCGCCTACCAGTGGCTCTCGCCGACCGGGCCTGCATGGTGGGTCGACCAGGTCCAGCGGCTCGATCCGCCCGCCTGGGGAATCGGCGCCACGCTGCCGAGCTTCGCCGTCTCGTTCGCGCTGGCGCTCGTCGTCGCGGCCGCCGGCCGCCGGGTCGGAGCCCGTCCCGCGCGCGCATGAGCTCGCTGGCGCTGATCGGGAACCTGACCGTCGACCGCATCGCCGGGGACGCGCCGCGGGCGGGTGGCGGCGTCTTCCACGCGGCGCGGGCAGCGGCGCAGGTCGGGGCGGACGCCGCCGTCGTGACGCGCTGCGCCCCGGCTGACCGCGAGACCGCGCTCGCGGCGCTCGAGGCAACCGGCATCCCGGTGACGTCGGGCGACGCGCGCGAGACGACGGCGTTCAGCTTCCACTACGAGGGCGATCACCGCGTGATGACGGTCGACGCGGTCGGCGACACATGGACCGTCGACGACGTCGAGGGGTGGGCTGCGCCGACGCTGCACGACGCTCGCTGGGTGCTCGTCGCCGGTCTGCTCAGATCCCATTTCCCGACCGACACCCTCGCGGCTCTCCGCCGCGGCGGACGCCACCTCGCGCTCGACGGGCAGGGACTCGTCCGCGTCGCGAGCCGGGGGCCGCTCGAGCGCGACGCCGACGTCGATCGTCGAGTCTTCGAGCACCTCACGGTGCTCAAGGTGAACGAGGACGAAGCCCAGATCCTCGCGGGCGGCCTCGAACCGGAGAGGCTCCGCTCGCTGGGCGTGCCCGAGGTCCTGCTGACGCTCGGCTCGAAGGGCGCGCTCGTCGTGACCGGGGACGGGGCCGTGCCCATCGCTCCCCATCCCGTTCACGGGGCGGCCGACCCGACCGGGGCCGGCGACGCCTTCACGCTCGTCTACCTCGACGCACGCCAACGGGGCGTCACTCCGGTCCCCGCCGCGGAGCGGGCGTCCCGCGCCGTGGCCGACCTCATCTCGAGCCGATGACGAATGTGCTCGTCGAGTGCGCGATCGGCACGGTCGAGGTCGATCTCGACGAGGACGAAGTCGTCGATGACGATGCGGCGCCCGCGGCGCCCGCCAGCCCGCCGGCGGTCGAGCTGCCACTCCTCGTCGCAGCGGCGGCACACGGCTCCACGGTGATCGCGGTGGTCGACCGCAGGCCGCCGCTCGTCGTCTCGAACGACGGCGGCCTGACGTGGCGGGAGGCCGGCTCCGGGCTCGGGCCGGGTGTCGCGGTCGCGATCTCCCCCGACCACCCAGACGTCATCGTCTACGCGACGAGCGAGCGCCTCCACGTCTCGCGCGACGGCGGCAGGTTCTGGACGGCGCTCACGGTCGAGCTCCCGGAGATCACCTCGGTCGGTTTCGCGACCTAGGGCCGTGTGGGACGATCAGGCATCCACGACGAGGAGGCGGCGATGAGCGGGCTCGATGACATCCTGGGCAACCTGACGAAGAGCGGCGGCAAGTCGAGCGGCGGGCTGGACGACCTGCTCGGCGGGCTGCTCGGCGGGTCCGGCGGTGGCGGCGGCGGCGGCCTCCAGGACGTCCTCGGCGGATTGCTCGGCGGCGGCTCGGCCGGCGGAGGCATCGGAACGAAGGCAGGCGGCATGAACATGGGCGCGCTCGCGGCCGCGCTGGCCCCGCTCGTGCTGAAGCTCCTGAAGGGCGGAGGCCTTCAGAAGCTGATGCAGAACGCGCAGGCGAACGGGCTCACCTCGGAGGCCGACTCGTGGGTCGGCACGGGCGAGAACCAGCAGGTCAGCGCCGACCAGATGAAGAGCGTCGTGGGGCACGACGCCGTGCAGCAGGTCGCCCAGCAGGCCGGGATCTCGGAGGACGAGGCGGCCGGCGTGCTCGCGCACGTCGTGCCGCAGGTCGTCAACGGGCTGACTCCGAACGGGCAGCTGCCGTCGAACGACGACCTCGACCAGCTCGCCGCGAAGTTCGGGGGCTAGAGGCGTAGCTCGCCGCGGGCGACGACGACCGCAGAGCCGCCGACCTCGACCGCGTCGACGAGGCCGTCGCCGCCCTCGGCGCGCGCGTGGAGTGACGAGGGGCGGCCCATCTCGACGCCCTGAGCGATCACGATCTCCTCGCCCCAGGCGATCAGCCCGTGCCGGGCGAGATGGCACGCGATGGGGCCGGCCGCCGAGCCCGTGGCCGGGTCCTCGCCGTTCGCCCAGAACATGCGGCTCCGCCACCCGCCGTCGACCGAGGCGACGCAGTTCACCCCGGTGACGCCGAGCTCCGCGATCGCCTCCCGATCGGGACGAAGCGTCGCGAGCGCGTGCCCCTCGAGCGTCAGGATGACGTGCCGCGCGCCGTTGTCGTAGAGCTCGACCGGCTGGAGCGACCGCGCCGCGCCGACGGCGGCGAGCACGCGTTCGGGATCCTCGACCGGCTCGATTCGCGGCACAGGCTGGGTCATCCGGCCGAAGACGATCCGCCCCGAGTCGTCGCGCTCGAGCAGGACGGGAACGATGCCGACGCCCGTCTCGAGCGCGATCACCCCGAGCTGCAACGGTGCGCCGAGCACGAAGGCGGTGCCGAGCGTCGGATGCCCGGCGAATGGCATCTCGGCCCGCGGGTTGAAGATCCGGATGCGGGCCGTCCCACCGCTCTCCGGCGGGAGGACGAAGACCGTCTCCGAGAAGCCGATCTCGAGCGCGATCGCCTGCATGGTCTCGGCCTCGATGCCGCGCCCGTCCGTGAAGACGGCGAGCTGGTTGCCCGTGAGGGGGACGTCCGTGAAGACGTCGGCGAAGACGTAGCGATAGGTCGGCATCGACCGGTTATAGCGGGGCAGGTGCGAAGGAAGGCGGGCGAGGCCGAAGCCGCGCCCGGGATGCGACTGCCTACGCCCAGGCGCGACTATCCTCGGCTCTGTGCGCGTCTACCTCTGCCGACACGCCAAGGCCGCGCCCGGCGAGCCGGACGAGCTGCGCGAGCTGACCGGCAAGGGCCGCCGCCAGGCAGAAGAGCTCGCCGAGCGGCTCGCCGCCGCCGCCGAGCCTCCGGTCCTCGTTCTCACGAGCCCGCTCGTCCGCGCCCGGCAGACGGCCGAGGCGATCGCCGACGCGACCGGAGCGTCGTTGCAGGTCGACCGCCGGCTCGCGCCCGGTGCCACGCTCGCCGGCCTCCGCGAGGCGGTTGCGGACGAGAAGGGGCCGGTCGCGACGGTCGGGCACCAGCCGGACTGCTCGGAGATCGCCCTCGCCGCGACCGGCGCCGACCCCGGGTTCTCGCCCGGGGCGATGGCCGAGCTCGAGCTCCACGCGTGAGCTCCGCGGCGGCGATCAGCGTCCGCGGGCTGCGCAAGGCCTACGACGGCCGCGAGGCCGTCCGGGGGATCGACTTCGACGTCCTCGCCGGTGAGGTCTTCGGCCTGCTCGGGCCGAACGGCGCGGGCAAGACCACCACCGTGGAGATCCTCGAGGGCTACCGCGAGCGGGACGGGGGCGACGTCCGGGTGCTCGGGGTCGACCCGTGGGGCAGCGACCGGCGACATCGCGAGAGGATCGGCGTCGTCCTGCAGCAGTCGGAGCTGCCCCCGTCGCTCTCCGTCCGCGAGGTGCACCTCATGTTCGCGGGCTACTACGCCGAGCCGCGTGACGTCGACGAGGTGCTCGAGCTCGTCGGCCTCGCGGAGAAGGCAAGCGAGCGCGTCAAGACGCTCTCCGGCGGACAGAAGCGCCGGCTCGACCTCGGGATCGCCCTCGTGGGCGACCCGGAGCTCGTGTTCCTCGACGAGCCGACGACGGGGTTCGACCCGGCCGCGCGGCGCACGGCCTGGGAGCTCGTCCGCTCGCTCCGCTCACTCGGCAAGACGATCCTCCTGACGACCCACTACCTCGACGAGGCGCAGCAGCTCGCCGACCGCGTGGCTGTGATCCGGGAGGGGAGCCTCGTCCGGATCGGGACGCCCGCGGAGCTGATCGGCGCGGCGCCGCAGGTCGAGATCCGCTACCGCGACGACGGCCGCGAAGTCGTCGTCGCGACGGCCGAGCCCACGCGCGTGCTGGCAGACCTCACGGCGCGCGCCGTCGCCGAAGGGCGAGAGCTCGAGGGACTCGAGGTTCGGCGTCCGACGCTCGAGGACGTCTACCTCGAGCTCGTCGACGGAGACGAGTCGTGAGGGCCGAGGCCGACACCGCTGCTCCACGGCGGGCCCCCGCACGGGAGGAGGGCACCACGCGGTCGCTCGCACTGTTCCTCCACGAGCTGCGGATGCAGCAGCTCATGTTCTGGCGGAACCGCGAGTCGGCCGTGTTCGTCTTCATCTTCCCGCCGATGCTCTTCCTCCTGCTCGGCGCCGTGTACGACGGGACGATCGACGGCGTCCCCGCGGCCGACCGGCTGCTCGTCGGGATGATCGGCTACGGCTGCGCGAACACCGCCTTTGGCGGGCTCGCGATCACGATGGTGATCCGGCGCGAGGGTGGCATCCTCAAGCGCCTCCGCGCGACACCGCTGCCGGCCGCGACCTACCTCGCGGCCGTCCTCGTGTCGACGCTCTTCGTCTTCGTGCTCCAGATGCTCGTCACGGTGCTGCTCGGGATCTTTCTGTACGACGCGCGCGGGGCCGAGAGCTGGCCGGCGGTGATCCCCGTCGTGCTGCTCGGCGGCGTCGCGTTCGCCGGCCTCGGTTTCGGGGCGGCCTCCTTGATCCGCTCCGCAGAGGGCTCCTCGGCGGTCATCAACCTCGTGATCCTGCCGATGGCGTTTCTCTCCGGGTCTTTCGGGCCGACGCGAAGCTACCCCGAGGTGCTGCAGAAGATCGCGGACGTGCTTCCGCTGACCTACCTGATCGACCTTCTCCAGGCCGCCTATCTCCACGGGCGAGGGCTGACGCACGACCTCACGGCAGTCGGCGTGCTTCTCGCCTGGGGGATCGCGGGGTACGTCGTCGCCGCAAAGCGGTTCGGCTGGCAGCCGCGCGAGCGCTGACGTGACGTCCGAGGAGCTGCGCGAGGCGCTCGCCGTCGCCGTGGGCGACCGAAGCCGCGTGTCCGACGGGGACTCCGAGCGCGACCTGCACGCGAGCGACATCTCCTTCCACCGGCCCGCGCGACCCGACGTCGTCGTCTACGCGACCTCGACGGGAGA
>Ga0173481_10000041_pt1 | contig 18109 bp, 19 predicted proteins | sample NitcycUS073202C2_FD_136667 | JGI IMG/M metagenome (GOLD analysis project Ga0173481, IMG submission 136667) | Soil microbial communities from Arlington Agricultural Research Station in Wisconsin, USA - Nitrogen cycling UWRJ-S073-202C-2 (version... ... | reverse complement strand
TTGGCAAAGAGTAAGGAAAAGGAACAAACAATGAAATAGCCAAGCTAATGCCAAGTGATATACCAATCCACATCAATTGTTGCAAAAGGAAGTCCTTATTATTACTCAATGCTCACTCACATCTTATTATATGTATTAACTTATAATCACTGTGATTTAAATACGTTTTATAAGCAATCAGAAAGCTAAAATATGATCGGATTTAAATGCGAAATTAGATATTGCAAATATACATGTTACAATGGTTTTTTCTTATTGTCCCACTATTGAGGATTTACAAACGATCTCCAGAAATCCGATAAACTGATAAAGCATCTGCCATTTACTCCACCAGCTGATGAAGGCAGCATTATCCATTGCAGGAAGTGATTCAGGGGCAGGTGCTGGGATACAAGCAGACTTAAAGACATTCTCTGCATTAGGCATCTACGGATGTACAGCTATAACAACAATTACAGCACAAAATACCCAAGGAGTTTCTGCTATCTTCGAGGTCGAACCAGACATGATCAGAAAGCAAATTACTTCTGTTATGATAGATATCCCTCCCGACGCCATAAAGATTGGGATGGTTTACAGTAACCAGATAATTGAGGCCCTATGTAAATTGATAAGGAATTCAAGCTGTCCAGTGATTTTAGATCCTATTATTGTAGCAGGAAGTGGAGCAAAATTATTGCTTAATAATGCTATTGAATCATTCATTTCTGAGCTTATTCCTCTTTCCACACTAATTACTCCAAACCTGATGGAGGCCGAAAAATTAACAAATACAAAGATCGATTCTGAGATTGATGCTATCGAAGCAGCTCATACTATTAGAAAATTCGGTGCAAAAAATGTAATTATAAAAGGCGGTCACTTTGGCAGAAAAAATTCGGTTATAGATTTCCTTCTAGATAGCAGCGGTAGATCGGTCAAATTTTCAAATCCATGGATAGATGTTAAGGAGAGTCACGGATCGGGTTGTAATTTTTCTGCGGCGGCTGCTGCTTTCATCGCAAAAGGATTCAACCTCATACAATCATGTAGGTTAGCAAATCAATATGTCCATAACGCTATTAAAAATGTGTTAAAAATCGGGCATGGCCTTGTAGTTACGAATCCCATATCAAGTATATATCATGATGCTAATCGCTATAATATCCTGAGAGAATTACAACTTGTCGTTAATAAAATAGAGGTGCTGAATAATTTTAGCAAAGTGATACCTGAAACTCAGTCCAATATAGTATTTGCCCTCCCTGACGCAAAAACCGCACTTGATGTTGCTGGAGTCAAGGGCAGAATTGTCAGGATAGACGATATAGCAAGGGCTGTTTCAAACGTGGAATTCGGTGCTTCAAGGCACGTCTCTTCTGCTGTCCTTTCATATATGAAAGTAGATCCAACAATTAGATCTGGAATGAATATTAAATTTGATGAAAAAATATTTTCAGTATGCAGATCTCTATTTCAGATCTCTGAGTATGATAGAACAAGTGAGCCTGTAAATGTAAAGAAAAAAGAAGGGAGGACAATATACTGGGGGATCAAGAGTGCACTAATAAAAAACCGAAGTGCTGAGATTATTTATCACAAAGGTGATGTTGGAAAGGAGCCTATGATTATGATATTTGGTAGGAACCCAAGTGAAGTATTCGAAAGAATAAAAGGAATACTTAATTATTTATGAATGGGTTAAATCAAATCGGTTCATCTTCTACATAATTCCTTTAACAACTTTAATAAAATAGCGCAAACAGGAATTGATGAGAATAGGAGAAAATTAAATATGAAAGCAGTAATTCTTGCAGGTGGTTTAGGAACTAGGCTACAGCCATATACATTCTTTATACCCAAACCTATGTTGCCTTTAGGTAACAAACCACTTCTTGAGCATATAATTGAGTGGCTCAAAACAAGCAGCGCTGAAAGAATAGACCATGTCGTTCTTTGTGTAAGCTATCTTCATAGGACAATCGAAGATTATTTCGAGGACGGTAGCAGATTTGGTATCAAGATAGAATATGCTAGATCTGAAAGACCTCTCGCAACAGCAGGACAGTTAAAGACTGCAGAAAAGATGATACATGATACATTCGTTTGTCTATATGGAGATTCAATTTATGAATTCGGTTTAGGAGACATGATGGATCAACACGAGGAATCCAAAGCATTTATCTCAATGGCTCTACTATCTTATAGAACAAAACTGAAGTATGGCTTCATAGATCTTAATAATAGACCAGAGAATAACAGAGTAATTAGCTGGAGAGAAAAGCCTGAGGTCAGTGGATTAATCAACATAGGATGTTATGTTATAGAACCAGAATTCTTAGAGCTTATCCCTAGATCAAGTGCTTTTGGAATGGATGATGCAGTAAGAAAAGCTCTTGAAAAAAAGAGATTTGTAAAAGGATTCAAAATAGAATCTGGATTCATTGATATAGGAGACAAGAAGTCATATCTTGATGCATACAAAAGGTATGTTGAGAAACTGGGAAAGATATAGAGAACATGAAAATGGAAGCAAGAATAAAAAAGAGGTTCAGAGATAGACAAAAACTTGTCTAAACTGAGTCTAGTTTTGTCTAACGCCTAACTGTTTATATAATCTATATTCCAAAAGTGATGTAAGCAGCGATTAATATATGATTACAAATAGTCATATGCAAAATCTTACATACAGTCAAGCAATTGTTTTTCTCTCCATAGGTTAATTCTTTGATGTAACCATGGATAGAAATTAGCAGCTCCATCTTCAGAGTCTTTCTTTATAATTTTAACAATTGATTTTGAAACTTGTCCAGGCTGGCCATAAAGGGACTTTTTGTTCTTCAGAACAATTCCTAATGCTTCCTTTCTGGTGTATGTCTCTTTAACGATCGAAGCGATCCACTGTGGATTGATTGGAGGAACAAGCGCATTGCTTTTTGCATCAAATACTGTTTTAGGTCTGTCAGTATTAAGTCTCACAGTCAATGACAACACGTCAGGAAAGTATAGCAGCTCTTCCTGCATCGATCCTGAATCCGTCATTTCTGCCCAGCAATGCCCACTATCCAAAAATTCTATAACGTGAGCATATTCTTTCCATAGAGGAGTGATAATAAATTTTTCCGGATATTCTTGGGACAGATTTTGTAACTTGGATTCAAAGTGATATAATCTAAGAGCAGATTTAGTTACATTCAACATCACTAGGACTACTTTATGCTCGGTATTTTTGATTAGGCTTACAATCGCATTGACAATTGATTCAAATCTACGCGGTGTAAGATTCTCCCTCCTGTGTATATCCATTTAGCCACTCGCCAAATTCTAGTTTTGGATATATATTGAAAATACTTTCAGCAGGTTTTAATTCCCTTCGTTTTAAATAAATTGAATCAACAACAGAATTCCCGACAAGATAGATAGACTCTTCAGGATAGCCTTCTCTGATAAGATGATTTTTATATATATGGTGCGAAAAAATATTGTGTGCCTGCAGAACAAATCCAAGTATCAATTTGTTCTGGAAATGGTTCTTCTCTAGCAAGAAACCATTTACCTTCGAGCTGAGATTCAATGAACTTTTCTATAACTATCTTCTCTGTGAGATTTTTAAGCTCTTCATTACTTCCGGGCTCATAGATCTTAAGCCTGCTTCATTCTGAGCTACTTTTTGTCCCATCCCAAATACCCAAGCGAGAGGAGCTATTCCAGCGACCACACTGGAATCTACACCAAAGTTGTTTTTACAATACCGTCCAAATGACCCAAATTTGATAATGAGTTCACTTGCTTTTTCCATTAGATCGCCTCGAATTTGTAGATTACATGCTACAAAATTTTGCAATTCGAACTCCTTGATGCCAAACCCTAACAAGTGATCGAAATGCTGGCATGTATCAATCACAAATACCGGTAAGTCTTCCTTAGCAGCCTCAAAAACAACAGGTGTTTATAAAAATCTGGTTTTGTACCGATTACTATGGCCAGAATTGGACTATTTTGTTTTTTTGCTATACCGACTGCCTTTGAAAGCAAATCTGAATAGATTTTCACGGGCAGCAGCCTTCGTGAGACGTCTATATTGATTTGCTGATTTTTCTTTTTCAACGATTTTCATCTTCCAAACTTCGGCGAGATAGTCTTGATCTATTTAGTGAATAGGCCGAAAGACAAGCTATGGCTATTCCGCTCACAATAAAGACAAACGGAACTATATCGAGGCCCCCAAAAAAGTAATTGCGATTAATTTTCGGTACTATCGTTAGAACAATAGCCATGCTTACAATCAGTATAATACCGGAGACGATTAATATTATGGCAGTATACTTCACTGCATATGTTTTTTGTAATCCAAAGACCGTACCTGCAAGTATTAAACTCGGGACGCCAGAGATCGAAATAATTTGAATTAATACTCCTTGTGGATCTACAAATATTTGCGGACCTTTCGCATCAGGTCCTACAAGAAACAAATAGAAAGATATCATTAGTGCTGCGAACATGACTGCCATGCCGAGAGATCCAAGAGATACCCATGTCTCCAAATTCAGCATACTTTATAGTAACCCTATTGGTACACTTAATAAATAAATCATATTGTTTAAGTAATACCGACTAGCCCTGCCAGTTCTTTTCGACATGCAGAGCCTAATATTTCTGCTGATTTTTCTGGCCCAACATTATTAAGATAAACTCCAAATCCACGCTCCAAGCCAGACCAAGTCTTTAATTGTGGATAAATCTCTATGTGCCAATGAATTTGGCGGCTATTTTTCTTTTCTGGTGACAAATGAAATACTAAATTGAAAGCCGTTTCATCTAATGCTTTGGACATTCCTCCGAGGGTTGCTCTCAGCATGAGGGCTAGATCGCCGATTTCCTTTTGTGTGATCCTTGAGAACGTGGTCGTATGTCGTTTTGGATATATCCAAAATTCATGTGGATATGTCGGTGCCCACGGGGAGAAAGCAAGAAAGCTGTCTGTACCTAATATTTGTCTTGGCCCACTAGATTCCATAGATACTATATTACATGCAGGACAGTTTCCGTTTTCGTTGATGTATCTGTGTGATGCATTAGCCTCTAATTCTATTGTCGGAGGAATAGCTGAAAACGTTATAATATTTAAATGAGGGTGAATTATTGTTGTGCCTGCAGTTTGGCCACTGTCTACGTAAATGGAGACATATGTAACGCTTTTTTGTGTGTATAACCATCTGACCCTATCCTGGATAACTAAAAGCACATTGCCCCATTGCTCAACTGAAATTCGAGATAATTTTTGATCATGTTCTGGGCAAGCGACAACGATTTGATGATATCCATAAGCTGGTTCGCTGTAAAGAGGCTTGTCTGCATAAACAGATGCAGGACTAGTAGTTACTGCAGGAGTGCTGCTTTGAAATACTCTTACACACCAATCTTCTACCAAATTTTCTTCGCTGTCTGATAAACGTTGTAGCATACTGTCTTTTGCTACTAGCGCAAGCAATGCGGGTTCTGTCATTGATTCATTTCCCGGGCAATACGGGCACTTATCATCAAAAGTTTTTTTGTATTGATGATCTCCTTCAGATAGTCTTGGTACTATAACAAATTTATCAAGAACATAGTCTTTTCGCAGGTCAGCCAAACTATTTCTCTCTCCGTCCCAAAACATCGTACAAGTCTCCTTAATTAAAGATTCTGTATGGTATGGACCAAATTGAATTGAACTGTCTTGTACAGTCGAGTTTTGTACAAGCTCATACTTCGGAATATAAATTAAATACAATCATATCTCAATTGAATGATAAATACCTGAATAATAAATATCTCAATTCAATGAAAATCATTAAATCTTGTTAGAGTTAACATATTATCTGCTCATGCGTTATAGATCGATAGATAATACAATTATTGATCGTCTATGTCAATTTATCGACATGCTAAATGAGGAGGCAGAGAATGGATCAGTTGTGGTAGTCGAAGGGAAAAGGGATGTTGAAGCCCTTATACGCATAGGATTTAATGGAAATGTTACCATGTTGAACCGTTTTAAAGGAATTACAGATTTTGTCGACAGTCAACACCTAATCAGCAAGAAAATAATTTTACTGTTGGATATGGATAGGACAGGAAAATATCTCACCAGTAGGCTTGTAGCTCAATTGCAACATAAAGGAAGCAATGTCACTTTGTTTTACAAAAAAACATTGGCCAAAATTACTAACGGAAAGATCAGACAGATTGAAGAGCTCGTTACATATGCACCACATGTATGTGGACTTAGCGGTACAAAGGGAAGGAGGGATCTATATTTTTATATATGACAGCTGTGAACTGAATTATCCTTCGCTGGATAATTTAAGCATCAATATAGCTATGACCTGCACGTGTCAAAGCACTTATATTCAAGCCAGACCACCTTACTTTTACTTAATAGTAATACGAGGTTATGAAATTGCCTAGCACAGGTATTGTAAAATATCATGTTAAATTAAAATTCGAAGTTGATGGGTTAGTAGAGAAGGCAGATATCATTGGTGCAATTTTTGGACAGACGGAAGGGCTTCTTGGACCAGAGATGAATCTCAACGAACTACAGAAAGTGTCTAAAGTCGGCAGAATTGAAGTTAACGTAGATACCAAATCTAATACAGCAAAAGGTGATGCTTTGATTCCTATGAGCACTGACATATCAACGGCGGCGCTAATCGCTGCTGCCATCGAAAGCATTGATAAAGTTGGTCCGTTTCAAGCTCGGTTTGGACTAGTTGGTATAGATGACATTAGAGCCATAAAGAAGAAGTTAATCGTAGATCGTGCAAAGAAGATTGTACAGGAATGGGCTACAAAGACGATTAGCGAAGGAGAAGAAATGCTCAAGGATGTCTATGATGCTAGCAAACCTGGCAAACTTACTGCATTTGGCAAGGCTCAACTAGCATGCGGTACGGGTGTATTTGACTCTGACTGGATAATTCTTGTAGAAGGTCGTGCAGACGTTATTAATCTTTTACGTGCAGGCTTTGATAATGCGATAGCAATTGAAGGCGCGAAGATTGACGAAACTGTGACCAAACTTACTGAAGGCAAGCGTGTGATCGCATTTCTTGACGGCGACAGAGCTGGCGATTTGATCTTGAAGGAATTGCAGGGTTTAGTAAAGATAGACAAAATATTAAGGGCTCCTACAGGCAGGGAAGTGGAAGAATGTACTCCTCTGGAAATTGCTGAGATCCTGAAGGAAACAACACCTTACGTTGCTTCCGGCGTACAGCACGCTCATTCATTACAGCAATCGCAACCACGCTCCGAAACTAAGCAAATACATAAGCGAGAAAAGCAGGAACAGATAACAGAGGTTCAACAACAGCAAACACAGGTTGTATCTAGCAATAGTACCAGTCTGCAACAAGAAGACAATGCAGACATTGTTTCGACTGTAAGAGAAGTCTATCCTCAAATTAATGAAACGCTTGAAGCAGTATTATTGGATAGTTCAATGAGAACATTGCTTAAGATTCCAGTCTCAGACTTAGTAAAAAAGATTAACATAACAGAAGGAGCCACTTTACTTGTACTTGATGGCATCATAACGCAACGACTCGTTGAAGCAGCAGACAAGGCAGGAATTCAATATATAGTAGGTCATCGAACGGCAGAACTGAAAAAGTCGACTGACGTAAGGGTTAGAACCTTCGGCGATATGGGTATAATTAACTAGTTAAAATGCCAGAAATCAAGTTGCAACATATACTGACTATGACTGAGCTGTTGCAACGCGGAGCGAAACATAATTTTATACAGATGACTACAACTGATTTAGGAAAATTCATAAAAAGATCTCAGCAGGCAGCATCAAGACACCTCCTAGATTTGGAAAACGCAGGTTATATTGAACGTCGTAGAAAAGGCCAGAGATTCGGAATAAAAATTACAAATAGAGGGTATTCTGAAATTGAACTTATGTTTTCTACATTAAAATATGCAATAGAATCTACTCCTTTTACAATAGATTTTAAAGGAAGGGTAGTTTCCGGCATGGGCGAGGGAGCATATTATATGTCGCTAGATGGATATAAGAAACAGTTTAAGGAAAAATTAGGCTATGAGCCTTATCCAGGAACCTTGAATATAAAACTCCTGGATCAAATTTTTATGAATTCTAGACGTGAAATAAGCAGATATCCTTCAATTTTCATTAACGGTTTTAGCGATAACTCTCGTACATATGGTTGGGCGAAATGTTATAAAGCAAACATCAACGAGGGCATAGTTAATAATGCTTCGGTTATTGTTTTGGAAAGAACACATTATGATGATAGTATGCTAGAAGTTATCGCTCCTATATCTATCAAGGAAACTATAGGCATCAAGAATGGTGATGAAATTAGCCTAAAAATACACATCAACAACAATAGCTGTTTGAAAAACAAAGATTAAATTCTATATAATGAATCACCAAGCTCGTTTTTTATATTCGAACTTTTTGTTTCTGGCATAGGCGTATTAAGTCTTATCACTCTAACGTTCAAATTTCTTATTTGACAGTTGTAGGCTACATCCTTTTCACTATGAGCTTGATCATAACCCAATGCTATAATATCTGGCTTTACATATTCTACTGTATCGTACAATGTTCCTTCTTTTCCAATAATTGCTAGGTCTACAAAGCTCAAAGAAGAAACAAGCTCTTTCCGCATGTTTTCATTGTGATAAATTCTTCGATCCTTGTTAATCTTCATTGCTGTAGATGTCCTTGCTACTACAACTACAAGCACATCACCATGTGATTTTGCTGCCTTCAATGTATGTATGTGACCTGGATGTATTAGATCAAATACTCCTCCAACTAAGACTACTCTTAACGCATCTCTTCCAATAAAAGTAAGCTTTAATTGATCACTTCTTTCTATAAACCCATTTTCTGCAAGTATGCAAATTCTTGATTTATAGAATTCTTTTTCCACAAGCATTCTAGACCCAAGTCTTTTAAGTGCTTGGATTTCTGGCTCTAAAGTGCTTATATACAATGATGCCAGAATTGCCTTGTCGGTGGGATCCATTAACTATTAAAATCTACCTCAGGGAAAATTTGAGAACACACTCTTGCGTACGAAAGCAATATGATAATATTAAACTGCGGCAACTGAGATAACTCTCTGTCTCTCTTTTTTAAAGGAAAGCAGGTAATACCCACGATTTTAAATATGTGCATGTCACACAGAAAAGTAATTACATTTGATAAACTTTTAGGTAGATTCGATTCTATTTTACATTAATTAATTGTTCATCGTCCGATGAACACATAGAACTACACAATGGACCCATAAATAAACACATGTTGCTTAGAAAGAATATAAGTTCTAATGAAAATAAAATGAAAATTGCTTTTAGTGATGCTCTGATTGTAATAATATATTTATGTGAAGTTTTATGTCCAAATGACTGGCATAGGGATGCCAAAACTGCTTCTTACAGGCTATTGTACTTTCGTTTTGATTCGATTTCCATATAATCTTCATCTGTACCTTTAATACAATTTGTAGAGACTATGTTTATTGGTTGGAACTGTATGACTCCTTTTGGAACGTTCCCTATTGCTTGCAGAGATTCTAATCGTTTCTCCATTTGCTTCATGTGATCGTTGCACACAACGCCTATCATATATTGGTCATTTTTAGCATTAATTGAAACAATGAATGATGGTGAAAGCTGGCAAGCATCGCCACTTACTATTAATGAACATCGCTGTGGCAGTAACACTATTAATCCAAAGTTTTACATATAATATAAGACTTACATTGCAAAATAACTAACTGACTGTCTAATAGAACATAAAGATATAATAGCACATCCCAGCAATTGCACCTATAAAAATGGACAAGACTTAGAGTCTAGTTTGTGATGCCATCATTTCACAAAAAAGAGGTATTTTTGCAAACTATGGTCATCATATCTCCCACAACTATATTATTCCTGCTAGTCATTATTTTATCTGCTGTCTACTACATGTGATTGTACATGAATCTATATTTCAACAGTGAGAACGGCCTGTTAGTAATATTATTTATGCATCAAGTATCAAATACAAAATCATTTACAGACCGTTTTAGCGTTACCTATTTTTGCTTATATGAAATAGTCCTTGTGGTCACTGTTTCTTTTTTTTGGCTGAAATTATAGAAACTACATCCCTATCTTTAAGCTGATAGTTAATTGGCAATCTAAGACCATCACGAACATCTATTGCATAAAGCAATCCCCTTACCAAATCACTATGTATATCTTTTGCAAGGTTTTCAATGGTCGAACCAGATTTCATTAAATATACATCAGGTAAAATGTTACCATGTTTATCAGCAAGCTTATTTGCATCCGCCACAGGATAAACAGCATTCATTCTCAATAACTTAAACACGGCGACATTGATAGCAAATTGAACACCTGTGCGCATGTATTCTCCAAGTATATCCCTTCTTATGAAATTGAGTGCCCATTTCTGTTTATCATTTAGCAGAATCTGATCTTTTATTTCGAATCTTTCGTCACCAGCAATGTACTGGATCAGGCCACGACTCTCGGCTCGTCTTAGAGTAAGCTCTGCATCTGCACTGCAAGGAACAATAATCATATTCTTGTACTGCTCTCGTATTCTACGAAAATTCTCTGCCGCAGTAGGTAAATCCACTTTATTTGCAACAATTAAGGTTGGCTTAGATATTTCTCTCAGGCTCCAACAAAAGTCCTTAGCTCTTTCCAGTCCAAAATCATCGAACCTAATGACAGCCAAATTATTATCTTCTAAAGCTAACCTGACATGCTCTTCTCTGACTCCAATCCCCCGAAATACATCTGTAATAGCAGTGATTGAGTCTGCACCTGAATTTATCGCTCTCGAAATTTTATCATGGTTCCCTTCAAAAAGCTTCAGATACCACATCACTAGCTCTTCTTCTATATCGGCTATGTCGGCTATAGGGTCGCCGCTGCCAGGCTCTGCTATTTTTCCAGATGCATCTATACTGCCTGATGCATCAACAATGTGTAAAAGCACGTCAGATTGAGCAGCGATAGATAGAAATTGATTTCCTAAGCCTTTTCCTTCCCAAGCACCTTTGATTAGGCCAGGTAGATCAACGAGGTCCACAGGGATGAATCTCCAACCATCAATACAACGTGAATTCTTTGGATTATCCTGAACATCAAATTCCTTGTGAACACATAAAGTAATTGTATTGGCGTTACCTTTTCGTGGCTCTTTAGTAGTAAATGGGTAATTGGAAATTTCTGCTGTGTCAAGGGTAGCGGAATTAAAAAAAGTAGTCTTACCAGTATTCGTTTTACCAATTAGCCCTATTTTTATCATATATACAATAATGAAATTTTACGATCGTATTTATATCTCACTACAATGAACATAAAAATCCTATCAGTGAATATCCGCAACTAAGATATTGGTAGAACACCTCACCTCACTGAGAACATCTTGTTACTAAAGCCAAGTTATTTTATGGAGAATCATATTGGCTCAACTCTGTGTAAAGCTGTTCTCATCCCATCTATTCTCCATGACATATCGTCGATCTCGTTTTTACTGAAGTCTGAATCCCATTTATCCAAAGTCGTTTTCAATATTTCAGTAGCATTGTAAAGGATCTCCCAATAAGGATGATGCTCTGCAGTAGAGTAAGATAACTCTAGAAGCTCATATAGTGCAGATGAAGCCCTTTTAATAATATCGGTATCTTGACTATAAATTTTGATAATACCGGAGTCAGTGTCTGTGACAATCTTGACAGACACTCCTTCGTCTACATTTGAAAGCTCCACCATGGATTTTATTTTTTCATACAGCGTATCTATGCTACTTACTTTGAACGACATGCAGCTAGAAACTTCTGCCTTATTGTGATTTATTTGCTTGTAGGTCCCCGGGTATCGTATTATATACATGCAACTCGTCATACCAACTATAAGAACAGTGGTTAGAAAATACCTCAACAGAGTACATAAAAAGATGTTCAGTAAATATGATGCAGAAAATTGAAATGAGATGAGATGATAGTAAGAAGATCAAACTAAATGTATACATGCCTACAAACACGATGTAAATATCTATTTCTTATGTATATTCAGATCTGAGCCTTGCTGTCGTTTGATTAGTTCGCTATTAAAAAAATCTAGACTTTGAAAGTAATAACTAATCATTCTAGATGAAAGGCAACATATAACCTAGACCTAAATTTAAGTACTAAGATGAATCGTACTCCATCACCGTTAACGTAATGAAGGAAATTATTCAAGATATATATATCGATACTTAAAGCACATACCAATGACTATAAAGGAAGGGTTACTGCGCCTTCTGATGCAGACTGTACTAGTGAAGAATATTTAGCTAGTGCACCTTTTGTATAATGCGGCTTTATAGGCTTCCATCTTCTCTTCCTCTTAGTTATCTCTGCCTTTGATAAAACAAGATCTATCTTACCTATGATAGTATCGATAAGAATTTCATCACCATCTTTTAATAGCGAGATAGGCCCTCCGACCATTGCCTCAGGTGAAACGTGACCTACCATGAGTCCCCTAGTTGCTCCAGAGAACCTACCGTCCGTCACCATGGCGATTTTTTCTCCTAGTCCCTGGCCTACTAGCGCCGCGGTAGCCGATAACATTTCTCTCATGCCCGGCCCTCCCTTTGGACCTTCATACCTTATTACGACAACATCACCCTCCACTATCTGTCTGTTTGATATTGATTTGAAAGCATCCTCTTCTGTATCGAAAACTTTGGCTTTTCCAAAAAACCTCATATTTTTTATACCAGCAATTTTTACTACAGCACCTTCTGGAGCAAGCGATCCATATAATATTCTTAGTACGCCTTCTGCATGAATCGGATCTTCAATTGGTCTTACTATATTCTGATCTCGTAATTCAGGGAAACTAAGCGATTTAATATTATTTTCCATGGTGCTGCCAGTCACAGTCATTACGTCTCCATGGAGCAATCCCTTATTTAGCAACTTACGTAAGATTACAGGAACACCTCCGACTTTGTCTAGGTCTAGCATAACATAAAGCCCACCTGGTCTCATATTGGCAATATGTGGAATCCGTCTGCGGATCCTTTCAAAATCGTTCATTTCTATTTTGATACCTACTTCTCTTGCGATAGCCAGCAGATGCAGTACTGAATTAGTTGAACCTCCGATTGCGTTTGCCATCGCAATTGCATTTTCAAAGGCTTCAAAAGTCATTATGTCTTTTGGACGAATATTATTTTCTATTAGATTTGAAATTGCTTTTCCGGTGTCATAACATATTCCATATCTCTTGTCGCTTTCAGCCGGCGGCGAAGCACTTCCTGGCAACGACATTCCTATTGCCTCGCTTATAGAAGCCATAGTGTTGGCAGTATACATCCCAGCACATGAGCCAGCAGATGGACATGCCACATTTTCTAAGCTAACTAATTCTTCCAGAGCCATTTTACCTGTATCATAGGTACCAACGGCCTCGTAGACATCTTGGATAGTTACATCCTTGCCATTCCAATTTCCTGGCATAATTGTACCACCGTATACAAATATACTAGGTAAGTTAATTCGAGCCATAGCCATCAAACTTCCAGGCAAACTTTTGTCACAGCCAGAGATTCCAACTAGAGCATCGTACTGATGAGCTCTCATCATTATTTCAATTGAATCAGCTATGATCTCCCTGCTCACCAATGATGCTTTCATACCTTCATGACCCATGGCGATCGCATCTGATACAGCAATGGCGGTAAATTCTCTTGCAGTACAGCCTGAATCCTTTACTCCTTCTTTAGCCTTCTGTGCAAGCTTACCAAGGTGTAGATTGCATGGGGTGGCTTCATTGCATGTAGAAGAGACTCCGACTAGTGGCCTTTCCAGATCATCGTCTTTAAGTCCCATTGCCTTGAACATGGCTCTGTGAGGAGCCCTGGATGGGCCCTCAATTACGGTTCTACTCGGTAGCATCATAAGTGATCAGTTCGATCCATAATTGATATTAAACTCTTATTGATATATATCTTAGTTTTAGATCAGGTTCTATTGGAGCATGCAAATAAAATAGAATGTCCATAAACAATATCTGTGCATTTTACTCAACTAGTCTAAGGTTGCGGAAATTTTTATGGCATCTAATCCTTCTACCTTAAAGGTAGTTTCACACATTCCACATTCAGAATTACCACTGGACAGATCGCCGGCTGAAACTTCTTCGTTTGCGTAGTCGCACTTTGGACATCTAAACGAGAAATTTATATCAAAATTCTCTAACTCGACCGTTTCGCCCATAGTCTATCATCAACATCAATTTGGTATATTAAAAATTTGCTACAAGTGTATGCTATATCTCTCCAGTGTACCATTCGTACTAAAGGGTATGTTAAAATATATAAAACTAGTGCAATTGAGCCCTGTATGAAAAAGGTTCATGAAATAAGTCATCTCTATGGGTGTATGTGTGTAGCTTAGTTTTTTCCAGATATGCTCCTCTACTTGTTAAACTAATCATTAGAACTAGTCTAGTGCCTCTGCATGGTTCAGTTGGTAGCAGATGTATGCGTACAAACATTCTTGTAGACTATACGTGGCGCATTTACTTCCCATAGAATAGCAGTTTCCGCTGGACGATCAATACTGCTGTAAAGATGGATGCTATCAATAAAATGGCTACGCCGTTGGGAAATTCTGGAACGACGACATACCCTCTTGCTAAGCCATTCCGTGAAAGATCAGGTGTCTGGCCTGCCTTGAGCAATTCTTTAATCTCCAGCTGTATTTGGTAAATATCATTAGATGGAAAAGTAACTATTTGAGTATCAGTCGCATTTTTCGCTACTAGATTTTGTTTAGTTGTCACAGTGTGGCCATTTTTATCTAGTAACACCATATCATATTTTACATCGTTAGCTGATAATGGATTTGAGGTAACAGGATCATAAAATGAGATGTTTACATTCGATTGTGTTTTTGGTTTAAGTGGATTTGGAGACCATGAAACTGCAGCATGAATGCCACCTGTATTTGTAACTAGGTCCGAAGATGTTGCAATTTGCTGCTGTTGTTGAGCACTAGCACTAGGTGTTAATAATGTAAATCGCATTACATCATTATTATTAGCTGCTTGTTGTTGCCCTTGTTGCTGTTGTTGTGCGAGCTTTATAACATCATTTTTGTTTATAAGATAATGTACAACCATTGTATCAGGAAAAGAAAAAGGATCAATCGCTACTGAACGACCGGATAATGTTTGACCATTAACTGTTGCATTAAATCTAGGTGAGTCTCCAAATCCTTTCCAAGACTTGGGAAGTCTCATCTCCTCATGAACAAAAATTGGCTGTTGCTGGATACGGCTTAGATTCCAATTAAATGGCATTGCCCAAGAAAATGATTTCTTCGATGGATCAAAATTTAGGTTGTTTATTTTATCATAATATGATATAAGAGTGGTATTATAAACCTGATTTTGATAATTCCATTTATTACGATAAACATCACCTACACTAAGATATGAATCGAACTTTGGAGCATTTTGGGGTAGGAATATATTTCTATCATTATCAATAGAAAAAATTTCAATGTGAAAGTGATATAGTCCACCTTCTAAGAGTACGGGACCTTTAACATTTATTGTTCCACCAGGGTCAGCCACCCAAGCATTTTGGAATGGGTCCTGCTCACCGTATACAGTAAGAGTACCGTTAGAAGGTTGAACTTTCAGCGTCAGTAACCCATTATGAGCATGGAAAAAGTCTCGTAAAAGTGGCTTCTGACCAGATGAAGATGAGGATGGTGAAGATGAAGAGGAAGAAGAGGAGAATGATAAGAGCGTTCCTTTGTTAACTGTAATCTCATATGTAACATGCTGAATAGTCTGGTTATTGTTTGCATCAAACAATCTAAATTGCATGTATGCATCCTGTCTACTATCAGTAGTCAAAATTGGCGGGCTAACTTTAACAAAAAGACTTGCTTTTCTATTTCCGACGCTTGCAGGAGGTAAGTTTTCTTGGGTTAGACCGTCTGCATACGCTTTTTGGGAAAAATTGTAATGTGTAGTAGAGGAAAGTAGCAGCTGGAAAACAATGAATATGGCAAAACAACAGGGTAAAATATTCCTACTTAGCATGAGTCAGGTATATGCCGTAGTTCCATTCTGTTATTTATTCCTTAATGTCTGCAATGATATAAATTAATCAAGTAAAATCAAAAACATACTGATGTCGTCAAAGTGCAAGCCAGATAGTATTATTATTTCAGTCATTGTTTTACTATTAGCTTTTTTCATTATGCAATCTATGCAACACGTATCAGGGTTCATTGCTGATTCGTTGTCATCGTCATCGTCTTATTCTTCTTCTTTTTCATCATCTTTATTCATCGGCCAAATTGCGAATGCTTTGGATGGTCGTGATATAAAGTTATCTTCCATGAATAATGCTAATGGCACACTTACGATTGTAACTGTCAGCAATAATGGTTCCTCCCTCCCTGGTGCTACCTATTCTATCTCTTCTTATCCTGCTACCAGCAGCTCAGGAAACTTTACTATAACAGATGATGGACCAGAAGATACAAACAGAGTAACAAGAGGAATTATTTCTATATCTCGATTACATGGCGGAAATTACATGGTAACAGAATTAAAGGCTCCAGAAGGATACATAGTAGACAAACTGTCCAAGGTTATCCAAATCAGCGCGAATCAAAGTTCTGCAGGTGCAACATTTACTAATAATAATGCTCTAAGTCAGCAGCAGAATAATAATTCACAAATTAAAAGTATTACTTATACAGCAAAATTCGAATGCGGATCAATAATTGGAAATGAGGGTCCGCTCAGACCTGGCCATTATGATACAGACATTAGTATTTTTAACAGACAAGAATATTCTATCAATATTTTATTGAATGTCATAGTTAATGGAGGTGCAAACTCCAATGCAATAGTAAAGACTATACAACCACAAACATCGACTGGTGTAGTATGCAAAGATATACGTCAATTCCTAGGTATGGGAAATAACTCAAAAGGGTTGATAGAGGGTTTTGTAATAATCCGCCTTGACGTGAACGGTGGAATTCTAGGTTCTTTACCATCTAGCGGAGGAGGTACTGTCATATCATCGTCGCCAGTAACCGTGGATGACATCAATAATTTTCTAGACGTACATATATTCTATACTGCAAATGCACTTGAGTTTCTGCCTCGCGAGATCTTGGTTAAAGAAATTGGATTTTTTATCCTTAACGACACATCATCGAAGATTCCAAAGTCATTGCTGATGAAACCGCTGGATATTACAGTGCAATCACAAATGAACGAAATATTCGATCCTGAATCTAAGATAAGAGGAATCTTGTCTGGGAGGTATAACTTGTCAGATAATGAAGTTGCAGGATTGCGGATCAAAATTATCAATATGAGTATAGGTGTGGCCGCTATGATCGACGATCATGCTATTTCCTCATCCATTGTAAGGCCACAGGCCAGCTCTTGATTTGCGCCTATGAGCATCGTACTTAATATCAAAGCAAATTACACTCTGTTCGTCTGGGTTTAAGAGTGTAATGATATCTAGAGTGATTTTACAATTAGATAATGCATCGTTATCATTATTATTATTATCAAATAAGCAAAGGCGAGGAACTGCAGAGAATAAAACTAATTCATTCATAATTAATTAACATCAAGAGCTAAGTATAATTTGGCCATAAAAGCTAATGTTGATAAAGAGTGTTGTCACTATTGCGCTAGTTGTTGTTATTGTGGCTGTAGCCTCATTGTTTTACATACAATTCAATGATCAAAGCCTTTCAATATTTGACAAGTTGTTATCATTGTTTGAAAGTAGCACTTATTTCAATGACAATCAAGATTTCGCTTTGAATAGTGAGGCATTTAAGATTGGCCAACTAGGCAGATCGATATCCAATGGCACAAGAGATTTGAGTTTGACTCAATTGTTCACGATAAATCTGTCGTCCAAATAACCAGTCATATTATCACAAATTCTCATGTTGTTGCCGATAGCAAAAACATCGAGGTTACAGACATTGCAGTACTATACGTACAAGACCTCCCGAAAAATACACTCCTA
>Ga0173481_10000040_pt1 | contig 18232 bp, 20 predicted proteins | sample NitcycUS073202C2_FD_136667 | JGI IMG/M metagenome (GOLD analysis project Ga0173481, IMG submission 136667) | Soil microbial communities from Arlington Agricultural Research Station in Wisconsin, USA - Nitrogen cycling UWRJ-S073-202C-2 (version... ... | reverse complement strand
TCACGGAAGGCGTCCCGGCACACGAGATGCTGCGCATCCACGCGTACATCCGGTCGAAGGGGGTCCGGATGCTGGGGCCGAACTGCCCGGGCGCCCTCTCGCCGGGCAAGGCGAACGTCGGGATCATCCCCGCGGAGATCTTCGCGCCCGGCGACATCGGCCTCGTCTCCCGCTCCGGCACGCTGACGTACCAGATCGGCCACGAGCTCACGCAGATGGGTCTCGGCAACTCCACCATCGTCGGGATCGGCGGTGACCCGATCGTCGGGTCGTCGTTCATCGACGTGCTGACGCTCTTCGAGGCCGACTCCGAGACGAAGTACGTCGTCATGGTCGGCGAGATCGGCGGCGACGAGGAGGAGAAGGCCGCGGACTTCATCGAGGCGGAGATGACGAAGCCCGTCGTTGCCTATATCGCCGGCTTCACGGCGCCACCGGGCAAGACGATGGGGCATGCGGGGGCGATCATCTCCGGCTCCTCGGGAACGGCCGAGGGGAAGAAGAAGGCGCTCGAGGCGCGCGGCATCCGTGTGGGTACGACGCCGACCGAGACCGCTCAGCTCGCGGCCGAACTCGGCCGCTGACTGCGACCGTGTGGACGTCGTGACCCGCGCGAGGCGCTCCGAGACCTTCGCGGAGGACCTGCGAAGCGTCATATGGTGGGTGCTCGTCGGAGCCGCGGCGGGCGCGATTGCGGGAGGCGTGGTCGGTGGCATCGGCGGACGGCTCGCGATGCTGCTCCTGCGGCTCACGTCGTCCGACGACGTGCTCGGCATGACCTCTGACGACGGCTTCGAGATCGGCGTCGTCACCTTCGACACCGTCCAACTCGTGCTCGCGATGGCGATGCTCGGCGGGATCAACGGCGTGCTCTACGCCGCGTTCCGCGGCGCGATCCGGCCGCGGCTCCGGCTGCCGCTCTGGTCCGTCTTTGCGGCCGCGCTCGGCGGCGCGAACGTCGTCCACGAGGACGGCGTCGACTTCACGTTCCTGGAGCCAGCCGCCCTCGCCGTAGCGCTCTTCGTCCTCCTGCCCGGAGCCGCGGCCGCCCTCGTCGTCGTGCTCGTCGAGCGCTGGAGCCGGGTCGAGCCCTGGTCGGACCGGCGGCAGAGCGTCGCGCTCGGCGTCGCCGCAGTGGCAGGGACGTTCGCGCTCGTCTTCGCGGCGCTCGTTGCAGCCGGCGCGCTCGTCCTGCGCAGAGCGCGCCTCGACGGGCTCGCAGGACGTGTCGGCCGCATCGCAGTCCCGGCGGCGTTGGTCGTCGTGACCGCGGTGAGCGTCTGGGAGCTCGTGGGCGAATCCGTCCGCATCGTCGACTGACGCAGGGAGCGGCGCCCGTCGGGCGAACACGCATCTGTGCGCCCGCGGATGGAGGAGCGAGTTCAGCGTGCGATCGAGCGGCTGACGATCTTCCGCGCGGTGCGCATGGTGGCGCTCGTTGCGTTGAGCCTCGCCTTCGTCGCTGCAGTCCTCGAGCGGCTCGTCGATCCGGCGATGGGCGACTTCGCCGACGCCCTCTGGTGGGCGATCGTCACCGTGACGACGGTCGGCTACGGCGACGTGATACCGACGAGCACCAGCGGACGGGTGATCGCGTCCTTCCTGATGGTCGCCGGCGTGAGCGCGATCCCGATCACGACGTCGCTCGTCGTGTCGGTCTTCGTCTCGCGCGCCCAGGCCCAGCAGCGCACGCACGACGCGGAACTGCGGGCCGAGCTCATGGCCCGCCTCGAGCGCATCGAGCAGGCCCTCGCCGCCAGGGCAGACACGTAGGATCGCGCCCGTGGAGCTGCGCTCGCTCGCCGACGCTGAGCCGTTCACGACCAAGGACGGGTCGACGATCCGCGAGCTCCATCACACCCGGGCGCAGTCGCTCGCCGAGGCGCAGCTGGAGCCGGGGCAGGCCACGCAGCGCCACTACCACGCACGGGCCGAGGAGATCTACCTCGTGACCGAGGGGGGCGGTGTGCTCGAGGTCGACGGGGTCGTGCGCGACGTGCGTGAAGGCGACGCAGTCCTCATCCCACCCGGCGCACGGCACGAGCTGATCGCTGGCCCGGACGGCGTTCGGATCCTGTGCATGTGCGCCCCGCCGTACGCGCACGACGACACGTTCTTCGCCTGACTCCTCCCGGAAGGGTCAGATCTTCCGGCGCGGCCTGGTCGAGCCCCACGCGCCGCGCCGGCGCGACGAGTAGATGAGCTTGGGGGCGGCCGTCGTCATCCCGGTCGAGACGAACGTCTCGTGCTGCCCGTTGAGTCGCGCGACGCGACTCATGTCTGCCTGCTGCTCCGGCAGGACGAGCGTCACGCCCGTGCCCGACCGGCCGGCGCGGCCCGTGCGACCCACCCGGTGGGTGTACGACTTCCCGTCCTCCGGGGGGTCGAAGTTGATCACGTGCGTCACGTCGTCGAGGTCGAGCCCTCGAGCCGCGACGTCCGTCGCGATCAGGGTCGTGACGTTGCCGGAGTCGAAGCGCTCGAGCGCGCGCTGGCGCTGCCCCTGGGTCAGGTCGCCGTGCATCGCGAGGGCCTTCACGCCCTGCTGTGCGAGCTTGCGCGCGAGCCGGTCGGCGCCGCGCTTGGTGCGCACGAACACGAGCGCGAGCCCGCGCTCGGCATGGAGCAGCTCGACCAGCGTCGAGACCTTCGTGTCGGCCGTGACCGGGACGAACCGGTGCTCGATGTCGCCGGGTGCGTGCTCGCTCGGGAGCTCGGCCTCGATCCGGACCGGCGACTGCGTGTAGGCGCTTGCCAGCTCCCCGACCTCGCCGTCGAGCGTCGCCGAGAAGAACATCGTCTGGCGGTCGCGCGGCAGCCGTTTCACGATTCGGTCGACCTGTGGCTTGAAGCCCATGTCGAGCATCCGGTCGGCCTCGTCGAGGACGAGGATCTCCACGGCGTCGAGCGTGATCAGCCGTCGGTCGAGCAGGTCCTGGAGGCGGCCGGGCGTGGCCACGATGATGTCCGCGAAACGCGCGACGTTCGCCTGCTGGCGGAGCGCGACACCGCCGTACACGGTTGCCACGCTGAGATCCCGGGCGGTCGCGAGCGTCTGGATCTCCTCGGTCACCTGGACGGCGAGCTCGCGCGTCGGGACGAGCACGAGCGCGGCTGGACGTGCGTCGTCGTGCGGCGCGCGCTCGACGAGAGGGATCGCGAAGGCGAGGGTCTTGCCCGAGCCCGTCGGCGACTTCGCGAGGAGGTCCGTGCCCGCGAGCGCGGGCGGGATGGCCCGCGTCTGGATCTGAAACGGGCTGTCGATGCCGCGCGCTTCGAGCACCGCGGTCAGTTCTGCGCTCACGCCGAGCGCAGCGAATGTGTCCTGCGACATGTGACTCCTGTGTTGTCGTGAATCTGGCTCGAGACCTACCACACTCGAGCCCACAAGGAGTCGAACGAAGCGGATCTCACGGGCCGACGTCGTGCCGACCGTTCCCGAAAGGTAGCAGCCGGGTCGGTCGCCGCCCGATCCCGTGCCAGGCACGAAGCCGAAGTCCGAGACGGACGCGGAGGCCTGCCCGTCACGCCCCGCCGGTAGGCTCGGCGCGTGGCTCCGATCTCGTTCGCGCGCGGCGCTCCGTCCCCGGCCTGCCTCGATCCGGAGCTCCTCTCCGACTGCGCGCGCGTCGCCCTCGAGCGGGACGGCAAGACGATCCTCTCCTACGGGACGGGCGGCGGGTACGGCCCGCTCCGGGAGGTGCTCGCCCGCCGGCACGACGTCGACCCGGCGCGCATCTTCCTGACGACCGGCGGCCTCCAGGGCTTCGTCTTCTACTCCGCCGTGCAGCTCGCCCGGCGGCCGGGCCGGGTGCTCGTCGAGGGCCCGACGTACGACCGGCCGCTCAAGCTTCTCCGCTGGCAGGGCGTCGACGTCGTCGCGCTGCCGATGGACGAGGAGGGGCTCGTGCCCGATGCTCTCGAGGCGGAGCTCGAGAAGGGCGGGGAGATCTCGTTCCTGTACACCATTCCCACGTTCCAGAACCCGAGCGGCCGCACGCTGGGTGAGCGTCGCCGCCTCCGGATCACCGAGCTCTCGCGCGCCCACGACCTCGACGTGCTCGAGGACGACCCGTACGGCCTCGTGCGCTACGAGGGGTCCGCGCCGCCACGCCTCCACGCGCTCGAGGGGGGCGAGCGCGTGACGTTCACGTCGTCCTTCTCGAAGACCGTCGCGCCGGGGCTCCGCGTCGGCTGGTTCGTCGTGCCCGAGGCGCTCGTCCCGGCGTTCGACGAGCGCGCCGTCTCGACGTACATCTCGCCGCCGCTCCTCACGCAGGCGATCGTGCACGAGCTCTTCGAGCGAAACGGCTTCCGACCGAACCTCGACCGGATCCGCGGCATCCTCGGCGCCCAGCGCGACGCGATGCTCGCCGCGCTCGACGACGAGCTCGGCGGGCGGGCGACCTGGAATCGGCCCGGGGGCGGCTATTTCCTCTGGGTCGACTTCGGCCAGAGCGTCGATGCGGGCGACCTCCTCGCCCGCGCGACGGAGGCCGGGGTCACGTTCGTCCGCGGGGCGGACTTCTTCCCCGCAGGATCCGGCGGAACGAGCTCCGCGCGGCTCGCGTTCTCCTACGAGCCGCCCGAGCGGATCGCCGAGGGCGTCCGCATCCTCGCGCGCCTCCTCTGAGCGTCCTCAGCCTCGGCGTCGGCTGCGCCACCAGCGCGGGCCGATGATCGCGAGCGCCGCACCCAGCGCCATGCTGAGCAGGATCAGCCAGGGGAGCCGCGTGTTCACGGTGAAGAAGACGAAGTCGACCGACTGCTTGTCGTCGTTCAGCAGGAGGAAGGCGAGCGCGTAGACGGCGATCGCGACCCAGAGCACCAGCTTCCACGGGATCTCCCGGGAGTCGGTCCGGGATCGGTCGTCGTCCCCAGGCGGGAGTGGCGCGCTGCTCACGCGGCGATCTTATGCGCCTGCGGCGTGCGCGACCTGCGGAAGGGGCGCGCGGAGGATCAGGCGCGGCTGCACCGGCGGTGTCAGGTGAGCCGTGGCGGCGCGGAAGGTGGGGCACGGGCTGTTACCCGGGAGAGCGCACAGACCCTCTTTGCGGAAGTAGCAGTCCTCGCACGTCGCGATAGCTCGCTTGCTCATGTCCCCTCTGTTCCCCTTGCCCTTGACCCTGCTGGACAGCGGGGATTGTGGCGCTGTCCGGCAGTCTCCGCAACCCCCTCCGGGGCAGAAAACACCGCATTTTGCGGGTGTCGCCCTTCCTGACGAAATGCCTGCAAAGGGTCTATTTCTGGGGGAGCGTTTCCAGTGCGTGCAACGCCTGTTCAAAACTCTCCACAGGGACGATCCGCAAGCCCCCTGCATACCGGCGCGCCGTCGCCGCGTTTTCCCCAGCCGGGACGAGGAACACGTCCGCTCCGGACGAGCGGACGCCGTACGTCTTCTGCTTGATCCCGCCGACCGACCCGACGCTGCCGTCGAGCTCGATCTCCCCGGTCGCCGCCACGCGGTTGCCGCCGTCGACGTCGTTCCCGAGCTCCTTGTAGATCTGGAGTGCGAACGGAAGACCGGCAGACGGCCCGCCGACGTTCCCGAGATCGATGTCGACCTTCACCGGAAGCCGGATCTTCGCGTCCTGCGCCACGCGGATCCCGATGATCGCCTTGCCGGCTTCGTCGGGCGAGCGGACGGTGGCCACGGTGCGGTCGAGCGTCTTCCCGTCGCGCCGCAGGCGGAGCACGAGCTCGTCCCCCGGCCGCAGCGTTCCGGTTGCCCGGCGGAGCTCGCTCACGGTCAGCGTCTGCCTGCCGGCCGCCCGGACGATCACGTCGCCGCTTTCGAGCACCTTGGCGGCGGGCACGTCGACTGCGACGGCCTCCACGAGCACGCCGAGCGGCCTCGTCGTGACGTCGAGGCCGCCGGCCCGGAGCGCCACCGCCGCGGCGACCTGCTCGGAGCGGTTCATCTCCACGCGGGCCTCCGCGATCCGGTCGCGGAAGCTCTCGCCCGGCGCGGTGACCACGTCTGCCGGCACGAGTGACGCCCCGTCGGGACGCAGGAACGGCAGGAGGCGTTCGAGCCAGCGGACCTTGCGGACCGTGACGTCGACGTAGTAGATGCCGCCAGGCCCTCCGGGATCCTTCTTTCCCTCCACGGCGACGTTGGTCGCGACCGGATGTGCGCCGTTCGGGACGTAGAGGTAGTCGTCGGCCGGCAGCGTCGCCGCGAGGAGCACCACGACCGCGAGGAGGGCCGCGCCGGAGAGCGCGAGCCAGCGGGGTGCCGAGCCTCTCACAGCAGGCCGCGCGTGAGGCCGCCGTCGACGGGCACGACCGCGCCCGTCACGTAGCCAGCCCGATCGGAGGCGAGGAACGCGACGACCGCGCCGATCTCGGCCGCCGTCCCGAGGCGCCGGAGCGGGACTTGCTCGAGATCCGCGGCGGGCGGCCCCTCGTCGCCGTACACCGCCCGCAGGCGGTCGGTGTCGATGCGCCCGGGAGCGATGGTGTTGACGGTGATGCCGTCTGGGCCGAGCTCACGGGCCAGCGTCTTGAGCCACCCCACGACGCCGGGCCGCACGGCGTTCGAGAGTGCGAGGTTCGCGAGCGGCTCGCGCACGGACGAGGACTCGATCGCGAGGATGCGCCCGCGACCGCTCGCGCGGAGGTGGGGGAGGCAGTGCCCGACGAGCGTGACGTGCGACGTCAGGAGCAGCGCGACCGCCTCCTCGACGGACGCCGCGGTGAGCGCGGCCGCCGCGCCGGACGGAGGTCCGCCGCCGTTCAGGACGAGGATGTCGACGCCGCCGAACGCGCCGACCGTCGCCTGCGCGAGCCGTTCGAGGTGCTGGGGAATGGTGAGGTCTCCCTGGACGGCGAGCGCGCCGAGCCGCTCGGCCTCCCGCTCGAGGAGGTCGCGCCGCCGCGCGAACATCGCGACGTTGGCGCCCTCCGCGGCGAGCGCCTCCGCGACCGCGAGGCCCATGCCGGACGAGGCGCCGCACACGATCGCCGTGCGTCCGGCAAGTCCGAGCTCCATCGCGGCGAAGGGTACCCCTGCAGGTGTTCAGCGCCGGTGAAGCGCCGCGGCGCCGGACGGCGGCTACGAGGTCGTCGTCAGGACGCCGACGACCTCGCGGACGGCGGCCGCCGACTCCCGCACCATCTTCTTCTCCTGCGCGCTCAGCTTGAGCTTCACGATCTCCTCCACGCCGCCCGCGCCGAGCCGCACGGGAACTCCCATGTAGAGCCCGTCGACCGAGTACTCGCCCTCGAGCAGCGCGGTGCAGGGGAGGACGCGCTTCTGGTCGAGGCAGATCGCGTCCACCATCTGCGCGGCCGCGGCGCCGGGTGCGTACCAGGCCGAGGTGCCGAGCAGCGAGACGAGCTCGCCGCCGCCCTTCCGTGTCCGCTCGACCATCTTCGAGATCTTCCCCCTGGTCGTGAGCTGCTCGAGCGGCACGCCTCCGACGGTCGTCGCGGAGACGACGGGGACCATCTGGTCGCCGTGGCCGCCGAGCACCATCGCCTGCACGTCCTTGACCGACGAACCGGTCTCCCAGGCGATGAAGGCGGAGAAGCGAGCGGTGTCGAGGATGCCCGCCATGCCGACGACCCGCTCCTTGGGAAAGCCGGAGACGGCCTGCGCGACGTGGCACATCGCGTCGAGCGGGTTCGAGACGACGACGATCACGGCCTTCGGCGAGCGCCGAGCGACCTCCTTCGTCACGGACGCGACGATCGCCTCGTTGGTCGTCACGAGGTCGTCGCGGCTCATGCCCGGCGAGCGAGGCTTGCCGGCGGTGATCACGACGACGTCCGAGCCCTTCGTCTCGTCGTAGCGCTCGCTGCCGACGATCGCCGGCTCATAGCCGGTGACCGACGCCATCTGGTTCATGTCGAGCGCTTTCCCTGCGGCGAAGTTCGGGATGATGTCGACGAGGACGACGTCCGCGTAGTCCCGGCGTGCCACCTCGAGCGCGCACGTCGCACCGACGTTTCCCGCCCCGACGACGGTCACTTTCTTCCTGCCAGTCACGGTCTCTCCCTTGGGCTAGGCGCGGGCCCGCGTCAGGCGAGCCGCGCGATGATGGCGTCCGCGTACTCGGACGTGCCGACGGCGGACGGGTCGTCGCGCGTCGGCTTGAGGTCGTAGGTCACGCTCTTCCCCTCGGCGATCACGGCCGCGACGGCCGCCTCGAGCCTCGCGGCGGCATCGCGCTCGCCGAGGTGCTCGAGCATCAGCTTTCCCGAGAGGATCATCGCCGTCGGGTTGACCTTGTTCTGGCCGGTGTACTTCGGCGCCGAGCCGTGCGTCGCCTCGAAGACGGCGGCGTCGGCGCCGATGTTCGCGCCGGGCGCGACGCCGAGTCCGCCGACGAGGCCGGCGGTGAGGTCGCTGATGATGTCGCCGTAGAGGTTCGGCAGCACGAGCACGTCGAATTCCTCCGGGCGCTGGACGAGGCCCATGCAGAGCGCGTCGACCAGGGTCTCCCACGCCTCGATCTCCGGGTAGTCCTTCGCGACCTCGCGGAACACGGCGAGGAAGAGCCCGTCCGTGTGCTTCATGATGTTCGCCTTCGTGATGCACGAGACGCGGCGGCGTCCGTTCGCCTTCGCGTACTCGAAGCCGAAGCGGATGATCCGCTCGGAGCCCTCGGGGCTGAGCGGCTTGATCGAGATTCCGGAGCTCGCCCTGATCTGCTTGGGCTGGCGCGCGTTCAGGAAGTCGATCACCGCATGCGCGTCGTCGGTGCCGGACTCGAACTCGATGCCCGCGTAGAGATCCTCCGTGTTCTCGCGGATGATCACGACGTCCACGTCCTCGTAGCGCGAGCGCACGCCCGGGTAGGTCTTGCACGGCCTCACGCATGCATAGAGGCCGAGCTCGTGGCGCAGCGCGACGTTGACCGAGCGGAAGCCCGTGCCGATGGGCGTCGTGATCGGGCCCTTCAGCGCCACGCCGTTGCGCTTGATCGACTCGAGCGTCTCGGGCGGCAGGGGCGTCCCGGCCGTCTCCATCACGTCGACCCCCGCCTCGCGGACGTCCCAGGCGAACGTGACGCCGGTCGCCTCGAGCACCCGGCGGGTCGCTTCGGTGAGCTCCGGGCCGGTCCCGTCGCCCGGCACGAGTGTCACGTCGTACGCCATCGACGCGTGAGGATAGTGACACTGCCCCGGATGACCGATCGGGTACCGTCCGCGTTCGAGCCGACGGAGGGGAAGGGAGCCCGATGACCGACTTCAAGCCTGGCCTCGAGGGCGTCGTCGCCTTCGAGACGGAGATCGCCGAGCCGGACCGCGACGGCGGCGCGCTCCGCTATCGCGGGGTCGACATCGAGGAGCTCGTCGGCTCCGTGCCGTTCGAGCAGGTGTGGGGGCTGCTGGTCGACGAGTCGCCCGAACCGGGGCTACCGCCCTCCGAGGACTACGCCGCTCGCGACCTCACCGGCCGCACCCCGTCCGACCTGCAGACCGTCACCGCGCGGCTCGGCGGGGAGTGGGGCCTCGGGCAGCTGATCGACATCTCCGACGACGAGGCCCGCGAGGACCTCCGGCGTCTCTCGGCGACGATGATCTCGGTCTGCGCGCAGTCCGCCAGGCTGGCCGACGGTCATGCCGACCGCGTCGACCCCGCGGTCGTCGCGCAGGGGGAGACCACCGCCGAGCGGTTCCTGCTCGAGTGGCGGGGCGAGGCGGACCCCAAGGACGTCACCGCGATCGACACGTACTGGATCTGCACCGCGGAGCACGGGCTCAACGCCTCCACCTTCACGGCACGGATCGTCGCGTCGACGGGTGCCGATTGCGCTGCCGCGCTCTCGTCCGCCGTCGGGGCCCTCTCGGGGCCGCTGCACGGCGGCGCGCCGGCGCGGGTGCTGCCGATGCTCGACGGCGCGGCCGCCGCGCCGTCCGTCGAGGGCTTCGTCAACGATCTGCTCGACCGAGGCGACCGACTGATGGGCTTCGGACACCGCGTCTACCGCGCCGAGGATCCACGCGCGCGGCTGCTGCGCCGGACCGCGCAGGAGCTCGGCTCGCCGCGGTTCGAGGTGGCCGAGGAGCTCGAGCAGGTCGCGCTCGCGGAGTTGCACGCGCGGAAGCCGGATCGGGTGCTTGCGACGAACGTCGAGTTCTGGTCGGCCGTGGTGCTCGACGTGGCGGACGTCCCGCCGCAACTCGCGCCCGCGATGTTCGCGTGCTCGCGGACGGCCGGCTGGTCGGCCCACATCCTCGAGCAGAAGCGCCTCGGCCGGCTCGTGCGGCCGTCGGCCCGGTACGTCGGCCCGGCCGCCCGATCGTTCTCGGCGGTCTAGGTCGCGTCGTGGAGCTGGCCGAAGCCGCAGCCCGCGCCGAGGAGCTCGCCCGCACGCCGGGCAGCGAGCAGGAGCTCGCATCCCTGCGCGCGCAGTGGGACGACGAGCTCGAGGCGGCTGCGCGCAACTCCGACTACCGCGTCCGTGGCCAGGCGTTCAGGGCGGTCGGCCAGTTCCGCTTCCGGCAAAAGCTGGAGCTTCTTCGTCGAGGGCTCGAGGACGAGAGCGCGGCGGCGCGCGGGTCGGCGCTGATCGCGCTGACGACGCTGTCCTCCGACCACCCTGGCGACGTGAACACGTACCGGCCGCTCCTCAACGAGCTCGCGATGCGCGATCCGAACGCGGCGGTCCGCCGGCTGGCGATCGCCTGTCTTCGCAACGGGACACCCGACCGCGGGACGATCCAGCTCCTCGAGGGGATCGCACAGGACGAAGATCAGGACCGCGACGTCCGCGAGGCCGCGCGCGTCGTCGCGGCAGCGCTGCTCAAGAAGTCCAGGACGAAGTAGCCTCCGCTCGTGGCGTCGCCGCTCGTCGGGGTGATCATGGGCTCGCGCTCCGACTGGGAGACCATGCGGCACGCCGCCGAGACGCTCGAGGAGCTCGGCGTGCCGTTCGAGCAACGCGTCGTCTCGGCGCACCGGACCCCGGACATGCTCTTCGAGTACGCGGCCTCGGCCGAGGGACGCGGCCTCAGGGTCTTGATCGCGGGCGCGGGAGGCGCGGCCCACCTGCCCGGGATGGCCGCGTCGAAGACGGCGCTGCCGGTGCTCGGGGTTCCGGTCGAGTCCAAAGCGCTCTCGGGCATGGACTCGCTGCTCTCGATCGTCCAGATGCCGGCCGGAATCCCGGTGGGGACGCTCGCGATCGGTCGCGCGGGCGCGGTCAACGCGGCGCTGCTCGCCGCTGCGATCCTCGCGGGCTCGGACACGGCACTCGCCGAGCGACTGCGGCGTTTCCGAGCGGCCCAGACGCAGGCGGTCCTGGACAGTCCCGACCCGGCGGCGTAGCCGGGATGACACTCGTTGCCTGCATCGGGGGCGGGCAGCTCGGGCGCATGCTCGGGCTCGCGGGCCTTCCCCTCGGCCTCTCGTTTCGGTTCCTCGACCCGTCCCCCGACGCCTGTGCGCGTGAGGTGGGCGAGCTCGTCGTCGCGCCCTACGACGACCGCGACGCGCTCGACCGGTTGGCCGTCGGCGCGGCGGTCGTGACGTACGAGTTCGAGAACGTCCCCGTGGAGGCTGCCGCAGGCGTGAAAGCAATCCCGGGACCGCGGGCCCTGGAGCACGGCCAGGACCGCTTGTCCGAGAAGGAGCTGTTCCGCTCGCTGGGGATTCCGACCGCAAGGTTCGGGGGGCTGGAGGAGACCGGCCTGCCCGCGCTCGTGAAGACGCGCCGCCTCGGGTACGACGGGAAGGGACAACGGCGGGTCGATCGGGACGAGCCGCTCGAAGACGGCGAGCTCGCCGAGGAGCTCGTCGCCTTCGACCGGGAGCTCTCGATCGTCGGCGTGCGTGCGCGCGACGGCGAGACGCGCTTCTGGCCGGTCGGCGAAAACGTGCACCGTGAGGGCATCCTCCGCGTGACGCGGGCGCCGGCGCGCGATGCGCCGCAGGTCGAGGCCGAGAGGATCTGCACCCGGCTGCTGGATGCGCTCGGGTACGTCGGTGTGATCGCCGTCGAGCTGTTCGAGGCCGGCGGGCGACTGCTCGCGAACGAGTTTGCGCCGCGCGTCCACAACACGGCCCACTGGACGATCGACGGCGCCGAGACGAGCCAGTTCGAGAACCATCTGCGGGCGATTCTCGGTCTCCCTCTCGGATCGACGGCCCTGCGAGCGCCGTCGGTGATGGTCAACGTGATCGGCGGCATCCCGCCCGTCGAGGAGCTGCTGGAGTTGCCCCGAGCGCATCTGCACCTCTACGGCAAGGCCCCGCGCCCAGGCCGGAAGATCGGCCACGTCACCCTTGTCGATCCCGACGAGGAGACGGTCGCGCGCGCAGTCGCTCTGGCCTCCGAAGAAGGGGGCGAGGCTAGAACCACGCCCCCGCACTCCCGGGTCCCGCCTTCCTAACGGGCGTCCGGCGTTCGTTCGCCTCGGCGTCGGGCGTGCGGGTGCGCGCGGAAGTACGCCTCGCGGCGGTGCCGGTCGGAGACGTGCGTGTAGCGCTCGGTCGTTCCGACGTCGGCGTGGCCGAGCATCTCCTGGACGCTCCGGAGGTCGGCGCCCCCTTCGAGCAGGTGGGTCGCGAACGAGTGGCGGAGGAGATGCGGATGCACGCGGCCCGGCTCGAGGCCTGCGCGGTCGGCCAGGCGGCGGAGGATCAGGAACGCTCCGGCCCGGGTCAGTGCGCCGCCACGCGCGTTGAGGAAGAGATCGGGGCGATGCCGACGGTCGAGGTGCGGCCGTCCGAGCGCCATGTACCGCCGCACGGCGTCGGCTGCCGGCCGCCCGAGGGGGACGAGGCGCTCCTTGCTGCCCTTGCCGACGACTCTGACGATGCGCTGGTCGAGGTCGACCGAGGCCTTGACGAGCCCGATCGCCTCGGAGACGCGGAGGCCCGCGCCGTAGAGCAGCTCGACGAGCGCCCGGTCGCGCATCGCACGCGGCGACGTTCCGCCGGCGGTCTCGACGAGGCGCTCGGCCTCGGCCGGCGAGAGCGTCCGCGGGACCGTTCGCGCTCTTCGCGGTCCGGCGATCGAGGCCGCCGGGTTGTCGGAGCGCGTTCCCATCAGCGTGAGGTGGCGCAAGTAGGCTCGCACGGCGGCGAGGCGGCGCGCGATCGTGGCGGGAGCGCGACCGTCCGCGCGCATCGCGGCAAGCCACGCTTCGATCTCCTCGGTCGTCGTCTCGCCGATGCGCCCGTCGATCGTCGCCGCGAAGGCGGCCAGGTCGCGACGGTACGCGTCGACCGTGCGCGGCGAGCGGCGGGCCGCGAGGAGGAGCAGGAAGCTCTCGACGTCGGGGTCGGTCAGGTCGCTCATCGCGGCGGGACCCGATTCGGCGGCGCCGCGCTCCCTCCTGCGCGCCGCGCTACGAACGCGGGTGCGCGTGGTCGTACACGCGCCGCAACCGCCGCGCGTCGACGTGGCTGTAGATCTGCGTCGTCGAGAGCGACGCGTGCCCGAGGAGCTCCTGGATCGTGCGGAGGTCGGCGCCGCCTTCGAGGAGGTGCGTCGCGTACGCGTGGCGGAGGCGGTGCGGATTGGGAAGCAGCCGACGGAGGACGCTCGTGTCGAGCCGGTTCCCGCGCACGGAGACGAAGAGGGCGTCGCACGCACCACGGGCGAGCTGCGGCCTGCCGTCGCGCAGCCACCGCGCGAGCAGCCAGGCCGCCTCCTCGCCGACAGGCACGAGCCGTTCCTTGTTCCCCTTGCCCCGGACGTGGAGGTGCTCACGATCCAGGTCGACGTCTCCGAGGTCGAGGCCGACTGCCTCCGCCGATCGCAGGCCACAGGAGTAGACGAGCTCGAGCAGCGCCGCATTGCGTAACGCCAGCGGGCCGCCGTCGCGCCTCGCCGCCGCGTCGACCGCCGACTCCACCTCCGACAGCGCAGGTGTCTCGGGCAGCCTCCGCGGACGCCGCGGCGCGAGCGCCGCGTCGGGTACGCGAGCCGGCCCGAGGGCATGCCGAGCGAGCGAGCGAACGGCGGAGAGACGGCGTGCGATCGTCGTCGGTGCGAGCCCGCGACGCGCACGACCGAGCTCCGCCGTGTACGCCGCGAGCGTCCGGACGTCGAGGTCGTCGAGCTCGAGCCCTTCGCCGCGCAGCCAGGTCGAGAAGTCGCGCAGATCGGCGGCGTAGGCGCGTCGCGTCGCGTCCGACAGCGCGGGGCTCGAGAGAAACCGCTCGACCGCGATGTTCGTGTCCACGACTACCGTTTCTCGCCCGTCCCGGCCACGCCTGCCCAGGCCACCCCTGCCCGATGCGACTCTCCCTCGCTCTCGTCCTCGCGATCGCCGTCGGCGTCGCCGCGTTCGCCGTCCTGCGTGACGACGACGGAGCGACGCAGGACACCGGCTCGGTCACCCTCGTCGGAGACTCGCTCAACGTCGGCATCGAGCCCGAGCTCGGAAAGCAGCTGCCCGGCTGGCAGATCGACGCCCACGACCGCGTCGGACGTGCGACGCCCGAGGGAATCGAGGAGCTGCGCGATCTCGACAGGCGGCTCGCCCCCGTGGTCGTCATCAGCCTCGGCACGAACGACCCCGACGGCTCCGAGCGCGAATTTCGACGGCTCGTCGACGAGGCAATCGACGTCGTCGGGCCCCACCGCTGCCTCGTCTGGGCGACGATCGTCCGTGACGGGGCCGCCCGAACCGGCTTCAACCACGAGCTCGAGGAGGCGCGTTCGGAGCATCGCAACGTCCGACTCGTCGACTGGGCGACGCTGATCGCCGGGAGCCCCGAGCTGCTGGCGGCGGACGCGGTCCACGGGACGCCGGAGGGCTACGAGCGTCGTGCCGAGGAGACCGCGGACGCGATCCGCGGCTGCCCGGAGACGTGATTCTCTATCGCATCGCCCGCGCGGTCCTCGGCCCGCTGCTGCGGCTCGTATGGCGCCTCGAGGTCGTCGGCGCGGAGAACGTCCCCACCGGCCCGGCGATCGTCGTGGCCAACCACGACTCGCTCTCGGACCCGTTCTTTCTCGGCGCCGCCATCGAGCGCCCACTCCACTTCCTCGCGAAGCACGAGCTCTGGTCGAACCCGGTCGCCGGCCGGCTGCTCGACCGGCTCGGCGGGATCCCGGTCGAGCGGCGGAGAGGGGACCTGACAGCCGTCGCCGCGCTGGCGAGCGCGCTCGAGCGCGGCGACGCGGTCGCGATCTTTCCTCAGGGGACGGTGCTCGGCGACGTCGACCGGCCGTGGCAGCGCGGAGCCGCCCGCCTCGCGCTGACGACGGGAGCCCCTCTCCTCCCGGTCGCGATCGTCGGTGCGGCGCACGTGCTCCGGCCGGGAACCCGCATCCCGCGGCTCGCGCGCGTTCGGATCGTGATCGGCCCGCCGATCGACGTCGAAAGAGCCGATCCGACGATCCCCGCGACGCGCGAGCTCACCGGCCGCGTTCGTGACGCGGTGCGAGCCATGTCAATCTCCTAGGCGCTTTCCCGCCCGGCAGGGTGGGAAAGCGCCTCAGGCACACTCGATCCGTGCCGGGACGCCGCTTCGACTCGTTCGCCACCGCCGAAATGCCCGAGCGGCCGTCCGATCCCGCGGTCCGGAAGGCGAATTTTCGTCGGATCATCCGGCTCTTCGGCCCGTACCGGGCGCGCCTGGGCCTCGTCGGGACGCTGATCGTCTTCTCTGCCGGGCTCGGCGTCGTCTCGCCGTTCCTGCTCCGCGCGGTGCTCGACACGGCGATCCAGGTCGACCCGTCGAGCGGCGAGGCGACCGTGCGGCTCGGCCTCCTCACCGCCCTCGTCGCCGGCATGGTCGCGATCCCGATCGTGACGGGCATCCTCGGCGTCTGGCAGACGCTCCTCTCGAACCTCGTCGGGCAGGCGGTGATGCACGACCTGCGCACGTCCGTCTACCGCCACCTCCAGCGGCTCTCGCTCGCGTTCTTCACGCGGACGCGCACCGGCGAGGTGCAGAGCCGGATCGCGAACGACATCGGGGGGATCGAGAACGTCGTCACGTCGACGGCGACGTCGGTGTTGTCGAACGTCACGACGGTGATCGCGACGGTGATCGCGATGGTGCTCCTCGACTGGCGCCTGGCGGCCTTCGCGCTCGCGCTCCTGCCGCTCTTCGTCTGGCTGACCAAGCGGGTCGGCGAGCAGCGCAAGAAGGTGACCGCCGAGCGCCAGGCGTCCCTCGCCGACGTCTCCTCGATCGTGCAGGAGTCGCTCTCGGTCTCCGGGATCCTGCTCGGGAAGACGATGGGCCGCGCGACCGACCTCGCGACGCGGTTCGAGACGGAGTCGCAGCGCCTCGCGGGGCTGGAGGTGCGGAGCCGCATGACGGGGCGCTGGATGATGGCCGCGATCCAGACGACGTTCGCGGTGATGCCCGCTCTCGTGTACCTGTTCGCGGGCTGGACGATCGAACGCGGGTCGACCTCGATCACGATCGGCACGCTCGTCGCGTTCACCACGCTGCAGACGCGCCTCTTCTTCCCGATCGGCAGCCTGCTCGGCGTCCAGCTCGAGGTGCAGAGCTCGCTCGCGCTCTTCGACCGGATCTTCGAGTACCTCGACCAGCCGGTCGACATCGCGGAGGGGACGCGTGAGATCGACCGGCCCCGCGGCGACGTCGCGTTCGACGACGTCTGGTTCCGCTACGAGCAGGACGCGTGGACGCTCGAGGACGTCTCGTTCACCGTGCCCGCGGGGACGAAGACGGCGCTCGTCGGCGAGACGGGATCGGGGAAGACGACTTGCGCGTACCTCGTCGCACGCCTTTACGACGCGACCCGCGGCACCGTGTCGATCGACGGCATCGACGTGCGCGACGTGACGTTCCCGTCGCTGACGGCGGCCGTCGGAGTCGTCTCCCAGGAGACGTACCTCTTCCACGCCTCGGTGCGCGAGAACCTCCGCTTCGCGAAGCCCGACGCGACGGACGAGGAGGTCGAGGAGGCTGCGCGCGCCGGCCAGATCCACACCCTGATCGCGTCGCTGCCGGAGGGGTACGAGACGATCGTCGGCGAGCGCGGGTACCGGTTCTCGGGAGGCGAGAAGCAGCGGATCGCGATCGCGCGCACGATCCTCCGCAACCCGCCGATCCTCGTCCTGGACGAGGCGACGTCGGCACTCGACACGCAGACCGAGCGCGCCGTCCAGGCCGCGCTCGAGCGTCTTGCGGAGGGCCGCACCGTGATCGCGATCGCCCACCGCCTCTCGACGGTGCGCGACGCCGACCAGATCGTCGTCCTCGACCGCGGCCGCATCGTCGAGCGCGGCACGCACGACGAGCTGCTCGCACTCGGCGGCCGCTACGCGTCCCTCGTCGCCCGCGACGCCGACGTCGGCGAGATCGTGCCCACGCCGAGCTGAGGCTCGTCGCCCGCGTCGGCCCGATTCCGACTACCGTTTGCCGGTGCTCGCCCGCGAGCAGACCCCGACCATGACGGCGACGACGAGCCCGACCCTTCTCGACGAGCACGGCCTCTCGCCGCAGGGGCGGGTGATCCACAACCCGACCACCGCCCAGCTCTACACGCATGCGCTCGCGCGTGGAGACGGAAAGCTGGCGCACGGCGGTGCGCTCGTCGTCGACACGGGGCGGTTCACGGGCCGCTCGCCCGAGGACAAGTTCGTCGTCGACGAGCCTGGGTCGACCGACCGGATCTGGTGGGGAGACGTCAACCACGCCCTCGCGGAGCACCACTTCGAGGGCCTGCGCACGAAGGTCGTGGATCACCTCGCGCGACAGGAGACCCTCTACGTCGTCGACCACTTCGCCGGCGCCAACCCCGATCATCGCGTCGGCGTCCGCGTCGTCACGGCGAGCCCGTATCACGCGCTGTTCGCCAAGACGATGTTCATCGCGCCCACGGGTCGCGAGATGGCGCGGTTCGCGGTCGACTCGCTCGTGCTCCACGCGCCCGAGGTGGAGGCGGACCCGAACGAGGACGGCACACGGGGCGGCACCTTCGTCGTGCTGCATCCGAGCCGCAGCGAGGTCCTGATCGGCGGCACGTTCTACGCGGGGGAGATCAAGAAGTCGATCTTCACCGTGATGAACGACCGGCTCCCGCTCGAAGGCGTGCTCCCGATGCACTGCTCGGCGAATGTCGGCGAGGACGGCCGGGTCGCCGTGTTCTTCGGCCTCTCGGGAACCGGAAAGACGACGTTGTCGGCGGATCCCGACCGTGCGTTGATCGGCGACGACGAGCACGGCTGGAGCCCGAGCGGCGTGTTCAACGTCGAGGGCGGCTGCTACGCGAAGGTGATCAGGCTCTCGGCCGAGGCGGAGCCGCAGATCTGGCGCACGACGAGGACGTTCGGGACGATC
>Ga0173481_10000039_pt1 | contig 18392 bp, 20 predicted proteins | sample NitcycUS073202C2_FD_136667 | JGI IMG/M metagenome (GOLD analysis project Ga0173481, IMG submission 136667) | Soil microbial communities from Arlington Agricultural Research Station in Wisconsin, USA - Nitrogen cycling UWRJ-S073-202C-2 (version... ... | reverse complement strand
GGCGGAAGCAGCAGCGGCGGCGGTGGCGGAAGCAGCAGCGGCGGCGGTGGCGGAAGCAGCAGCGGCGGCGGTGGCGGAAGCAGCAGCGGCGGAAGCAGCAGCAGCGATTAGCCGTTCTAGTCCATAAAGGAAGCCTCTAATACAACACCAAAACCAAAAACTGTCGAACAACGACAATTTTTTATTTATTTATTTTCATTTTCATTTTTCTGTGATTATTTGTTTTTTTATACCTACGATATTACATGCGCTTGAGTAACTGATACTTCTGCTAACATTTCTGTTAGATTCATATATTTATTGTAAAGCTGCTGATCTCAAAGTCATATGAAAAAACAACCTAATGAGATATAAATTAAATTAATCTGTTTAAATATTTTTTACATATTCTTATCATCTAAATGATGGAGCAAGGACTGATTTACTATATAATACCGTACTTCCCTTTCTTACAGAGAAAATTCTGGTATAAGGTATGACTTCGAAATTTTCAGACACCCTTATAAATTCAGAGAGTGAGACTTCAACAATTGAATTAAAGTCACGATAACTGACTGAATAGAGATCAGGGTTATCTGCATACAAAGCTTTGCTAAAAATCTCTTTGAGCTTACCCTTCCTCCTTTTTGTCATATTCTAAAATTCATTAATCCTCCAGCTTCTACTATCTTTGCAATCAGCTCTGGAAATGGTTTCATAGTGTAAAACTCACCTGTTGTCAAGTTGGTAATCTTGTTGTGCTTGATATCAATTTCAATTTCATCTTTGTCTGAAATTTTATCAACAGTTGATTCATTAACCTCTATTGGAAGCAAATACCCTCCATCTATAGCATTTCTGTAAAAGATCCTTGCAAATGATGGAGCTAAAACTGCTTTAATGCCAGCATATGACAAGGCAATTGGTGCATGTTCTCGACTTGATCCACATCCAAAATTACTTCCTGTTACTAAAAAATCACCATTGGCGACCTTATCTGGGAATGCAGGATCAAGTCCCTCCATGGCATGTTTTGCTAATTCTTTGTGATCATGAATTTTAAGGTATGGCCCTGGAATTATAACGTCCGTATCAATATTTGCCACATTGTATTTATGAACTATACCTCTCATCATACTTTTACATCACCACCTTCTTCTTCTTCTTCTTCTTTTTATTCTGCCTTATATTATTAAATTCAATTTGTCAGATCTCTTGGATCTGTAATTTTCCCTGTCACAGCAGATGCCGCAACTACAACTGGTGATGCGAGATATGTTTTTGATTCGATATCTCCCATTCTACCTGGGAAGTTTCTATTTGTAGTACTAATGCATATCTCATTTTTGCCTAGAACGCCCATATGAGCTCCACAACACGCACCGCAGGTAGGTGGTCCAACTACTGCACCAGCATCTACAAATATGTTTATCAGACCTTCTCTTATGGCCTGACTATATATCGATTGAGCAGCTGGCAAAACTTCTGTCCTTGTCTTTACCTTTTTGCCTTTTAGTAATTTAGCAGCAGAACGTAGATCATAAAGTTTTGCCCCTGTACACGAACCAATATACGCTTTGTCTATTTCTATTCCTTGCAATTCTCTTACAGCTGTAATATTTCCAGGAGAGAAAGGCTTTGCTACAATTGGTTCTAACTTGTCAATTTCATAAGTATGTGATTCAGAAAACTCCGCATCAATATCCCCTATTACAGGAGAATATTCAGCGTTGGTTCTCTTGCGTAGGTATTCATCGGTTATGGCATCTGGCTCAATAATTCCATTCTTTGCTCCAGCCTCAGTAGTCATATTGGTAAGTGTTAGACGCTCATCCATTTCAAGTTGCTTTATTATATCTCCAGAAAACTGCATGGACTTGTAGTTTGCGCTATCAGTTCCTAAGTCGCCTATAATTTTCAATATTATGTCTTTAGCCATTATATAGTCTGGTTTTTTTCCAATTAAGTTGAACATTATCGTCTCAGGCACTCTAAACCAAATCTTACCATTCATAAGAATATATGCAATATCTGTGTGGCCGAGTCCAGCGGCAAACGCGCCCATTGCTCCTGTAGTATTAGTATGGGAATCGCCCCCTACATAGACCTCACCTGGAAGTACTAATGCTTCCTCATGTGATAATGTATGGCAGATACCATACTGCCCCAAGCCATACTTGAAATGTTTTTTTACACCAAATTTCATTGTCCAGTTAGACAATGCAATTATGTTATCTGCTGAAACTTTATCTGTAGCCGGAACAAAATGATCTTCTGTTATCCAGACCTTGTCTGGATCCCATATACGCTCAAGTTTTTTACCTTTTCTTTCCCACTCACTAAATACTTTGATAACTCCTGGTCCAGAAACATCATGCATCATTACTTTATCTATTTTTGCAAATACTGCTTCTCCGGGCACAACGCTGGATTTGTCAGATGCCCGAGCAAGTATTTTCTCGGTAATTGTCATTCCCAAATTGAATTCACCATTATCTACAACACCCTCTCCCTGTTTGATGACGGATTAAAACTTTTTGCATTGAGAAAAATTCCACAAAGGTATGGTTATTATTCACATTATATAGAATAATACAGTCAAATGGAAATTCTGCCAGTATCTATTACTGTAAAAAAAGGCAAATTCGATCTTTTTGAAAGTTTAATTCTCTCTGGTATTAAATTCCATGAAAATGATATTGTTGTATTATCAAGCAAATATGTCTCTATGAGTGAGGGTTCGGTTGTGAATCTCGATAAAATAAAGGCTAGCAAAATGGCAAGAGATCTTGCCATTAAATATCACATGAATTCAAAGCTAGCAGAGCTAACATTACGAGAGTCTGATTATATTTACAAAGGAGTTCCAGGTTTCTTACTTGCAATCAAAGATGGAATGATGGCTCCTAATGCAGGTATTGATAGGTCAAACGTGCCTTTAGGATATGCGATATTGTATCCACGTGCACCGTTTAAATCTGCAGAGAAGTTAAGACGTAAGTTCATCGTTAACTTAGGCATAAAAGTTGGTGTTGTTATTGCAGATAGCCGCTTAATGCCTACAAGGATTGGTACTATTGGTATAGCAATAGCTAATGCAGGATTTGAACCTGTAGAAGATAAAAGAGGAAAAAAGGATCTATTTGGAAATGTTTTGAAAGTTACATTTATCGCAGTAGCAGATAGCTTGGCATCTATGGCTGTGGCGGTGATGGGTGAAAGCGACGAGTCAACACCGGCTGCTGTTATACGAGGTACAAAAGTAATTGCTACGAGTAGAAAACTCACTTCATGCGATATGGTAGTAGATCCCACACAGGATATCTATATTAGAGGATTACAAAATTGAAATATTTTTTCTATCTGAAAAGATTTTCATGACACAGCATTTTAATATTCCATGTTATGAAGCATTATTGCTATAATAGATGCCTGAATTCCTGACAAGCTATCCTAGACGCATAAATGTGCTAAAAGGTTTGCAAGATTTTATCCGCCGTGAAGAGATCGAACTTGACCATTTGAGCTTAATGGTTAAAATAAAGAAAGACGAAATAATTACTACGTTGATTTCAGAAGGTTTCAGACGAGTTAAATTAGAGAATAAAAAACGTGCTCAGATAGGCAGTGGATTTACAAAGAAGCTAAGCAAGCCTTGGGAGATGCACGTTAGGTTATTGGACATGCAACAAGGTTTGATTGCAATTCAAGCGGAAGTAGAAATATCCAGAAAGTACATTCAACATATTCGTTCAGTAAGAGCTCCAGTCATATATGAAATAGAATCTATATTGAAAAAACACAGTATAGAATATCGAATATGGAACGCAAAAGTCAGAGATTACATCACTAACATCATCGACAACCACCAGATTAAACTCAATGCTCCAAAATTACCTGCTATACCTTGGAAACCGATGATCTGTGTTGTAATAACAATAGCATCAACGAATGCATTAAAATTTATGGGAATAAATTTATAGACTCTATAATAAATGATAGAATAATAGTAATAGTAATAATAATAATAATAATAAACCCTACCATATTTCTTTAGTCAAAAGTACTTCAAGCTATTTGAAATTATAACGTGTAAATATGCTCAGGCAATTTTTTGAAAAAAGGTATCTTAGTTATTTTAAGCATCTGTATTTTAGTCTACCTAATAAACTAGTATCTGTGTTAACTAACTGGTGTTCTAGTCGATTTGCAGGGTATGCTTGAAGAAATGAATGCGTTACAAGTAAGGGAAAATTTAAGTAGGAATACGGTTGCTATATTGGTTTTTGGTGCATGTGAAAATCATGGCGATCATATGCCATTTGGCTCAGATGTCCTTGTCCCCATGGAATTGGCAAAAAGAGTTGCTAGAAAGTCAAGAAATAAGAACATAGTGATATTACCTGCCCTATCCTATGGAGTTAGTTTACATCATATTGATTTTCAGATGACTATAAGTTTAGACTACAAAACAATGATCAGTGTTATTGAAAACCTTCTTACAAGCCTAGTTAAAAATAATATAAAAAAGATCCTTGTGATAAACGGTCATGATGGAAATATTGCTCCTATCGAAGCAGCTGCTAGAGCAATAAAGAATCAATATCCCCAGGTAGTAATTGCCTGTCTGGAAGCATGGTGGATGCTAATTGGTGAAATTACAGAGAACCTTTTTGATGTATGGAATGGACTTGGACATGGTGGTGAAGCAGAGACTTCAGCAATGCTTGCAGTCCGACCTGATTTAGTAGACATGAGTCATGCACCAAAGAATATAATTCCAAATTTACCACATAACATTAGGATATATTGGAAATTCAATGAACTAACAAAAACAGGAGCAACAGGAGCACCAAGAAAGGCGACTATTAAGAAAGGACAGAAGGCTTTAACAGTGCTTGAGGATATTCTAGTTTCCTTTCTAAATGATATGGATACACACAAGTGGAAATATGGATGGATTGATAGTTATTAATTGAGCGATCAAATGGTTTTTTTATATCATTTTAAATATTGACACTAAACAGATCAACATATGGAATGAATTGCTTAATTCATACAAAAGGTCATTTACAATGACATCAACAATCTTAGAAAAGAATTTTATTGATTGACTAATGACCTACCACTGTAGAAAAATGCGAAAAGCCTCCTCACTTGTTGCATTAGTGCAGATGAAGTCATCAGAAGATAAAGATGAAAACCTGAAATTGTCATTAGATTTTGTCAAAGAGGCTGCAAAAAAGAAGGCAAGTTTAATATGCTTCCCTGAATTTCAAATGGCATTCTCACCTAGAAGCCAATCTCTAAAAGGTCTTACAAAAATAGCTGAGACAATGGATGACAGTAATTTTGTGCTAACATTAGGTGAAGCTGCTCGACGAAACAGAATCAATATTATAGCAACACTCTATGAGAAAAATACAAAAAATAGTAGGACCACTATCAATCAGTTTGACAATCGTGTATATGATACAGCGGTAATTATAAACAGTAACGGTGCAATATATTCAGTTTACCGGAAATTGCATCTATATGATGCATTTGGTTTCAAAGAATCTGCTAAATTGATGGCAGGTAATTCTATTGAAAAGCCTGTAAAGATGTCTGCTGGAAATATAGGCCTGATGATCTGCTATGATATACGTTTTCCTGAATTATCTAGAATTTTGGCGATCAATGGTGCAGATATTTTAGTTGTACCTTCCGCATGGGTTCATGGAATTATGAAAGAAGAACACTGGCAAACAATACTCAAAGCAAGAGCGATTGAAAATGGATCATATGTAGTAGCGCCAGATCAAGTTGGTCACGTTTTTTCTGGCAGAAGTATGGTTGTTGATCCATTTGGTATAGTTATGCTAGATATGGGAAATAGAGAAGGGATGGAAGTTATTGAAATTGATAAATCTAGGATTCAAAAGGCTAGAGAATCCCTTCCACTTTTGAAAAATCGGCGAACTGATGTATATAACATAACATCCGGAATTAATTAATTAATTATTTTCTGATTCTTCTATATATACAGCAACACAATTCTGTTTGTATTATTATTATTGTGCACAGTAAAACTAACTGTAATTGATTGATGTATCATATTTTGCTATCTAATTTAGACTAATTTTATTTTGTCCTCAATTGTATGTTCAATATTTTCTCTTGCTTTTGTAACATTCTTTTCATACAGATCGATTCCAGTAAAATTCCTTTCAAGACATGCACAGACAATACCTGTCGTTCCTCTTCCCGTGAAAGGGTCTAAAACCCAGTCCCCTTTTTCGGTGGCAAACTTAACTATTCTAGCGATTAGATCTTCAGGATATATTGCAAAATGTTCGTTTCCATGATGTGCTTTTGTAGAAATTTCCCAAACATTTCCAGGATTTTTACCATTTGGGTTGCATACGGCAAATATTGGATAATGTCTATGATCTCCTATTCTTTTACGTGTAGCATGACGCTTGAATTTGCGGTAACACGTAGGGCAATATTTATCAGGATCATATCCATAAGCACGAGCTATTTTACTTGTTGTTGGAAGTTCTTCGAATGATGTGTCTGGTTTTGCATTGTGAATAAGCTCTTTAATCCTTTCAATCTCATCTTTGCCTCGATTTAGTGGTTTATATTGTATCATATGTTGAGGAGGTATTTTGTTTCTCCCTTCTCTTACCTCATTGCCTCTCACTCTTATACTATCTATATTAGTAAAACTCTTCTCGTTCTTTGACAGAAACAGTATTATTTCATATGCTTGTGCAAAATTATCTTTGGAACTAGTTGAAACATTATTTTTCTTAAACCATATTATGTCCTCTCTAATACTGTAACCTCTCCCAACTAATTTAAGAGCGAGCCTATGGGGTATCAAAAGTTTTTTATAGTTATGTCTGCTATCGCCTATTACTATCCATAGGCTGCCATCTTCTGTTAATAAATTTCTACATACTGTAAAAATATCAGCTAATTTTTCAATAAACATGTCATCAGTTGGCTCTTGACCGATTTCTCCTAGATCTCTTCCGTAGTGTCTGTATCGGTAATATGGAGGAGAAGTAACTATAAGCCTGTATTTTCTTAGCTCACTCAAATTACTAGACATATATTTTAAAACTTCAAAACAGTCGCCTTGGAAAACTTGATAAGAGATCATCTATTTTAGGGAACTCCTTTATCAGCGTTCTATAAACATCTACTATCTCCTTTCTATTATTAGTTATGCTATCTGTACTATTATTAGTATCTAATATAAAGGCATAAAGACAATAATCTAACTATTCGTTGATTAGTCGAGTTGATGATGAGAGATTTGGAGTGTCTTCATAAGACTTTCATTCATGAATCACAAATTAGTCAATATAGATCTAAACTTTTAATAACACAAAAAGCGCTTTTCATTATCAAATGGCAAATAATAATGTCTGTGTCCTGGGTGCAGGCAGCACTAAATATGGCAAATTAGACGAAAGCATTATTGAAATTGCATTAAATGCATCAAAAGATGCTATCAATTCGGCAGGGATTACACCTAGGGATATTCAGGCAGGCTACATTTCAAATGTCTTTGGAGTTGCTGATAAGCAAGTTCATATGGCGCCTGTTATATTGAGTAACCTTGGAATTCCCCAGGTACCTGGTCTCACAATTGAATCTGCATGTGGCTCCGGATCTATAATGCTTAGAGAAGCATATGCCAATATAGCAGCAGGATTTTATGATTGTGTTCTGGCACTAGGTGTTGAAAAAATTACACATACTGGAACCACCCAGAGCACTACATTATTTTCTTATTGTTCTGATTTCTTCTATGAAGGAGGAAATGGTGCATCATTTCCAGGGCTGTTTGCTTCAATAGCCAGAGCATATATGACTAGATATAAGACTAGTGAGGAAGATCTTGCTCGTGTTGCGGTAAAGAATCATGAAAATGGACTCCTCAATCCAAAAGCTCATGTTCGAAAAAGGATTACAATTGAGGATGTATTAAAATCACCAGTTGTGGCTTTGCCTTTAAAACTATACGACTGCTGTCCGTTTTCAGATGGAGCATCTGCTGTCATACTCTGTAATGAAGAATTTGCCAAGAATAGTGGAAGGCCTTATGTAGAAATTATCGGTTCAGGCAGAGGAGCCTCACCAGCCTCTGTTCAGGCGCGCAAAGATATTACTACTATTCCAAGTACAGTGGATGCTGCTAAGCAAGCATACAAAATGGCTAATATTACTCCAAAAGATATTGATTTTGCCGAAGTCCATGACTGCTTTACCATAGCCGAAATAATTGATATCGAAGATCTAGGTTTCTTTCCAAAAGGAACTGCTGCCCATGCAATAAGAGAAGGCGCAACCTCCAGAAATGGTGAGATTCCAATCAACCCTTCCGGCGGATTAAAATCTAAGGGTCATCCCATCGGAGCAACAGGCGTAGGTCAAGTGGTAGAGGTCTTCGATCAATTTACTGGCAAAGCTGGAGAGAGAGGAATTAAGGATGCAAAACATGCTCTGACACAAAACTTTGGCGCTACTGGTGCAAGCTGTGCAGTCCATATCTTCAGAAAGGTGGAGTAGAAAAGCATTGTCAGAGACAAAGCAACAGGTGGAGGATTTTAGCCGACGTGAGAAGTTTATCCAGTCGGCTAATAAAGGAAAGATACTCTTCGACAAATGCTTGAACTGCGGACATCTTATGCTTGAGACGGTGTACTTCTGCGAGAATTGTTTTGGTAATAAATTCGAATATGTGGAACTAGATGGAACTGGCAGAACTGTAACTTATACAATCCAAGCTGTTGCGCCAGCAGGGTTCGAAGACATAGAGTCATATGCGTGGGTTATTTTTGAGGTAGATAATGCTCAGATTAGGGTATCAGGATTTCTCCCAGGTGTTAAGTCAGCGAAAGACCTTCCTATTGGAGCAAAGGTTAAAGTAGCTGGCTTCGATCCAAAGCACGGTCTGTCATTGCAAAAAATCTAATTTAGAGTTACTCTGCATAAATTACATAGTTTGTAAAATAATATCAAGGGCATTTTTATTATTCTAGTTGTTGTTATATTTCCTTACGTATGTCCCTATCATCTGTAGAGATAGTCTGCAAGAAGTGTAAGTCGACTCTCTTTACCATGCACACAATAAAGTCTGTTAAAGACGTTATACGCTCCACTAATGATGGAAGATGTAATATCTGCGGAGCGACACTGAATCCAAGTGATTTTACGCTTACAGTAGAGAGACGCTATTAAAATTGACTCACATATGAGTAATGCAATAAATCATTTGTCATATATATCTGTATATATATGTTAAATGTGATGTCTGGTAGTGTTTGTGCAATCTTTTTCATTACATCGCAGAATAACTAAATTATTATTATTGTTATGTATTGTGGTAAAAATTGGCAACAAAAAGTTATTAGATAACAAAAAATTTATAGAATAACACTTACCGAATAATATATACCAGGTGAAATTTTTGTAGCTTAGCTTTATAGTAGCTTTTTGTACATCAAGTTTAACACTAAACTTAACATTTGCTGAAGTAAAATTCATCAGAAATGGACAAGCATCATCAGCAACATCAGTTCAAGGATGATATTGTAAACGCTAGCCTAGTGGTAAATAACCAGCTCACCAAATTGAAGATGCTTGATAAGAAATTTACAGCAATGGATGGGAATTTACGGTATCAAATAGCAGCAAATATAAAATCAGGCAATAATGATCGTGCGAAAGCTATTGCAAATGAACTAGCAAATATTAGACATGTTCAGAAAACTACTCAGAACACGAGCCTTGCACTGGAGGTAGTGGTAATTCGTTTCAGTACCATTAATGAATTTGCAACGATCTTGGAAACCATTAATCCCACTATTGAGATGATTAAGGGCATTCAAAAAGATATTTTAACAGCTGTTCCAAATGCGAATGAAATATTATCAGAAATGACAACAATGACATCTGATCTATTAATCAATTCTAACATCAAATCAGAGGTGAACAAAATTGCGCTTTCTAGTCCTGTGGATAAGGAGGCTCTTTCAGTATTAAACGAAGTCGAAGGAATACTCGAGGACGAGGCAAAGACAAAGCTACCCGAAGTCCCAACTACTATTTATGAAGTCAAAATGAATAAAGATGCAGAGGAACAGGTAATAGACAATCGAATTATGGTTGAAGGTTAAACTTGATAGTCTGTTAAGCAGCTTGTAGCATAGAGCATACTACATCAATAGTTAAAAAATATATACAAAGTAGTTTTAATCAGCTTATCTGAATATGGGGTCAAATGGAACAGTTGAGTAATGATTATCTGTCTCAAACAGAACCTAGGCAAGATGGAATAGAATCTAGGCGCGGAGGTGTCCTAGAATCTGCCTCAAGGCGAGTGAGGATGATTTTTTCTGTCATGGCTAGTCCTAATAGAATTGATATTCTTCGTATATTGAATTCCAAAGGACCGCTTACTTATTCCGAACTAAAGTCTCTCGCAGGATTTAAGTCCAAAAAAGAATCAGGCAAATTTGCATATCATTTAAGGAAACTTCTTAGGCAATCGCTTGTTGCACTTAATAAGGGAGAGCGTCGTTACACAATTACAAATCTGGGCAAGCTGGTTCTAAGTCTTGCAAGACAGATAGAAGAAAGATCAATAATTGAAAGTGGCAAAATGTACGTTAGGACAAGCAGACATTCAATTGAAGAATTCAACTCTCTGAAAATAATTCAATCATTGGTCCGAGAGGCAAATATGCCACTTGAACAGGCACATAAAATTACAGAAGAAGTTGAAAACAAAATATATAAATTTCAAACAGCGTACCTTACTTCGTCATTAATTAGAGAAACTGTTAATTCTGTTCTAATCGAGCATGGTCATGAGGAATATAGGAACAAAATGGCAAGATTGGGAATACCTGCATCAGATGTTGCAGATATGCTAAATGATGTAGGCAGAGCCAAGAATGGAGTTGACAGCATATTGCTAAAAGCCTCTCATTCGGTATTCTCAGAATATCTTGTGATCAATACGCTTACAAAGGATATTGCAGATATGCACTTAGCTGGAGAAATAAATATATCTAATAGTGGTACGTGGGGTTTGATCCCAGATACCATATTTCTAGATGTCGCCGACTTTGCTGATACTGGGCTAGATCTTAAGGATAAGTTTTTGAATGTCTCAAGACTGCCTGTGATAAAGAATGATGATGACTTTGTGACCGTTTTGCCCATCTTAATCTCTCTTCTAAGTAGGGAAGCCTCTACAGAAATTGTATTAGACGGAATAGTCCCATTGCTCCTAAAATATACCGAAGAACCATCTAAAGTTGAATCACAATTTGCAAGGGCACTTTTGGGATCTTCTGTAGCTCCATCCTATTCATTACGTGGTCTTCCAACTACTACTTTGACCCTTCCCGCATATAAGCTTGATAGTAAACTTGTCAATGCACTATTGAATGGCTACAGAAGATATGCAGAGTCCACACCCATTCCGAGGATAGGGATATCATTAAGTTACAATAGAAATGGCACTGACCCTAATGAGCATTCAGAGTACATTGCTACAACATTACTCGCTGGTGGGATTATTTCAGTTTCACAAAATGGATCAAGAGGCAGCAATGGTGTACGCAAAACTATAGACCACAAGAGTTCCAATACCATCATGGGATTACAATCATTATCAATTAATCTTCCAAGACTTGCGTACCAGTCCAATAAGGACGAAACCTATTTCCGTGCAAGACTTGCTCTTATGATAAAGCCTGTATTAGCAGCAATGTCGATAAGAAAGAAGACTATTGCAGATCTTATAAGGAAGAGGATGATCCCAACACTCTCCAGCAATACTCTGTTTATGCAGACTATGCCAACTAATATTTTAATCAATCTTACTGGATTGAAAGAATCAGTCTATGATATCATGGGATATAATAGTGAGAATAATGGAGCGGAGATTTTCCAAAAAGTGTTGAAAACCGCTGCAGATGTAGTTACAGAACAAGGAAAACGCCTTGGAGAAGATCATGTAGGAATTGCCATGATGTATGATGACAGCGCGGAGAGATTTGTAGGCCTTGATTCAGACAAATATGGAAAGACTTCTTTATTATCAAATCAACAAAATGATAAACCTGCTTATTCCCAAGGACTGACATTGAAAGGTGAAGATTTATTATCATCAGAAAATAGAGCTGCCCACATAATTAATGAATGTAAGTCACTTGATAAGCTGTTGAACGGGGGGTTATCGGTAACACTAGATGTAAGCGATTTTAGTTCTTCTCCCATAGAAATAAAGAATGCAATTAAAGCGGTATCAGATCTGAATTTTTTCCGTCCCAGCATCAGAGTTTTGATATGTAGTACATGTGGTAACAAAGCAAAAACACAATTTACAGAAATTTGTGAATTCTGCAAATCGCCTTACTTATTGCCAACTAATCTTTAGAAAATAGTCAAAGCGCCAGCAGTACTAAGATATGTGTGTATATGATTAGCAAGTTCAAGCTTGTATTTTGTATTATCACTGATAATATAGGAGATGCCATTTTTTGTTAAACTATTGTTGACTATTAATATTGATGGCGCAAGTCGAGGAAATCCGGGGCCATCAGGAATAGGAGTAGTGATAATCAAAAATAATTTGATAATAACAGAATATAATGAATTTATAGGTGAAAAAACTAACAACCAAGCAGAATATGCTGCATTGAAAAAAGCTCTACAAATTGCATCCATATTTGACGATGAAATTACAGTTTTATCAGACAGTAAACTCGTCGTTAGTCAGAGGAATAATAGATATAGGTTAAGAAATAAACAGCTAAAGATCATATTTAGAGAAATTTCGAATCTAGAAAAGCAATTTCGTGCTGTTATTTACAAGTACATTCCAAGAGCGAAGAATCAATATGCTGATTTTCTTGCAAATCGGGCTATAGACGAACACCTTTACAATGATATAAATAACAATAGTATGCAATAGTTATAAGGATGGCAGCTGTGAAGATTCAGAGTTAATCCCAATTTTATTGTAAAAGATGAGGATAAGGCATTTGACTGAGCTGCCGCAATATATCTATTAACTATTAAGGCTCGTTGATATATGAAATAAATATATTTAATATGAGATAATAAGGTCTAATAAAATCAGAACAGATTACCACTTCTAATTTTTAAACAGCCTATGTAGATAGCGTCAGAATTTGACATAAATAAAATTTTACTTAATAACTTTCAAGCCTATGGTAATAAAACGAAGAATTCGATAATCAGTTAAAAAATATATTTTGTTATGTAATTGAATAATATCCATTCAGCTCGACTCAAAACTGGTAGTAGAAGGTCTATTATACGAATATGCAAATCAATCAATCAAATACAGCATAAAATACTTTAATCGTTATCCAAGTAACAAAGAACGCTGCATAAATTATGCATAGTATATCAGCATTCATCAGAAGATATATTTTGGTTTATCTTCAAGTATAAGCGGATAGAATAGGATGAAATTTACGATGTTCCTGATTGACTGTAGTATAGATAAATAAGTTATCCATCAATGTTATTGATTGCTTTCTAATTTGACTCGTCTTTCTTTTGACTCTCCTTTCGAAGACTATTTCTTGTTTTCTTTGATGCTACTTCATTAACTTTTGAAACATTATTCACTTGTTCCTGAAAAGAAGAACCAGTTTCTCTCATAACCATGTCGACAATACTATCTACTGCTCTGTCAAGTGAAGAATCGATATTTTTCTTAATATCTGAGAGCCTATTATCTGCTTCCTTAGCAATTAATGAGGATTCGTCTGTAGCTTCTTTCTTTGCAATATCTACGATCTTTTTTGCTTCCTCGTTAGCAATAGAAATTATTTGCTGCTTTAGATTTTCAATTTGCTCGTTAGAATAAATTATAATACGCTTCCTCATTTCCTCAATTTTTAAATTGAGATTATCAATATCCTTTTCAAGTTCAGCTAAGGCGTTAATAATAACTTCAACGGAAGACATCTTCAGCTTCTGACCATTATCACTGCAATTATTAGGTATATTAAACCCTTACTACGGATATCCTGCAAAGCTTCATGATGGTATGGATTAGTAATTTGTTATCTGGTGGTTTATTCATTCACTCTTATATCATTTTTCTTGAATAACTGTTCTAAACTGCAGTAATTTGTCAAAATCGTTCATTATGATGACCTAAAGAGACTTCCTAATGCATAAAGGATCAGTAAAAAATAATAGTTACAAGGTATATACTCAGGTTTGCATACAAAGAGTCTTTGAAAAGAGATAAAAACAATAACTAAAAACAGTAAATTCATTAGCAGATATGTTAAGTACAAAGAATATAAACCAAATTACAATATATGATAGTGTAGGACATTTAGTAGAATGTCAAATTGTATCGTATTTGTCAAGAAAAGACTTTTGCCAAATAAATGGTTACCTTGAACAAGCCATCGGCCAGTATTTATCTGACTAGTATACTTCTTATCCCAATTAGTGAATTTTCCTTCTTCTAGTATGCTCACTTATCCACTTATTCATATTTTGAGTTCAAAAATTCCATGGTAACTTTCTTATCAAGCATCAAACGATAACAGATAAAAGCAGCTGATAATAGATGGTAATCACTGATAATAGAAGCTAACAAGTAGAAGCAGTATGTCTCACAATGAATGTAGAGGCTCTTAGATTGCTGACGACTTTAGTCATAGAACTGTCATTCAGCAGGCATTTACACAAGGTAGACAAAACTTCTTTGGTCTTATGCAATGCCGTCGAAAATTTGGGGTTAGCCTGACTGAACCGATCAAAGTAAGACCTATCTAGTCTGTTGCTCCACCATTTCCTTTTTCATAGTATTCTTCTTTTTTTGTTTCTTCAATAGGTGTTGCAGTTGGATCTTCGTTACCAGCCTCATTTCTTTGTGGTCTTCGCTTTCCTTCTTCTGACTCATCTACTGGTACTTGATCATTGGTCATTATCTGTTACCATGATGTATAACTTGTGTCATTGTATAAAGGGTTTTGTTCCTTTGACAATACTACAATGCGACTGACAAGAAACCATATTACATAAAGAAAATTGTAAATACATAAAATAGATATTGTAGATAAAACACAATTTTTTGTCAGCACTATGCAGATAATTTCAAGGTACTAGGAAATCGTTATCCTCACAAGACTATTTGAATGTGGCAAGGAGGGCAACACAGGTAATATATTTTGAGCTCATTCAAGACTTTCAGAAATCGCTTGAGAAGAGGTAGTCAGCTTTTAATATGTTCTTACTAGCAATGTAATTGATTTCACCAAACAATATTTTTTTGGGATACATTCTTCCACATACGTTTCTGCAAGCCACGAGGAACTATATTAGAGGAAATTTTATATTATATTCCGATAATCATTGTAGCTGTTTGGTAGTTAGTTGATGACCAGCATGCATAATGTTAGAGTTGATAATAGTTTGTATAGCTCAATAATATTTGAATATATATTGTTGGGCATGATTAAGATTGGCTAGGTGTTATTGCTTTCCAGTTATCAAGTGAATAAAAAAATATCGAATATCTTCCAAGGTTAACTTCATATATTTTTTCGTCACTTTCTAGGGGTAGTGAATTATTTAGATTTTCTCTGTAGGCTGGCCGCAGAATAGCAATTACAGCTAGCCCACCAGAAATGCTTGCCATCTCTTTAAGTCTTTTTACCTCATAACCCTTTAACTTTGGTAGTGTATTACTTGATTTTACCTGGATGAACCAGACTGTTGAATTACGAGTAGCAATAATGTCTGCAGGTCCCCTGCTTCCTTTGGAAAGTTGTATATCCCATCCTCTAAGCTTGAGATAAATTGTAATTATAAATTCTGCTTCTATACCAAATTTACTCCATGAATAAGAAGAGATTGACAATAAAAATCAAAACATGAAACATCTCATTATTACTTACCCTTGAAAGTAATTTACCTTGTAGTCAATAAAAACAAAATAAACAGCAAGCTCTATTGCCTAGGAATTTCATTGATATTAAGGAGTGTTGTGATCTCTAATACTCGTGTAAAGAATAAGAGTGAAAATCTAATGGAAATTCATTCTAGTATAACCGGATTGTTTGTTTGAACAATGCTGAAAAAGCGAGATAGTCCATTTAAATATACATATGACATGATCTTCCTGATCAAAATGAGCACGAATATATTGGTGACTGAGAAAATAGGAATTGTCCATCCAATAGCTGTCTTCTTCAAGTCAACTAATGTATTTGCTTGCCCTTGCAAAGGCTATAATACAATTCCCATCTTGGAGTCTATTCTGTTATAACTCCATTTAACTTTATAATATATCTCCGTCTTCTCTTCAAATTGCAGATTTATCAAAGTATCGCTTTTATTTTAAATCCCGAACGTTCTTGTACTCTTCGACTACTCTAACGTTTTGATCAGAATCCGGATTATAAGTAGCTTTTTGTCCATAAGGCGTAGTCTTGAATGCTTCGAAATCACGCGCATACTGATCACCTGGTGGCTCTGATCCATGATGATATTTGCCGAGAATCTCTTCCTCGTCTATCAAAAGCCATAATACCTTACCATCATAAGCATCAGCAACGTATTTCGGAATCCAAAACTTATCCTTTTTTACTGTTCCCTTTTCCAAGCGTAAAAAGTTCTGTGACACCTCCTTGATCTCACCGACATCTTTTCCATCATTGCTCTTTACCTTTTTTCCTTTGAGCATAGTCCACATTATTGTTGGTCCTTCTCTACTTGCCATTCTAATATAAAATAGAACTTATCTTTTTTAACTATTCAAGAAAACTGTTCTATTTGTGCCTCTATTCATAAGATATCTGGATTATTTGGTATTGCTATTGATAATTATATATATATACATACATAAATGCCTATTAGCGTTATAAGAGCAGTAATTCATAGCTCAAACATTTTGTACTGAAAAAGACCTTGAAACGCTAGAGATTGCAATCTTATAGTCTTGATTTGTACAATAAATAAACAGTTCCTCAGTTGTACTTGCGTATATATATATTGTCTCTTACCAATACCGGCTTTTTACCATGATTAGACCAGTAAAGAAGAATTATGAAAGAGTGTCATGCAGAACATATTGTATTCTATACAGCATTATATGGGAAGAGTATGGGCCAAACCATAGCAATCTGTGAGTACATAAATCGCTTGTATGGCTACTGGTTGGTTAGCATGAATGTAATAGCATAAACATAATCATACAACAGATCATAATTAATGAATAGTTCGATTCGCGAAGAAAATATATAATAAAGCTAAGGCTAACAATTAGCCCATGAAAATTCTCTTTAGTGGCGTAGTATAAGATCTTTCAAATATGATCATTTGGCTTTCTTTTACTTCACTGGCTTTAGTTTATGGTGTCATGTTACTTGGAATTTACATTACCGCTTCTCATCAAGGACTATCATGTCCTGGTTGGCCGCTCTGTCCCAATGGATTTAATTTTCCACCACCGAAATATTTTTTTGAACATGTGCATCGATCAATGGCAATTATTGCAGCATGTTTAATCTTTGCCACTGCATTCTATGCTATAAAAAATACTAAAAATGTAAGAAAGACAGCTATTGCAGCTAGCGTTATCGTGTTAATCCAGATATTACTAGGTATGATAGTAGTAAACGAGAAATTAGAGGCTCTGCTTGTTGCGACACATTTATCAACCGGCGTTATACTGTTTGCCACGACGCTATTAACTTTCTTATCGTCTTATCATCTAACAAAAAGTAACTCAGGCTAATGATATTTGAAAATATGCATTATTTTTCATGCAAAATATGCATTTGTAAGTATTTATATATACGAATATAATACAATCAGAAAGAAATAACAATAAATTTGTTTATAGATTTGAAGAACACAACAGAATTAGAACAGCACAAGCTAGGATACAAGAGAAAGTATGTATTATGTATATTGTATGCCTACGTTCACGTAAATGCTTATTTGTTTGTATTATTGTTTTAGACTTTATAGTCAGTCTTTATAGCTTATTGTAATGTCAAATACTGATATCAAACACTGCAACCTGCACACATGGCAGTTTGTAACTAATATTGTTGTGTAAACCATTAATTAGAATCACAATCTTATTATTCAAATTTTACATCTAAAAATTCAAGCGAAGTTAGCCCAGCCTGGTTAAGGTACGAGCTTCCCAAGCTCGGGATCGCGGTACTAATCCTTTGTAGACAAACGTACGAGCCAATGTAGACAAAAATCTGGTGTTTGTAGACAAATTTACGAGCGAAAGCTGAATTTGTAGACAAATTTGTAGACAAATCTCCAAAATCAAGCATGAAAAAGTGCGAAGTGCGGGATTTGAACCCGCGATCCCGAGCTTG
>Ga0173481_10000038_pt1 | contig 18527 bp, 16 predicted proteins | sample NitcycUS073202C2_FD_136667 | JGI IMG/M metagenome (GOLD analysis project Ga0173481, IMG submission 136667) | Soil microbial communities from Arlington Agricultural Research Station in Wisconsin, USA - Nitrogen cycling UWRJ-S073-202C-2 (version... ... | reverse complement strand
GAAATTGTATAGCTTTCCTTCCTTGCTTTAACGCAGCTAGAGGGAGGATTTTTCCATGAGTAGTAATAATAGTAATAGAATAGTGACGAAATTATACACATGCAGATACAAAATTTCAATAGAATAGCCCTGAATTAACGCCTTGGACTAGAATAACCAGTTACAATATAATTAACAGAATCACCAATATAACAAGCATGGTCTGAAATACGTTCTAGATATAGCAATAGTAATAGAGCAGAAATGTAACATCTAGGATGATGTGCCGCTGCGAATTTTTCACTAATTCCTTTTTGTGACTGCATATTTCTCTTAAATAGTTTCGATATAACGCATCAACTACATCGTCCATTGGTAGAGCTTTTGAGAAGCATTTTTATCATAATACTTAGAAGTATCGTTTGTTGAACTGTGCTAAAGAAGAATGAATGAAGCTATATATATAACAACGTCATTCCATTCCTAACAATTTTTTATTTTATTTTTCATCTTTGAAAGAATCCACTTTATCGGATCATCTCTTGTAGTAGAAGAGACTATTTTTGAATTTGTTGCTACTACCTGGAGTTTCCGTGTTATTTTACCTTCTATAAACATGATGACAACTATATAGATTCCTAGCCAAGGAAGAAACATGATTTCACCAGCAACAGAATGAAATGCTTCCCATTCATGAACATTAGTTGTTATTATCAATGCAAACATAGACAATGAAATTATACGGATTAGATTTACTGTCGCTGTTCCTATCGTACCAATTAGAAAATAAATAATTTTCCTTTGAACAGGGATTTGCATTTTGAAAAGGAAAGCAAGCATCACTAGCGTATAGATGATCATACTGTGAACACCTGCCGAGGGCCAAAACACCTGTAGTGCAAATGGTCCATGCAAACCGTTCAATACTAATAGATTACCAGTGGCAGTAGCAGGTATACCTGGTCCAAGGTTCATTATATGGTCATCGATAAATCTTATTACAGTCTGATCTATTTGTAAATATCCCGGTACAATTAACTGAAGAGGGCCAAGGCTGTCGAAAGGAAAAAATGCATCAAGCGATAGAATTGCTGCACTTCCGATTAAATAGATAGCCCCTGCAGGAGCGACCTTGTACCATTTTTTTCCAAACAATACTCCTAGTGATGAGCCTACATAAACTGCCATTATGATAAAGTCCCACATCCATTTCCAGCTATCAGCTAGCTGAACATTGTAGAAGTGCGCAGCAGCAACGATCGAATCTCGTAGACCAAAAGATAATGATATAAAATATCCTATCGTGATTGCTGACAAACCAATTACTGTGTATATTTTCTTGCTGCTGATTTTATGATGTGTACCAATTAGCTCCACTACAATGAAAACCATTGCAAAGAGAAATCCACCACGTCCTTCGTTCCATGAAAGGCTAAAAGTATCAGGATATGCGATGATAGTGAATAGAATAGGAGAGATAAGAAGTACTATAATAGCTAAACTTGAATTGAATAGGAATGTATTTGTAACAATATCATACCAAGATCTACTGCTTTCAGAAAGAGCCTGTTTTCCTCTTTTTTTGCCGAACAAACTCCATGTTTTAGACTTGGCTCAAAGATAAAAACGTATATTACATCCAAGATTTCTGATGGCCCATAATTATGCCCTTGTTTTCACTTTGTTCTTGCGGCTGCAATATTTTACACCTAATAAAGCAGTACTTTTGTTGTGGTATCTTATTACTTGTTACCATATCCCACGTTTGTATATAATAATAGATGGCTTATTACTCAACTTTCCAAAAACATATGTTTGTTTGTTGTGACATATAATTTTGTTCTACTTAATTATTGTAATATTTTCCAGAAGTTATTTTATTGTTAAGCATTTTCATTATTTATACTCTAGCTAATAGAATCAGATTGCTTAAAAATATTATAACTCTACCAAAGAATTGGGTAGTGATCTAATTAACTCAGCTAGAAATAGATGAATGTATTGATTGGATAAGACATTCTATAGATTTCAGCAGAAACTTCAGTTACAATTATGCATCAGCAGAAGATTGGGAGTTTGTTATCTGTGGTGCTAAAGATTATAATATTAATGTTAATTCTCTCAGGAAAATAGAGAAAACTACAGGCATGATTTTGATACAGATAAAATCAAGTGATGGAGTTGCAGAATTATGGTTTGGCAGGAGAAAGGAGATAGTAGTACATAAAAACAAAGCTGACAAAAATCTTCGCAACAAGGTTCTTTGAACAATCGTCATATTGATAAAATCCTTTGCAAAAAAATCGTTTGTAAAATGTAGATTTTTGCTTTTTGTGCTTATCGTAGTTGACAGCACAGAAGAGTTTGAATAATCATGTAAATCCGATATCTATTTAGGTTAATCTATCTAAAAACTGTCTGCACATAGAAATTAGAAATACATGTTGCTAGCTTTTGCTAGAATTGATAGCAGTACTAGCAGAGGATTTGTTAGCAGTAGCAGCACCACCACTACTACTACCACTATCAATAGTGAATTTAGCCCTCATAAACGGATGCAAAGTGCAAAAGTAATCGTATTCTTTTTCACCTAGTTTTGTAGTATCAAGTGTAAAGTTACCTTTTGATTTAATAATGGAGGAATCAAAGGACTTACCTGCATCTTTATAACTAGTCACAGTATGGGGAACATTATCATTATTCGACCACTGTATTCCAACTCCCTTTTTGACGCTAAGACTTTTAGGATCGAAATTGGGGTTACCTTGGGCAGATGCACCAGGTAGAATACTTACCTTTATGATTTGGGAGAGATTTGGGGGCGGTTGAGCTGCTGTAGACCCAGTAGTAGTAGCATTTCCACCCGCGTTAGTCTGTGAACTAGATGCCTTTGGGGTAGCTAATCCAAATATATAAAAACTAGCGCCTCCTACTACCGCGGCTCCAATAAAAATAACAGCAAGTGCTTTTATATACGGTGTTCTTTTGTATGATGCAACTGTTAGAACCGCAGCTGGAATTGAAATTAAAATCATCAATCCAATATACGCAAATATACTTGGAACTTGCGTACTCGCAGTTACAGCGGCGGCGACGCCAAAGGATACAAGAAAACCCAGTGTAATGAAAGTAGCAGATTTTGCTCGCCCTGTTGACGGAAAACCATCTTTGAACAAGCCAGCCGCAAGGAAAATCATGCCAATGAACATGGTTAAAAGCGAAACTGCATGCATCCCTTCTACGAACGTCTTGGCTATTCCAGCAAGTGAAATTCCAACTCCCACAATTCCTATTGAAGTAAGCCCTATTCCAGGTGTGAGCAAATCCCAGTCAGTCATATGTCAGATAGCTTGAAGGTTTTGATATAATTAATCTTTTCTCGCTTTAGCACAACCAAATTATGATCTACTAGAAAATACGGTGCATGTTAACTTTCTTTATGCTAACATAGTAGATTAAATCCAAAATTGAGGCTGATTATTGCTCAAATTCATGTTTTTGATTCGTCTATCAACTACGTGTAAAAATTAATGATATTTGCATTAACGACTTAGGATCAGGAGTGTAAATATGTACATTTCAGCTTTATTTCAAACATAAACTAAGATACATAGAACGAACATATGTTTAGTGAACCACGCTAAATGAGCATTGATATATCACATCCTGAGTTTTAATTTCGCTTTACATAATATGTGCTGATCCCTTTCAGCCATTTGTAACGCAACGATAAAGAACGAGATATAACATATTACGACGATTACCCCTGATATGATAGATAGAATTATGCTAACTACACAACAACATAATAATTTAGTGTCTTTGGCAGAAAATATGTTACCCAATGAATCATGTGCCATTTTAGTGGGTAGGACTACTGGAAAAGACGTCCATATCATTAATTTAATACCTATGAGAAATTCCGATTCATCGAAGGTTACTTTCAGTATGGATCCACAACAACTTATCGATATATATCAAAAAGTTGAAAAGCAGGATATGCACGTAGTTGGAATTTTCCATTCACATCCTGCTGAGCCAATGCCATCTTTGATAGACAAAAAATTCATGGAAATTAATCCGGTAGTATGGATTATCTACTCTACCACTACTCACCGATCTAGCGCATATATATTTGAAGAAAAAATAAAAGAGGTACAAATGCATATTACAAATAGTTTAAAAACATAAAGTAGCCAAGAATTGTCTCCTTATATGCTATCTCAACATTACAATTATTAATCGCCATAATTTTCGTTAAAGCCCAATTACATAATTTTTTCTTGCTTTGATAAGAGAGCGTTTTATATCAGAACAATTTTTAATATTGGGATTATAGAGTAGCATAAAATATATCATAAGAGATAGAAGGTATGCTAATATACTAAACAAAGATATTTTATGCACACGAGGTATTCAAGTGATAATTAAATTACTAAAAAAATCATATTAGAATGTTTCAAGATTTCTTATGGTACATGATAGCACCTCTAATTATTTATCTTTCAACTAATAGATGTAATTTCAGCAGAAGTAAGTTGTAAACTATAACGCAAAATAGTTGTTACGAAAAGTAACAATTCTCTATTTCGCTGCAATCTGATGAAAGTGTATTTTTATATATCTCTCTTTTTTGTATATATGTAGTTGAATTATAGTTGTAGACGAAGGCTATAATATTATTACTTTATGCCTGCTATTTATCAACTTTCTATATGGATTAGAGATATTTATTAGTTCGTGTAGAGTTTTTCATACGCTGTTAAGGACTGAGTCTCTCTGTGTCTCTTGGATAAAGCACTACATCTCTTATATTCTGTGAATTTATTAATACCATCATTAACCTATCGAATCCAAGACCGCAGCCTGAATGGGGAGGCATTCCCCAATTGAAGGCCATGAGATGTTCTGAGAAGTCCATTGGATTTAATCCTTGTTCTATTAATCTTGCGCGCAACTTTGAAGAATCATGATGTCTTCTACCTCCCGATACTAATTCTAAATAGCCGTATTGTAGGTCAAAGGATTTTGAGATTCTTGGATTATCTTCCTTTTCATATATATAAAATGGCTTTAGCTTAGTTGGCCAGTCAGTAATAAAATAAAAGCCCTGGTGGATTGCACCAAGCTTTCTAAGCGATGCATCGGATAAATCATCTCCAAATTCTAACCTCTCGCCTTCTCTAATAAGTTCTTCCAAACACTCTTCATAAGTCAATCTATCGACACTAGATTTAGGGATCGGAATTGCAATTTGGTCACCAGCAACTAATTCAAGCTCCGATTTGCAATTCTTATTGAGTTCCGAGACAACATTTCTTATGACTTCTTCTATGATGTCCATTATATCTTCATAGTCAACAAATGCCGCTTCCAAATCAACACTGATGAATTCGTTCAGGTGTCTTACAGTATGTGAATTCTCTGCTCTAAAGTACGGAGCAATTTCAAAGACTCTATCAAGTGCTAATGTTAACTGTTCTTTGTATAATTGGGGACTCTGTGCCAAATATGCCTTCTTTTTAAAGTATGGAAAACTAAACAAATTTGAGCCGCCTTCACTTGCTGTGCCAATAATTTTGGGGGTATTTACTTCAATAAAGCTTCTTGACGATAGAGTTTTTCTGATAATGTGAAGTGCTAATGATCTAACACGGAAGATAGCAGCAATTTTAGGATTTCTCAGATCGAGCACTCTCGAATCCAAACGTTTATCGATTGCTGATTCAACTCTTCCTGTTGGATCTATTGGTAGAGGATGAACTGCCTTCGAAAGAAGGATTATTTCTTCTACTTTGACCTCTACAGAAAAATCTTTAGCTTTACTTTTTTGAACTAATCCTGAGACAATAACTGCACTCTGTCTTGGAATATTTTTTAATAGTTGCAGGTTATCGCCAGTGGCTATTCCTTGGACTGAACCGGTTGTATCCCTAATTACCACAAAGGCAAGTTTACCAATGTCCCTAATATCTTCTATCCAACCTCCAACTCTTACTTTTTGACCAAGCAAAGTCTCATCGATTTCATTTGTAAAATGAGATCTATGAATGTCATATGTCATATTTTGCAATCTATAATATTATTCGAATTCTACAAGTAATTCAATATTTCTAATTTCTTTAGCAATTTTTTTTATTTTTTCGATAATGGTTTTTGATTCAGAATTATTACTTTTGCCTGCAATTATTACTCTAGTAAGTTTATTTCCGTCTGGAAGCCAGATCAAGTTAACTGTTAGTACCCTCAAGGGAAAAAATAGATTCTCAATGAATCTTTTGTCAGTTGCTTCTGCTTCTACAAACCACACTTTACTTTGGAATTCATGTTCAAATTTAGTTGGAAGCATTGTATTTGCTCGCAGAACGCTAATGTCAGAACCACGAAGAATCAAAACGAAATCGCCATCTACTTTAGCGGCGCCTACCATGGTAAATTTATTGATATCTTGATTGTGTTCTGCTAATTTAGTTATTTTTATTGCTCCTTCTACATCTGTCTGCTTAAGATGGCCTAATCTTAGCTTAGTCTCGCATTTTGCGCATAATATACCAGTTTTTGCATCAAAGGTACAGATAGGGGTTTTCAATAACTACCACTTCAGAAAATTTGATTATCTCTAATACCGTATTATCAATGCATATATAATTCATGCCGTTCCTATATTATGCTATTTCTTGTCGAGTCTTTAAGGCTGATCGCTAATTCTTCATCTCATTATCAATTATCATCCCTTTCTAAATAAAATTTGGCTCCTCATAACTGTTTATAGAGTAATTGTATTTGTGGGATATTATGCGTGTATATATATATATGATTATTAAGTCTCAGTGTTCTCTTTAGAATACTTATCGAAAATCATAAATATTAATTTGCACATAGAATCACTCTTTTGTGGGAGGTTTGCTTTCATTTACTTGCTTGTTTATTGCTTCTGCCATGAAATGGTTGCTAACGTTGACCTTGACATCTTGAATTGCCTGTAGTTTATAGATATTATCTCTAACATCTTGAGCTATTTTAAAACCGAATACTGCTGGACAAAATGGGCTTGTCAGATGTAAATCAATATTTACTTTTCCATCATTGAGATCCACCTTATCAACCAATTCTAATTCCATTATTGAGACTCCAATCTCTGGATCTACAATCTTCGTTAACTCATCAAATATTTGTTTACGAACCTGTTGAGTATCTTGGCTCATTATTATTATTTATTAAATTTGTATGATCCTATTTAACTATTATAGAGATGATGAGTAAATTTAATGTAGATCTATAAAGAGGGAAGGGAAATAGAAAATTGATATGGTTATCGTTAGTATTCTCACTTTAATCAACCTATGTACGATAAAATCTTAAAATAAAGCGATCTGATTGCAGTAATTGTGTACCGATCAAGGTCTAGAATTAAGCTTGATGAAAATGCATTCAACTTTATGACTTCAATTGATGATGATAATGCTATACTTTACTATGATATAGTAGGTAGCGAAGCCCATTCCATAATGTTGTATGGGATTGGCTTTTTGACACTAACTGATTTGAAGAAAATTTTGCAGGGATTGGAGGAAGTAAAAAAGAATCCTGATGTTCTACCTACTAATGGATACGAGGATGTTCATGAGGCGCTTGAAGCGTTTATCATAAAGAAGGCAGGAAATAGCTCAGGTGGAAAGATGCATACTGCACGATCTAGAAATGATCAGGTAGTACTTGATATTCACATGAAAGTACGAGAAGATATTAACGATATTTGTACTGCAATTATTGATTTAATTGATTCATTGTTGGAAAAAGCAAACGAAAATAAAGAAACTATAATGCCCATGTATACACATTTGCAGCAAGCACAGATTGGAACTTTCGGTCATTTTCTTTTATCATATGCGGATGCTCTATTTAGAGACATGGATAGGCTCCTTATCACATATGGAAGAATCAATCGGTCATCTCTAGGAGCATGTGCCATAGGTGGAACGAGTATAAATATTGATAGAAACAAAACTGCTGCTTTACTAGGCTTCGATGAGCTAGTAAGAAACTCTATTGATGCAACCCATTCACGCGATACTCTCATAGAATTTGCTACAGCGCTTTCTATTTTAATAATTACATTGGGCAGGATGGCGGAGGATTTTATAATATGGTCTACAGTTGAATTTGGCTACCTTGACATTTCTGATGAATACAGCTCGACATCTAGTGCAATGCCACAGAAAAAGAACCCCGATGTACTGGAACTAATAAGAGCAAAAGCCGCGACAGCAATAGGTAATCTGATGACAATGTTCTCAATAGTCAAGTCCCTGCCATCTGGCTACAGCAGAGATCTACAGGATTTGAAACCTGCATTATGGCGAACATCAACTGTGGCTCTTCAATCCATAAAAATGATGAATAGCGTAATAAAATCCGTCAACGTACACAAAGAAAGGATGAAAGAAGCGGCAGATAATAGTTATGCTATTTCGCTAGATATAGCAGAGCAACTTGTGGTGAGGAAAGGGATACCATTTCGCTCTGCTCACAAGGTTATTGGAGCTCTTGTTGAAAGGGCTGTAAATAAGAAGAACATTGCATTGAAAATGTTGCAGAAAGAAGATATTGAAGTTGCATTAACAAAAATTGAATCAAGTCTTCGGCCAGATGAAGTGTTACAAATTATAAGAGAAATGACTCCGAAGAAAGCCCTTGAGTTACGAGTTTCGTTTGGATCGCCTAATCCAAAACAACAGCAGGATATGATTAATTTTTCCTATAACAGATTGGCTGGATACACAGGAGAACTATCAAAACGAAAGAAATGTATCATGGCTGCACTTGATAACCTTTCAAGTATTGTGGAGGGGTATTTGAATGCTACTTAGTTGCTTTAGCATAGATATATATTTATACAGATAACTGATATATCAGTATGTATCGGATGATCTGTATGATCATGTGAATTTGTTATTGCAACTGCCATTTATACAGTCTGGATAATTCGTCAGCTGACTGAATTGTGTTCAATCCTTGCCCTGCAATACTACATGACTCGTCCACGTATAGTTTGTATCATTTACACTTAATCGCTGTTACAAAGTTGTTTAATCATGAAGAGTGATGAGCTATCAAAAATGTAGCCCGGCCCAGATTCGAACTGGGGTCAAAGGCTCCAAAGGCCTCTATGCTTGGCCACTACATTCGGCGGAATCTTTATTCCTCCACCGGGCTTCCTCGGGCGTATTTTTGTATGTCTTACTATCTTTATAATCTTACTCAGGATGCTTAAGAAATGAAATTATTTTCTCCACCGGATCATCCATCTTATCAAGAATATACCTAGCCTTCTTTTTCTGTCTTTGAGCATAGCTCTTATCAATTAGCATTTTCTTTGTTAATCTGATAAGACTACTACATGAACTTGCCCTTTGTACTAGACCTGAAGAAATGAGATATTTTTCAACATAAAAGCGGATCGGAGCAATAGAAATAGTGGGCTTTCCAAGAAGGGACGCTTCAGCTGTCATCGTTCCACCAGCACCAATGAATACATCTGCCAAGGAAATTAATGATGTTCCATCAATTACATGCTTTACAACATGAGCTTTTCCTTCATATCTTTTTGTAATTTCTATTATCTGATCCTGATACCTACAGAGAACAATTAAGTTAACTAATTCGGACAAATTGTTAACAAGTGCATCAATCATAGAAATTTTACCTTCAATCTTTTTATCTGCAATATATGAAGCCTTTGTTTCCTCTACTCTGATCAAAACAGTGTTTTTGTGACTGTCAAGATTTAAGTTACCAACAACACTACTATAAGACATGGGATTTCGCTTGATCCAAGCAGCAGGATCCAATGCTCTATATTTTGTTATCTTGTATTTTGAAATTCCAAATCTAAGCCAAGCAGAATATGGAATAACCCAAGGACAGAATAGATGATTCATTAGGGGAATTGTGAGTTTTGCAACGGATTCCGCATGTGGAGAATCATTTACTCCAATGTGTCTTACTCCTAATCCAAACGCAACTCTGGCGCCTTCTGGTGATGAGAATGTCACAGCTGCATCTGGTTCAAATTGCTTTATTATGTGTGCTAGTTTAAATATTCTATTTGCACTTTCAGACAGCTTTTCATATTTTCCAGCTCCACCGTATCTTCCAACAATTTTTAGGTCTATATGTTTAATTTTTGCTAGTTCAACTGCCTCTCTGTACTCCCTAGATGTGCAGAGTAATTCGTGTCCTTCCTCGCGTAGTAAGTCTATAATAGGTTTAAAAAACATTACTTGTTTTGGTGTCAGAATATCAAACCAGATTTTCAATGATAATTATATGAGTATATAATGATGGAAAAAACTTTTCTTTAACCAACATTTAGATAGCGTGAGGATAGATCATAGAGATGCTTAGAGTGGAGGCTAACTACCAACTTTGAGTTCTGGAGTGTCATCATCGACAGCTACAGCTGTATACGGATTAAGTACAGAAGGATATCATATAGCATCTTCTATAGCACTCAAAGGTTCAAAAGTTTCGTTAATTGATGAATCAGCTCGAATGGCAATCAGATTGAAGCCAGATATTGCACGGACATATCCTAATGTCAGATCGTTAATAGAGGATGAACCGTTACTTGCCCTTGAACCAATTGATATCGCGATTAGCGATGCATCATATGTGTTTTTTGCGCCAAGGATTAGAAAGGTTGGACAAGATGTAAAGAGCGATGTTACATCAAAGTTCCGAGATGCAATTGGAGCATTGAAAAAAGGAACGTCTGTGATTTATAGTTTGCCTACTGGAATAGGGGGTAATAACGAGAATATTGCGTTGATAGAACACATGACAGGCCTGTCAGTGGGCAAGGATATTTTCTATTACTACATGCCAATAAACGGCTCAGATACTTCATCATCTACTTCTGAAATTCTTGTGGGTTCTTTCAAATCCAAACCAGATGCACAGATGTCCAAAATGCTCTATGAACAGGATGTCATACACAAACTAAATTTTGTTGACATGGTGTCTGCGGAGTTTGTTTATTCTATTAAGATCTTGAGACATTATACTAGCATGGCGAGTGTTTTAGAAATCTGCAAGCATGTTCAGGGTAACGAGATGAGCAGCAGATTAATACACGACACATTCAGAGATATTTATATAGACAATATAGCAAATGGCTTGTACGATCTTAGGGCCATCGGGTCTTCACTTGGTGGAGCTGGGCCGTTAATGTATCTTGTTAACGGTACGATCAAAAGTATAGAAGGATATATCAAACACATAATAGATGAAATCCGGAGCATGTTAAAGAAACGTGATTTGAAGGCAAGCCGTACAAAGGTGGCTATTGCATGGACATTAGATCCTAATGAAATGAGGGGAGACAAGATAGAGTTACTCTCTTTACTCGAAACAAAATTGAAAGATTATATAGGCGATGTGGAGCCCCAGCAAGCTGCAAATTTCAACCTATACCCAACAGATAAAACCATGATTGTTATAGCGTGCACCAAGAACGACTCTATGAGGATCTTGTCCAAAAATAAACAAACCATGGACTTCATTTTAATGAAGGCAAACCCTATCTTTGAGACTATAGGTTGACAATAAAGAAATTGTGCATAATTTTACAGGTTTAAAAATTTGTTGACTGAGGACTTCATAATTATAAGTATGTAGTGATTTTATTTTATAACTATTAAGATGAATTCCATGCTATTTGTTTCTTGTCGTACTCAGTTCTAGAATATTTTACTCTAGCAGGATGTCCCATTACGACAACATATGGGGGAACATCTTTTGTTACAACAGCAGCCATGCCTATCACACTGTTTTTTCCTACTGTCACTCCAGCCCTTAACACCGCCCTGCTTCCTATAATTGCTCCATCTTCTACCACAACTCCAGCCATTTTTGGACTCATAGGATACGGATCGTTAGTAAAAGTTGCGCCTGGGCCGATGAAAACATTTTTGCCTATTGTGGTTAAGGGAGGGATATACACAGAACCTTCTATCCTTGTATTTTCACCAATTTTTACCTTATAATCAATGTGGGTCAGGGACCCAATCATTACATTGTCTTTGATTTCAGTTTCATCTCCCACATATGCAAAGTGCCATATCTTTACGTTTTGACCAATTGTTGCAGTTGATGAAACATAATTTATTACATTAGCATTAGAAAAATTCTGGTTCGTCATGTATATCTGTATTCTCTAGAGATGCCAAGGATTACCTTCATTTATAACTTTAGGGGGTATTTTATTATGCCATTCTTGAAGAAAGTCAATATCCTTTTGCTTTTCACGAAGTTCATCTGGCAATAACACTGGTATCTCCTCAATAATTGGATAGAAGCGGTAACATTTGTTGCAAAATAAAACACCATCGCTTATAATAACATCTTCATTATTATTATCCTCTTTTACATTAATCTCAAACAGCTCTAATGGATAGTGTTTATCTATAGGACATGCGAGTAAATCAAGCATTGATTTTTTCATATAATTAGTTCAAATCCAAATATATTGGGGATCCGGTATCGTTAGATAAAAGTGCTGCTTCTGCTACTTTGGTAACATTAGTGGCGTCGAGTGCTGATATCACTGGTTTGCTAATCTTTCCATCTATAGCATCTATGAAACTCTTCAATTCTAGTGCGAGAGGTTCATGAAATTGGCGCCGACGAGGGATTATTGTAGCTTCTCCATGATCAATTTTAATTTCTTGGGTAATAAAATCTCCGGTGATTAACCCATCGGTACACACAGCACTGAACTTCCTGACTTTGTTAGGAGTAATCCAATTTGATGCAATAATTGCTACTTTCTGATCTTCAAACCCAAGCATAATCGTTGCAAAGTCTTCATATAGATGAAATTTCTTTCCAGCTCGAGCAAAAATAACATGTGGTCTGGAATTAAACAGAAACATTGCAGTATCAATATCATGAACGGATGTATCGTAAATTATACCAACGTCCTTAATATGCAGTGGCATTCTATTTTCGCGATGAAATTCCAACATTAATAAATCTCCATACGTCTTGTCGTCTATAATTCGCTTAATGTCTTGAACTGCAGGGTTAAATCTTTCTATATAGCCTGAAGTTAAAATTAGTTTTTTCTTTTCCGATACAGCCATCATCTCTTCACATTCTCTAGAAGAAAAAGACAGTGGCTTTTCAACAAAAACATTAATTCCCATTTCCATTATTTTTTTTGCTACTGCAAAATGGGTTTTCGTAGGAGTACATACAAGGCATGCATCTAATTTTCTTTCGTTATCAAGCATTTCATCAATAGAATGGTATGATTTTACATTATACTTGTCAGCTATTTCTTTAGCTAGTTGTTCATTCATATCACAGATAGCTACTAGAACACCTATGTCGTGAAGAACCCTCGCATGGTTCTTTCCCCATCCACCAACGCCTATTATAGCTAGTCTAAGGTTAGATTCTATGACTGCCATACTGGAGTTAACCAATGCAGATACTCATTAACTTCTCCAGATACAATTTTGGTATACATTTCACGAATCTGTCTCGTCACTTGCCCTTCTCTTCCATTACCTATTTGAATGCCATCGATATTCGTCACAGCAATAATCTCGGCTGCAGTACCAGTTAGAAATAATTCATCTGCCATATATAATTCAGTTCGTGAGATTGAACGCTCAGCTAGAGTATATCCTAAACTCCTTGCAATAGTTATCGCAGAATCTCGAGTAATCCCTTCTAACGCTGAATCTGCGGTAAATGGTGTATAAATCTTGTTATTTCTAACCATGAAAATATTTTCTCCCGATGCCTCGCTAACATTGCCTTCTTTATCCAACAAAATTGATTCATCGTATCCGTTGCGTCTGCTTTCTTGTATAGCAAGTATTGAATTAAGATAATTTCCTGCGGCTTTTGCCATAGGCGGAGTGGTAGTGTCATGAATTCTACGCCAAGAAGAGATACATGCTTTGATTCCTTCACCTTTAAAATACTTGGTAAATGGAAAAATTATAATTACCGTATGGGTTGGTGAATCTCTTGTAACATTAAGATCAATGCCATGCATTCCTACAAATGTCAATGGTCGTATATAGCATGACTCTTTAAGATTGATCCTTTTGAGTAGATCCACTGTGGCTTGACATAATTCTTTTGCAGAGTAATCTAAAGCAAATGAATAGATTTTTGCAGAATAGTGAAGTCTTTCCATATGTTCTTTCAATCTAAATATATAAAGATTATTTTTTGCGAAGTATGCACGTATACCCTCGAAGACAGATGTACCATAATGTAAAACATGACTCGTAACAGGAGTTGTTGCTTCCTCCCATTTTACAAATTTGCCATCAAACCAGACAAATTCTGCCCCCTTCATCCTCATTTGAATGCAAGTCACTTTATGGCTTATAAAAAGCTTGTAAACTAAACAAAGCCGTACTTGGGAAATTTTGTTCCCATTATCCTTATTGTTAGATCAGGAGATTTAGCAAATCTTTCTATTATCTCCCAATTATCTTTTATTATGTCAATAGCTTTTTCTGGTACTTTATCCTGCCAGGCGGCTACTTCATGTGTTACTCTTTCTTTTGAGCTTTCTTGAATCACTTGAGCATAGAGCATTTCTTTCACACTAGAAGAAGAAAAACTCAGTCGTTTTGCCCCAATGGGGTGGAGTCTATACATACTTAATACAATTCTCTCTATCTTATCTCCGCTATAGGAAACGAATGTTTCTTCCTTAATGCTTCTTAATATTTGTCTTCTTAAGAGCCATGAGTATGGAGAAATTAAAGGCGGTACATATTTTATAAATGGGGAAAAGAACGCATAGCCTGGCAAGACTATAACTCTATCGTTGTTACTAAAGACAGACTCTATAATTGCTTTTCTAATATTGTATGGAAAAGGGAAGCTTCTTGTGTTAATTTCTGTGTCGTCGCTCAGAAATCTTACAGGGAAGACATATACATTCTTACAATCTCTCAGTAAGAAAGATATTATATTCTCATGTGCAGTCGTTAATGGGTTTAAGTGTCCAAGATATATAGCGGCATGTCTTCCCATCTTTAAATCAAAAATTAATACATATGCGTATACACATGTAACAAAAAGTATCGGAGAGCCCCTATGAGCTTCTCTTTATTTCGATTTCAATTGTAGAAACATTTCGTGTTCTACCATCCTCTGATTGAACAGTTTCGGAACCAATTCTTACATCACCTATCTTGTATCCTGCATTCTCCATTCTTTTTAAGATGATTTGTGAGACGTCTACCGCTCTTCCGATGCTTAAACCTCTTGCCTTAATTGTCACAGAAGGCTGGTTAGCTAGTTGAATGAGTGTTGATGTAACATATGCCATCAGAGGTTTCTTTCCTATGTATATAGCATCATGAGTTCCTTCTTTGTGTACTTGTTGATTCTGTTGTGGTTGTGGTTGTGCTTCCGACATAAGAGTGGTAAATGCTTTAGGATAATTTAAATCTAGAAGATAGCCAAACAGCAGATACACACTTTGTGATAACCATATCGAAAAGCTCTTCGATCAGTCTGCTTTAGGTTTTACCAGACTGTAATGAAGACTGCTCATTGTGACAGATAGGCGTATAATAAATTCACATCTATAAATACAATTTAATTTTTTCTTCGTAAGAATAACAAGAAAGTTGGGACTCAAATAATTGTGGAGAGGTATAATAAACAATGAAATCCTGAATAATCTTGACAGACTATTGTACAAATAATAAAAGCACCCAGATATTTCATTGACAAGGTTAATGGTAATGGCTAATCTCAAGCCCGTTAATTTAGACTCTTTATTTACAAAAACAAACTGTCCACTAAGCTATATTATATACTTAGCGTAGATATTCTTATAGCTAGAATGTATATTGCGCTTATTAGCTAAATTTTTTTGAACAGTTTGTAATAATTATGGCATATGTACAAGAATATTCCATGTTTCTTAACTAAATTAAGATATTTACCCATATTCAGTTAACATACAACTTTACTAATTAGCGTTCTTGATTTGGATTAGTGGGGTCGGCCGGATTTGAACCGGCGGCCTCCAGCGCCCGAGGCTGGCATCATACCAAGCTAGACAACGACCCCTTCTATTTGGATATACGATGATGAGCACTATTGAAGGTTATAGATTGATATGATTTTTGTCGGATTATTTGCTTTCAAAGCATGTAGATCTCATATATATAGTCATATTTGGCTCCATAGAATAGATTATCAATCCATCAAACGAGAAGCGTATCGTAACCTAAAGTTCTGCAATAATAAATACATCATAATCAGATTAGTTGTCTGCAAATCAAATGCAAACACATTATTATGAAGCGTCAATAGGCTTTGATAAAACTATTAAGAAATTATCTTGGAGAAAATCTAAAAGCATGGTTTCGCAGTAAGACATAGATAAATATTATGAACATAATGGTTAAAGTTGGCGCCACGAAAGAGAGGAAGATTAGAGTCAGTCAAAATCAATCAACAAGTTTTCTTTGGGAAGGCGAGAATGTTTTTTCCACTCCTTCAATGATATCGGAAATGGAAGAAACTTGTAGAATTCTTCTTAAAGAGCAATTTATACCACAAGAACAGTGGGATTCTGTAGGAACATTTGTGGAGATTAAACATTTGGCAGCTACTCCTGTAGGGGCTGAAGTTCTGCTCAAAGCCAAAGTATATTCCGTAAATGGGAGAAGAGTTATGTTTGATGTTGATGCATTGGATAAGATAGAAAAGATTGGAGAGGGAAGACATGAACGCATGGTAATTGAAATAGCTAGGTTTAGAAGTAGGTTCGATGAAAAGAAAAAAAGGTTAGAAATATAATATAACATGTAAAACTATAAAAGAGGCATGAGAAAACATGTAATATTCTACTAGGTGATAAATGAAATGTCGTCAATTCAACAAGCTAACGTTGGCGGAATGCCAGTATTAATTTTAAAGGAAGGAACTAAGGAAAGCAAGGGAAAGGAAGCACAGAAGAACAATATTACCGCAGCCAAACTGATTGGAGAGCTTGTCAAGACCAGTCTTGGTCCTAGAGGTATGGACAAAATGCTGGTAGACAGTCTTGGCGATGTTACAATTACAAACGATGGCGCAACTATTTTGAAGGAAATTGATGTTCAACATCCAGCAGCTAAAATGATGGTTGAAGTTGCCAAATCAGTAGATAATGAAGTAGGCGATGGAACGACATCTTCAGTAGTTTTTGCAGGCTCATTATTACAGAAAGCTGAAGATTTAGTCAACAAAGATGTTCATCCGTCTGTAATAGTAGATGGTTATACAGCTGCATCTGAACAGGCTCTCAAATTGTTACAAAAGATCGCAATCAAAGTTGACGTAAACGATAAAGAGCGATTGCTAAAAATTGCCAGGACTAGCATGGATTCAAAACTAGTTTCTGAAGACAGCCCTATACTAAGTCAGATCGTAGTTGATGCAGCAAAACAAGTGGTTGAAAAAATTGGAGATGATGACGATTTGAAAGTCGATCTAGATAACATAAAGGTAGAAAAGAAAGCAGGTGGATCTATGGGCGATACTAAATTGATAAGAGGTATTGTATTAGACAAAGAAGTTGTTCATGCTGGTATGCCAAAGGTGGTCGAAGGTGCTAAAATAGCATTGCTCAATTCTGCTCTTGAAATCGAAAAGACTGAAATGAGTGCAGAGATCCGTATTAATGACCCGCAGCAAATGCAAATGTTCCTCAATGAAGAGAACAAGATGCTCAAATCCATGGTTGACAAGGTAGTATCCGCAGGTGCTAATGTCGTATTATGTCAAAAGGGTATTGACGATATAGCACAGCACTATTTTGCCAAAGAAAGTGTCATGGCAGTAAGACGTGTAAAGGAAAGTGATATGTTCAAATTGTCCAAGGCAACTGGAGCAAGAATAATAAATAATCTTGACGATCTGACAGATAAGGACCTTGGTTCTGCTAATTTAGTAGAAGAGCGAAAAGTCGAGACAGACAAATGGGTATTCATCGAAGGATGCAAGAATCCAAAAGCTGTTTCCATACTTATAAGGGGTGGTTCACAGAGAGTGGTTGATGAAGCCGACCGCTCGGTACATGATGCTTTAATGGTAACGAAGGACGTACTTGAAAGACCTGAAATAGTGGCAGGTGGTGGAGCTCCTGAAGCATATATCGCAAATGAGCTGAGACAATGGTCAGGAAACTTGGAAGGAAGAGCACAATTAGCAGTTCAAAAATTTGCAGATGCACTAGATTCTCTTCCATTGGCCCTAGCAGAAAATGCAGGTATGGATCCCATCGATACTATGACAGAATTAAGAGCAAAACAAAGCAAAGGCTCGAAATGGACAGGCGTTGATGTAAGAAACACTGTAGTTGCTGACATGTTCAAACAAAACGTGTTAGAACCAGTTGTCGTCAAGCAACAAATCATAAAATCTGCCACTGAAGCTGCTTGTATGATATTGAGAATAGACGATGTAATTGCTTCAAGCAAATCTAAAGCTCCTGCGATGCCTCCAGGAGG